>Ga0335078_10008231_pt1 | contig 15506 bp, 10 predicted proteins | sample Lox_Sample_32_FD_206711 | JGI IMG/M metagenome (GOLD analysis project Ga0335078, IMG submission 206711) | Soil microbial communities from Loxahatchee National Wildlife Refuge, Florida, United States - Lox_Sample_3.2 | ecosystem: Environmental > Terrestrial > Soil > Wetlands | place: USA... | reverse complement strand
TCAGACAAGAGGCAAGGTCTTCACCCAAGCCTTTTCTCCAGAGCCCGCGTTGACAGTATTGAGAATTCTCCCGCGGACTGCCGGGAAACTGACGGGAAGTGCGAAAGTCAGGCTAGGAGCTTGTTGAAAAGGCGCCGGGGTACCACCCCCTCACGGTCGCGGCTCCGTAGGTTGTTGCGAAATCGTCGCTCGGTTTCAGAGCCGCTTGCGTCAGCGAGCGGTCCCGCGCCTTGTTCAACAGACTCTAAGCTGGAAGACAAGCAGGAAGCGATTCTCGGCGGGCAGTCTTCGAGCGCTAGCTCGGACAGCTCACACGGAATCGACTGTTTAGCGGACGGACAGCGGCAGTACCCAAAGTCAGCCTACCGCAACGAAGCCGGAGAAAGCAAGCGCCCTATCAATACCACCCGATCGGCTGCTCGTTCAAATTGATATAAACCTGCTTGGTCTCCAGATACTCTTCAATCCCCCACGGCCCTAACTCCCGGCCGAATCCGGATTGCTTGTAGCCGCCCCAAGGCGCCTCCACATAAGTTGGCTGCATGTGATTCACCCACACGATGCCGGCGCGCAGGGCTTTCACGATCCGGAACGCGCGGAAGATATCGCGCGACCACACCGCCGCGGCCAAGCCATAGGGCGTATCGTTGGCGATGCGGATCGCCTCGGCTTCGCTTGAAAACGGGATGACGGCGGCCACCGGACCGAAGATCTCCTCGCGTGCGATCCGCGCGCCGTTGTCTACGTCCGCGAAGATCGTGGGTTCGACATAATAGCCCTTCTCCATCGCGGCCGCCCGCCCGCCGCCTGCGGCCAGCTTCGCTTCCCGCTTGCCGATTTCCTGGTACTGCCGCACCCGCTCGTATTGCTCCTTGCTCACCAGCGGCCCCATCTTGGTCTCGCGATCGAGCGGCGCACCCAGCCGGATGCGCTTCGACTTCTCCACCATGGCTTCGACGAACTTGGAGTATATGGCCTTTTCCACCAGGATGCGGCTGCCCGCCGAACACACTTCACCCTGGTTGATGAAGACACCGAAAAGCGCCCCATCGATGGCCGCTTCGAAATCGGCATCCGCGAAGAAGATGTTGGGCGACTTGCCGCCCAGTTCCAGCGTGACGCGCTTCACCGTATCGGCCGCGCTCTTCACGATCAGCTTGCCCACGGCGGCGCTCCCGGTGAAGGCGATCTTGTTCACCGCCGGGTGCGCCACTAGCGGCGCGCCGGCGGTCTCGCCGAAGCCGGTCACGATGTTGACCACTCCCGGCGGAAAGCCGGCCTCCTCGAACCAGCCGGCGATCTCGAGCGCCGTCAGCGGCGTCTGCTCGGCCGGTTTCAGCACACACGTGCAGCCGGCCGCCAGCGCCGGCGCGAGTTTCCAGGCGGCCATCAGCAGCGGATAATTCCACGGGATAATCTGCCCGGCCACTCCCACCGGTTCGCGCAGCGACAGGCTCAACGCGTTGTCCGGCACCGGATTCACCTGCCCCAGCACCTTCGTCGCCAGCCCGCCGTAGTATTCGAAACAAGTGGCCGTGTCGTTGATATCGTATTCGGCCTCGACGATGGGCTTGCCGCAATTCCGCGATTCCAGTTCCGCCAGCGCCGGGGCGTGGCTGCGGATGCGGTCGGCAAGCTTGAAGAGCAGGCGGCCGCGATCTTGCGCCGTGGTCTGCGGCCACGGGCCGGATTCGAACGCAGCCGCGGCGGCTTGTACCGCCTGATCGATATCGCCGGAGTCGGCGTCGGGAACCTCCGCGATGATCTCTTCGGTGGAAGGGTCGTGGACCGGAAGCCAGCGGCCCGTGTGAGAGTCTATTCGGGCACCGTTGATGTACATTCGATAACGAGTCATAAGACAGTGTCGGTTTCCTAAAATCGAGGCGTACGCTTCAGCGTGCCGCCGCGGGCTTCAGCCCGCGGTAGAGTTCCGGCGAGCGGAAATGGGCCGCGCCCTGCGTGCCTGCGCCGCGTCATTTGCGCCAAACCGTTTTCACGTTGACGAATTCGCGTATGCCGAATCCCCCCAGCTCCCGGCCGTAGCCCGATCGCTTCACGCCTCCAAACGGCAACCGCGGATCCGACGCGACCATGCCGTTCACGAAAACGGCGCCGGCCTCGATTTCATCGATGAATTGCCGCTGCTCCGCTTCGTCCTGCGTCCACACGCTGGCGCCCAGGCCGAAGTCGGAATCGTTCGCCAGTTCGATAGCTTCGCCGGCATCCCTCACTTGGAACAGCATCGCCACCGGCCCGAACAGCTCCTCCCGGAAGACGTCCGATCCGCGCGGCACTCCGGCCAGCACCGTCGGCTGATAGTAAAAGCCCGGACCATCGATCTTGTGCCCGCCCAGAAGCAGCCGCCCTCCCGCCGCCACCGCGCGCTCCACCTGCGCATGCAATTCCTCGCGTATGGCGCTGGTCGCCAGCGGGCCGACGTCGGTCTCCGCCATCATCGGGTCGCCGGCCTTCAACGCCCGCATGTGCTCCACAAAGCGCCGCTCGAATTCTTCGTAAATGCCGTCGGCCACGATAAACCGCTTGGCTGCGATGCACGATTGGCCATTGTTGATGGTGCGCGCCTTCACCGCGGTAGACGCGGCTTCGTCCAGATCGGCGCTGGGCATGACGATGAACGGATCGCTGCCGCCCAGCTCGAGCACCGTCTTCTTGATGCGATCGCCGCAAAGACTCGCGCCCGCGCGGCCGGCCGGCTCGCTGCCCGTCAATGTGGCGGCCGCCACGCGGTGGTCCGCTAACACGGATGGCGTCTGATTCGCGCCGATCAGCAGCGCCTGGAATGCGCCCTCCGGGAAACCACCGTCCCGCAGAATTCGCTCGATCGCCAGGGCGCACTGCGGCACGTTCGAGGCGTGTTTCAGCAGCCCCACATTGCCCGCCATCAGCGCGGGAGCCGCGAACCGGAACACCTGCCAAAACGGGAAATTCCATGGCATGACCGCCAGCACGGGCCCGAGCGGCTGGTACCGCACAAAGCTCCGCGAGGCATTGGTCGCGATGGTCTCTTCCGCCAGTTGCCGCTCGCCGTTCTCCGCGTAATACCGGCAGGCCCACGCGCACTTCTCCGCTTCCGCGACGGCGGATTTGAGAGTCTTGCCCATCTCGGCCGTCATGATGCGCCCGAACTCCTGCTTGCCATCCTCGAGAATGCGGGCGGCATTTGCGAGCCACACGGCGCGCTGGGCGAACGACGTCCGGCGATAGCTCCGAAACGCCTCCCACGCCAGCTCGATCTTCTGTGCAAGCTCCGCCGCCGTCAGAGGATCGAAAACTTTCAACGTTTCGCCGCTGGCAGGATTGATCGACGCGATGGCCATACAATCGATTATGCCGCGCGGCGCCGCGAATAGTACCAGAACAGGCCGGCCGCCAAACCCATAAACAGCACGCACGTCAGAACCATCTTCAGCTCGAAGCGCCAGATGGAATCGATCTGGCGCGAAGGCACAAAGGCTACCGCCCCGCCCACCACCGTCGCCGCCAGCCCGCCGATCGCCGCGAAGCGCAGCCGCGCCTTTCCGTAGAACCCGTCGCCCGCGGTCTTGCCGAACGCCACCCGCGCCAGCGCCGCGTACAGATAAAGGTAAGAAATCATCTGCAGCACCACCGACAGGTCCAGCAACGTGACGTACGCCTCCTTCACCGTGGCTCCGATAAAGCTCATCGAAACCAGCAATGACGACAGCCCGGCGATGGCCAAAATCGCGATGTGCGGCGTCGCGAATTTGGGATGCACCTTCCCCAACCCCTTCGGCAGATACCGGTCAATCCCCGAAACAAACAGGATGCGCGCCGATCCGCTCAGCCAGGCGGAGGTCGAGCCCGCCAACGCCACTGCCAGCACCACGGCCAGCGCCGGCAGGATCCACCGCGTGCCGCCCGAGGTCATCTTATCGACGGCCTGCAACACGCCCTGCACCACCTTAACTTCCTGTTGCGGAACCGCCAGCAGCAAGGCCAGGGTCGCGGTCACGTAGACCAGCCCGGCCAGGAGACCTCCCCAAAATACGCCCTTCGGCACGCTCCGCTGCGGATCCCGAATCTCGTCGCCCATTACCGGCCCGAGCTCCAGACCCACCAGGCCGAAGCAGATCACCCCGAAAGCGGATACCGTCGGCCAGTCGATTTCGTGAACCGCGAAGCTGCTGGCCGGCAGCACGATGCCGTGGCGCCAGATCGCGGCCACCGCCAGAACCACCAGCACCGCCGCGCCGATCAAGGTACCCCACCCGCCCGAATTGTTCACCCACTTCCCCACGCCGATTCCGCGAATATTCAGCGCCGCCGTCAGCCAGAGCAAACCCACCGTCAGCAAAAAGAAGAAGATTCGGTTTTCCGCCAGGTCCGCCGCGCCCTTCGGTCCCGCGTAGGCCAAAATTCCACCCATGTAGAACAGCAGCGTGGGAAGGTAGAACATGTTCGTCGTCCAATAGGCCCAGCCGCACAGGAACCCGTGGAAGTCGCCGAACATCTCTTTGGTCCAGACATACAATCCGCCCTCCGCCGGAAAGCGGTGCGCCAGCTCGATCACCGTGATGCCCTGCGGCAGCAGAAACAGCAACAGCGCCGCCGCCCAAAGCCAAATCGTGATCGTTCCGCTGGCGGCGATCACCGGCACCAGGTTGAGATTCGCGATCGCCACGACGGAGAGGAAGGTCAGGTCCCAAGCGCCCAGTGCGCGCTTGAGCTGGGGCCGCGCTTCAGAGGTGGCGTTGCCGCTCATAATCGTGACCCACGCTTTAGCGTGCCGCGGCGAACTTCGGTTCGCCATCCGGCGTTACGTGGAGCAAGGCGCTTTCGCCTGCCAATCCCGCGTGCTAATGGCTCTTTAAGCACCGTTTCAAGCGTACGGCGCGGCTACACGTGTGCGCCTACGGTGGCGCGTTCCTGCTGCGCGGCCGCCAGCGCGGGCGCGACTTCCGCGAACACCTCCAGGTGACGGTCGATGTCTTTCTCGGTGTGCTGCACCGATATGGTCCATTGCTCATCCCACCAGTAGGGTTGCGCGAGAATCCCGCGATTCACCATGGCGAACCAATAGTGCGTCCAGATGTCTTCATCCACGTGGTACCAGTCGCGATAATTGCGTATGCGTCGCGGATAGAGCAGCAGCGCGCCATTGGCGCCGGCCCCGTCGGCGTATGCCGCCAAACCGGACCCCTGGATGATCTTCTGGTATCCGTCCACCAGCTTGCGATTCAGGCGATCGATGTGCGTGTAAGCGTCGCGCGTCAACACGTGGCGGAACGTCGCGATTCCCGCCGCCATCACCACCGGGTTCGTGTTGTAAGTGCCGGCGTGAAACATCTTCTGTGTCGCGATCACATCCATGATGTCGCGCGTCGCCGCGAAGGCCGCCAGTGAAAAACCGCCGCCGATGGATTTGCCCAGGCAGATGATGTCCGGCTTCACGTTGAAGTATTCGCAGGCGCCCCCCCACGCCAGCTTGGCGCCGGTCTTCACCTCGTCCATGATTAGCAGGCCCCCGTGCCTTTTGGTGATCTCGCGCAGCCCTTGCAGGTAGCCCTCATCCGGCATGCAGAAGGCAATATTCATCATGATGGGCTCGAGTATCACCGCCGCGATTTCGCCCGGGTGCTCCTGGAACAGCCGCTCCATCGCGGGCAGATTGTTGAACGGCGCCACCAGCGTCGCGTCCGTGGTCCCCTTCAGGACGCCCGCGCTCGACACCACCGGCGTGGGGCTTTCCGGATCTCCGAACTGGTCCCCTTTCGGCTTCACGCTCACCGAAATGGCGTCGTGGCCGCCGTGATATCCGCCTTCCATTTTGATGATCTTGCTGCGGCCCGTGGCCGCGCGCGCCAGCCGCAGCGCGTGCATGGTGACTTCCGAGCCGCTGTTTCCGAAGCGCACCATGTCCACCGGGTAGCGCGCGCAGATCTCCTCCGCCAGCTCCAACTCCATCCCGTGCGGCATCCCGAATAACGTGCCGATCCGCAGCCGCTCCTCCACGGCTTTCATCACCGCCGGATGACAGTGGCCCGCCATGAGCGCGCCGTAGCACAGATTGTGGTCGATGTATTCGTTGCCATCCACGTCTTGGATGCGGCTGCCGTGGCCCTCCCGCACGAAGAGCGGATAGGGCGGATAGTAGCGATAGTTGCTGGCCACTCCCAGGGGGACGCGCTCAACGGCGCGCCGGTGCGCTTCCCTCGATCCGGGCGTGCGCTTCTCGTAAGTCTCGATTTCGTGTTGCAGGGCTGCGTACATCTGAAAAAAGGTCCTTTGGAATCGTCAAGTATCAGCCGCTGAATCGGCTCGTTCCAGTATGCCATTTACGCGGGTGGCACGCGCAACCGGAGGACGGCGCCCCACGCCGTTGCCAACGCCTGCCAGCGCCCCGAACTGGGCTTTCGCGGCTCCCCGGCGCTTTCCGCCCAAAGCCCGGCCCGCACTGCGATTATTTTTCCTGAATCGACTCGAGATAGCGGACCAGGTTGTCCACCCGCAGCTTCGCGATGTTTTGATCGGGCGACATCGCCCGGAAGACCGGTCCCCAAATGGGCATCTCTTCGGAACCGTGCGCCGGCGTGGACGCGCCTCCGCCAAGCATCTGCCGCACCGTTCCCAGCGGAAACTTCCCCTCGTGACTTTTCCCCAGTTGCGTCAGATCGGTGGGGCTGGTCTTCAGCGCGCCGGCCGCCGGACCGCCGCCTTTGGCATCCTTGCCGTGACAGACGGCGCAGTAGGCCCGGTAGAGCTCGCCGCCCTTGGTCAGGCCCTTGTCGTGCGCGCCGGCCACCTCCACCTTGGGCTTCGGCTGCTGGGCGAGACCCGTCCCCGCCAGCCCCATTGCGAATACCGCTGTGATGAGTTTCATGCTGCCCCCTAGAAGATCAACTTCATCCCGAACTGCACCAGTCTCGGGTCGCGCGCCTGCAGCACCTTGCCGAACGTGCCGCCTTGCGCGGGATCGCCGTCGGAAATGTTGCCGTCCACCTTCGTGAACTGCGCATGGTTGGCGATATTGAAGAACTCGGCGCGGAACTCCATCTTGAATCGCTCCGTCAGTTGGGTGTCCTTCATGAGGCTGAAGTCGATGTTATTGATGCCGGGTCCGCAACATACCGACCGCGAAGAGTCCCCGATCGTCCCCAGCGCCTGGGGCTGGAACGCCGCTGGATTGAACGCTTCATTCAGCGGATTCCGCGGATTCAACTTCTGGAACGGCGCCACCTGGTCCGGCTCGCCCGGATAGTAGAAGAATGCGCTGTACATCAATTCCAGGTCGTCGGAAGATTCGATCGGCACCGGAAAGCCGCTCTGGAATGTGATGATGCCCGAGCTTTGCCACCCGTTCAGGATCTTGTCCGCCAAGCCGTGAACGTCCCGGTGCGGAAACTGGTAGACATAGCTGATCACCAGCCGGTTGCGCGCGTCGAACAGCGACAGCGACCGGCTCTTGCGGAAGTCCAGCGGGTCCAGCATGTTCTCGAAGCTCGAGGCGTCGTCGATCGATTTGCTGAAAGTGTACGCCGCCTGGAACTGCAGCCCGTGCGAGAAACGCTTCTCGGCGCTGACTTGCAGCGAGTTGTAATTCGAATTGGCCACCGTGTTTTCCGTGAAGATGCTCGAAAACACCGGCACCCCATCCGGCGGGCAGCCCGCGCCCGTCAGGGGATTGCAGTTCGGCGAAGAATACTTCCGCAAGCCGACCAGCGTAATCGGATTCGGGTTCGGTCCCGTAACCGTCGCCTGCGGACCATACGGCAGGTGCAGCGTGAATCCGGCCGGAATCTCGTTGGCCCCAATGTAGAAGGAAGAGTCGGCATAAAAAGGACCGCACGCCAAAGACGCATCGTTCGCCAGCGTCGATAGCTGGTTCAGGTCCAGACAAGTCTGCGCGTCGCCGTAATTCAGATCGTAGGAGGCCAGCAGCCGGTGCGCCTGCGTGCCTACATAGCCCATTTGAAACAGCACGTCCCCGCGCAGCTCGCGCTGGATGGTGAAATTATATTGTTCGGAATACTGCGTCCGCATGTTCGGCTGGAACTGGCCGTAGAGCAGCAGCGGCCGGAAAGCCGACCAATCCACGGCCTGGCCGCGCGGCGGGTTCAGAATCCCGTTGAACGGGTTCGGCGTCACGGTGCCATCCTGGCCGACGAAGGGCGTGTTGAACATCGGATTCGTCACGCTGCTGCTGCCGCCGAACGGCGGCTCCGCGCTGAACTGCTCCAGCACCAGTTGCTCGATCGGATTGTAGAAGATCCCCCATCCCATGCGGATGCTCGTCTTGCCGGGCGCGCCTATCAATTTGCGCAAAAAGCCCGCGTCCGCCGACGGGCTCCACGCCAAACCGATACGCGGCGCGAACGCCTTGTAGTACGTCTGCGTCATCGCCGACGGTACGCCTTTGTCGCCCGGAAAAACCAGGCCCAGCGGGAACACCGCGTCTCCCGCGCTTCCCTGGCTGCAATCCGTGGTTCCAAACTGCTGCGCCAGCGGATTGTCCGCCGCAAGCTGGCACGGATAAATCTGGGTGACTTGTCCCGGGCGGAATGTCTGCACGTGGTGGCCGATATCCGCCAGCGGCGTATCCAGTTCCCACCGCAGTCCATAATTTAGCGTCAGGTTGGGCCGGATCTTCCAGCTATCCTGCGCGAACACGTAGAGAGCCGTGCTGCGGACGTTCTCGTGCTGCGCCGACCCTTGCAGGTACGTGTTCGGCAGGCCCAACAGGTAATCGGGATAAGAATCGTCCGAGCCTACGTCGTTGGTGCCTCCGGCGTTGAACGAGTAAGAGCCGTTGACGTTGTAATACAGCGTCTGGTCGAAACGCATCCGGCGCACGTCCACTCCGAACTTCAGCGTGTGGGTGCCCGCCACCTTGCTCACGCTGTCCGACCACTGAAAACTGTTGCCGATCTGCGGCAGCTCGCCGTTGATGTTGTTGCCGATCGAGAATCCGCCGCTGGCGGAAATGAACGGCACGCCCTCCCGATTCGCTCCCAGGTTCGGAGTAATCCCGTACCGCGGATTGTTCGGATCGGAAAAACAGTTGCTCGGCGCCACGGCCGTGCCGCACACGTCCTGCACGAGCTGCGTGTTCTGCGGATGGTTGTAATTGAGCTGGCCCTCGCGGAAGTACGTGAAGCGCGCTTCGTTCACCAGGCTCGAGGTGGCCGTCCACGTCTCGCTCAGGTTGAACTGCTGGTTGCGCAAGCCGAAAACCGCGCCGAAGCCCGGCAGATCGGCGCCCGACGCCTGGAAAGTCGAAAAGGGCGGCATCTGCGTGTCGTTGTCGAAATAGTAGTAAAAACTCAACTGGTGGTGATCGCTGATGTGCTGGTCGAGCCGGAACGTCGATTGGATCCCCTTCTCCGATGAGTTGGGCGACGACTGGTACACGTTGAAGCCCTGGTTCGGCAGCGGCACGTACCGGTTCAGCAGAGCCACCGCCGTCGGATCGAAGCACGGCGAGGGGATCTGGTTGTTCGGGAAAATCGCCGCCCACGGAGTGCCCGATGCAATCGGCGCGCCGCCGGCCGCCGCCACCGCCGACGTGCAGCCCGGGCGGTTGTTCAGCGCCGTGGCCAGGTAATCGTCGGTCAGCGTCCCGGCGAACGTGCTCTGCGCGCCGCCCGGTCCCTGCGAAAAATCGCCGTTCCGCTCCGCTTGCGTCGGCACGGTCACCAGGTCCGACGGCGTGCCCTGCACAATCTGCCGGTCTTCGATCGAAGCGAAGAAGAAGGTCCTGTCTTTCTTGATCGGCCCGCCGAACGTGCCGCCGAATTGGTTCTGATGGAAATCCGGCCGCGTCGTTTCGAAGAATCCGCGCGCGTCCAGGTCGGTATTGCGGAAGAATTCGTAGGCGTCGCCGTGCCACTGGTTCGTGCCGCCCTTCGTCACCACGTTTACCACCGAACCGGAATTCCGTCCGTATTCGGCGTCGAACGTGTTGGTCAGGACGCGGAATTCTTCGATGGTGTCCGGCGAAGGCTCGATCGCCGGTATCGACACGAATTGGTCGTTGGCGTCGCCGCCGTTGACATTGAAGTTATTCGCCCTGCCGCGGCCCCCGTTCACCGAAACCACCCCGGCGTTGTCGCTGCCCGCGAACAGCGAGTAACCCTGCTGCGACTGCACGCCCGGCTGGAGCTGCAATAACTGGTAAGTGTCGCGGGCGTTCAACGGCAGGTTCACCACCGACCGGGAGTTCATCACGGCGCCCAACTGCGTGCTGGTGGTCTCCACCAGCGGCGCCTCGGCCTCCGCGGTGATGCTCTGCGTCACCTCCCCGATCTGCAGCGCCGCCTCCACGACCACCACGTGCCCGAGAGTGATCTCCACGTGCTGTACGAACTTCTTGAACCCGCTGGTCTCGATCTCGACCGAGTATTGGCCCACCGCCAACGTCGCCAGCACGAACTCGCCTTTCGTGTCCGTGGCCGTGCTGCGGCTGTTGTGTGTGCCTTCCAGCGTGGCCGTGACCTTGGCATCCGCGATGGGCAGTCCGGAAGGGTCTTTGACCGTACCCCGCAGGTTGCCGGTAGTTTGAGCCCACATGCTGAAGACGGTGCATAAGCTGCAAACCAGCCCAATAGCGGCTCTGCCGCTCCATTTTTGTGCGGTCATAAACTCGTCTCCCCCTTCGCTCGTGAATCCGATCGGAATATTATGACACTATAGACCCGCCAATAGCCGTGACACAAGAGCGGCGACGCTATAATAGTGCGATCGGCAGGAGCGCACGCATGCCACGTCTCGTCCGCTGTTCCCTCATCCAGGCGCGCAGCCCCGCCGGTCCGGACCTGTCTCTGGATCGGCTCAAACGCGCCATGATCGACAAACACCTGGACTATATCCGGCAAGCCGCCGCCGCCGGCGCCCAAATCGTCTGCCTGCAGGAGCTGTTCTACGGTCCCTATTTCTGCGCCGAGCAGCAGGTGCGGTGGTACGATTTCACCGAGCCCGTCCCCGGCGGCCCCACCGTGAGCCTGATGCGCGATGTCGCCCGCGAACATGCCCTCGCATTAATCGTCCCCGTCTACGAAAAAGAGCAGGAGGGCGTATACTACAACACCGCCGCCGTCATCGCGCCCGACGGCAGCTATCTCGGGAAATATCGCAAGACCCACATCCCGCATGTGGCGCCGGGTTTTTGGGAAAAGTTTTATTTCCGGCCGGGCAACCTCGGCTATCCCGTATTCGACGTGGGCGTGGCGCGCATCGGCGTCTACATCTGCTACGATCGCCACTTCCCGGAAGGCGCGCGCGCGCTGGGCCTCAACGGCGCCGAAATCGTCTTCAATCCCTCCGCCACCGTGGCCGGATTGAGCGAGCATCTGTGGAAGCTGGAGCAGCCCGCGCATGCCGTGGCCAACGGATATTTCATCGGCGCCATCAACCGCGTGGGCGTGGAAGCCCCCTGGAACATCGGCGAGTTTTACGGCTCGAGTTACTTCTGCGACCCGCGCGGCCAGATTCTCGCGCAGGCCTCCCGCGACCGGGATGAAGTCCTCACCGCCGCCCTCGATCTCGATACCATCGCGGAAGTGCGCAAGACCTGGCAGTTCTTTCGCGACCGGCGCCCCGACATGTACGGCTCGCTGGTGACGGCCTGACTTTATGATTACCGAACAGGAATTCGCCGCCCGGTTCTCCGAGATTCATCCCCCGCTCGGCCGCCGCGAGGCGCTCGTGGAAGCCAATCGCTGCCTCTACTGTTTCGACGCGCCCTGCAGCAACGCCTGCCCCACTCACATCGACGTCCCCGGTTTCATCAAGAAAATCGCCAGCGAAAACACCGGCGGCTCCGCCCTGACGATCCTGAACGCCAACATCCTGGGCCTGAGTTGTTCGCGCGTATGTCCGGTGGACGTGTTGTGCGAAGGCGCCTGCGTCCTGCACCGCTATAACCAGCGGCCCATCGAAATCGGCCGCCTGCAACGCCACGCCATGGATCATTTCTACGGCGCCGGCCGCCATTTGCCGGCTCCACCGGCGGCTCGCCCGGGACGCGTGGCGTGCATCGGCGCCGGACCAGCGGCGTTGGCTTGCGCCGCCAGGCTGCGGCAGGCCGGCTTCTCCGTCACCATCTTCGACAAGCGTCCGCTCGCCGGCGGACTGAACACCTACGGAGTGGCCGAATACAAACTCAGTCCCGCCGACAGCCAGAAGGAGGTCGAGCTGGTGCGCGCTTTAGGCGTCGAGTTCCGGCTCGGCGTCGAGATCGGCGGCGAGTTTCGCATCAGGGAGCTCGAACAACAGTTCGACTTTCTCTTCCTCGCCGTGGGTCTCGGTCCCGCGCAACCCCTCCAAATACCAGGCGAGAATCTGCCGGGCGTGATCGACGCGCTGCGCCTGATCGCCGAATACAAGACCCATAAGGGCGCCCGCGTGGGACGTCGCGTGGTGGTGATCGGCGGAGGCAATACGGCCATCGATGCGGCCACCGCGGCTCTCCGGCTGGGCGCCGAACAGGTGCACGTTCTTTATCGGCGCAGCGAAGCCGAAATGCCCGCCTTCCAGTTTGAATACGATCTGGCCAAGCAGGAGGGCATCCGCTTTCGCTGGCTTACGCAACCGGTCGCCCTGCACGGTAAGGATGCCGTCGAGGCCGTCGAATGTGTCCGTATGGAGTTGGGACCGCCGGACCGGCGCGGCCGCCGCCAGCCCCAGGCCATTCCCGGTTCCAATTTCCAATTGGAGTGCGACATGGTCATTCCGTCGATCGGCCAGTCGCGGTTGATCGACTTTCTTTCCCAGTTCCGCGAGATTCACTTGGCGGGCGGTTGCGTCGCCGTGGATCCGGCGACGGGCCAGACCAGCAATCCGCGTTACTTTGCCGGAGGCGACTGCGTCAACGGCGGCCGCGAGGTGGTGGATGCCGTCGCCGAGGGGAATCGCGCCGCGGCGGCCATCGCCCGGCGGCTGGAGGAGATCCATGGCTAGCCATCCCCTCCCGCTCGCTTCCCCCTGCTCTCTTGAGCTTCCGCCCAGAATCCAATTCCAGTTGCCAGGCTGCCTATGAGCGATAAACTGACCACCAACTTCGCCGGCATCCAGTCCCCCAATCCCTTCTGGCTGGCTTCGGGACCGCCCGCGAACTGCCGCGATCAGGTCATGCGCGCTTTCGATGCGGGCTGGGGCGGCGCGGTCTGGAAGACCATCGGCGAGCCCATCGTCAATGTATCCTCCCGTTACTCCTCGGTCGATTGGAACGGCCTGCGCATGATGGGCTTGAACAACATCGAGCTGATCAGCGACCGGCCCATCGAGGACAATTTCAAAGAAATCGCGGAAGTGAAGAAGCTCTATCCGAAGCACGCCGTGATCGCTTCTCTCATGGTGGAGTCGCGGCGCGAGGCCTGGCACGACATCGTGCGGCGCGCCGAGGATGCCGGCTCCGATGGGCTCGAGTTGAATTTCGGCTGCCCGCACGGCATGAGCGAGCGCGGGATGGGCAGCGCCGTCGGCCAGGTGCCCGAATACGCCAGGATGATCACCGGTTGGGTGAAGGAAGTCGCGCGCACGCCCGTGCTGGTGAAGCTGACCCCCAACGTTGGAGACATCCGCGCCATCGCGCGCGCCGCCAAGGCAGGCGGGGCTGACGGGCTCTCGGCCATCAATACGCTGAACTCCATCACCGGCGTCGACCTCGATACCTTCACGCCGCGGCCGGATGTGGGCGGCCGCTCCAGCCACGGCGGGTATTGCGGTCCCGCCGTGAAGCCCATCGCCCTGCACATGGTGCAGCAGCTTGCCGGCGATCCGGACCTGCGCCTCCCCGTCTCCGGCATCGGCGGCATCTCGGGCTGGCGCGACGCCGCCGAGTTCCTGCTGCTCGGTTGTCACAGCCTGCAAGTCTGCACCGCCGTGATGCACTACGGTTACCGGATCGTCGAAGACATGATCGAAGGACTGAGTAACTGGATGGACGAGAAGGGATTCGCCACGCTTGACGACTTCCGCGGCCGTAGCCTCGAGCGAGTCACGGAGTGGAAGCACTTGGATCTGAATTATAAGACCGTGGCGCGGATTCATCCGGAGCTTTGCATCGGCTGTGACCTGTGTTACATCGCCTGTTGGGATGGCGCGCATCAGTGCATTCATTTGGATGGCGTCAGTACGCCGGAGCAGTTAGTGGCGGAGAGCCGCGCGCGGATGACGCAAACGCCGCCGGTGGTAGCCGTGGACACGGCGCGTACGCCCGCGGCGCGCATTCCGAAGGTGGATGTGCAGGCATGCGTCGGGTGCAATTTGTGCTGGCTGGTTTGTCCGGTGGAGGGCTGTATCACGATGGATCGGGTGGATACCGGGCTCCCGGCGGAGAGTTGGGAGCAGCGCGGCGGGCACTGACCCGGCACGCTCATCGGAGCAGTTGCCGGGCCCAGCTTGGGCAGGAGAAGTCGCGGGCGCATCTTCCCAGACTCCGGCCTTCGCGGCTCGCGCCCGCCTGCGCGCCCCATTCTACTTGCAACTGAGTTGCTGATTTTCATTGACTCCGTACGGTTCCTTCTCGTAACATAGCCAGAGATGCATTTTCTGAAAATGGCACATACACCTAGTTGCAACTGTGTCGCAACTAATCCGCGCCCGCCGGTCCCGGACGGAGCTTTTTGCGGCTTCAGTTGCGACTCGGTCGCAAGAGGAGGCCGCCCTTGACGGGCCGCGCCTTCGAACGCCGCGCCCTGGTCGAAGAGCTCGCCTCCAAAGGTGTGCGCCTGACCGCCCAGCGCCGCGCCCTGATCGAAGTCATTCAGGGCGCCCAGAAACATCTGGACGCCGCCGCCTTGCTGGAATTGGCGCGCACCCGCGAACCCAACATCGATCGCGCCACCGTTTATCGAACCATCGAGCTTCTCAAAAGGCTGCGGCTCGTCGATGAGCTGGACCTCATGCACCTGGAAGGCGAGAAGCATTACTACGAGGTGCGGACCCGAAGGGACCATCTCCACCTGGCTTGCCTCCGCTGCGGCCGCATTGAAGAGTACGCCAGTTCCTTGTTCGAGGAGCTGAAAACCGAGATCGCCGGGCAAACCGGCTTCGCCATCCGGGTCACCCGGTTGGAAGTTGGCGGGATCTGCCGCGCGTGTTCCCAAGACGGCGCTCCCGCGGAGAACGTCGAACCGGATCGCGACGCGAGGCAGCTTTGAAACGATAAGTAGACGGACGGGTCTCCGCAGTTTACTTTTGGCGAAGCAGCGCGAAGACCCGCGTATCGGCAACCGGTCTGGCTGGCGACCCCCTCATTATAAGGCAGCCAGCCGCGCCGGGCGAACTTTCATTCAGGAGGGCGAACTGTGAAGCGTAGGAACAAAACGGCGCGAAAGAATCGGGAAACAAACGGCGGCGACCAGCGGAGCGCTTGGCCGGTCGCTTACCGCTGGGCCGCCATGGGCACGCTGGTCGCGTATTCCGCGGTCGGCGCCAGGACCTTTAATCTCGCGCGCGGCCAGGACCTGCAGCGGCCCGCGCCCGCGGGCGCCCCGTCCAATCAAACCCAGGGAAACGCGCCCGTC
>Ga0335078_10008230_pt1 | contig 15510 bp, 14 predicted proteins | sample Lox_Sample_32_FD_206711 | JGI IMG/M metagenome (GOLD analysis project Ga0335078, IMG submission 206711) | Soil microbial communities from Loxahatchee National Wildlife Refuge, Florida, United States - Lox_Sample_3.2 | ecosystem: Environmental > Terrestrial > Soil > Wetlands | place: USA... | reverse complement strand
ATTCGCGAGGCTCGAAACGGCGATCTTTCAGCTTGGCCAGGAAACGACGATCCAAAGACTCGGCGTGCGGCAGCAGAAAAACCGCCAGCCGCTGGAGATGCACTCTCAGTTGATCGCTGAGAACATCGGCGGCGTCCGCGAGTTCCGGCGCTATTTCGGCAAGTTGCACCTTAGGCGTTCTATCGGCATCTAGGGCAAAGCCTTTAGGTTCTAATGACCCTAGCCGACCGGTCGCCAATCGTTTCAAGGCGATTAGCCAACGGACCGGCAGTGCCGAGAGGACTGCCGTCCGGTGCATTTTATTATTCTCGATGGGTAGTTGTATTTGCTCGCTGGGCGTTTGTATTTGAACGATTTCTAAGTCCACTAGTGATTTCCCTAATACCGGCACACCGGGGTTTACACCAACAGGCGAACCCGAAAACGCGACAACAACTAGCCCCCGCGGGGGTGGAGCCGATGCCGGCGCGCAAAATTGAGTCCCTCGGCCGAGGCCGGAATCGATCAGACGAGCGAATCCGCCCCGAGAGGGCAAGCGAGGCTTACGACCTACCCAGCCTCGCGCAAACACACAAATCTCGCATCCCTGGCCCGGTGTTTACGCGGGCTTACTCCCATTTAGTTGTTTGTACGATGACGCCATTAGGCCTGGAACCGTTTCGCGGCTATTAAAAAATATTTTTCTATGCTTAGTACGTTCAGTACTCGGTGGAAAATCGCGCGCCGCCCGATTCGCGGCGAAGCATGCAAGGGACGCTTCTGCTAAGATGGATTTTCAACCGATGAAGTTCGGCGTCGTCGTCTTCCCCGGCAGCAATTGCGATCACGACGCGTGGTACGCCGTCTCTCACAACCTCGGGCAGCCCACCGAATTCATTTGGCACGATGCCAGCAGCCTCGGCGACGTTGACGCTGTGATACTGCCCGGCGGCTTTTCCTACGGTGACTATCTGCGCTGCGGAGCCATCGCGAAATTCTCGCCGGTGATGCAAATCGTGCGCAAATTCGCCGCGGAGGGGGGCTTGGTGCTCGGCATCTGCAACGGCTTTCAGATTCTAGTGGAGAGCGGGCTGCTGCCAGGCGCCCTGGTGCGCAATCGCGGACTGAAATTTGTCTGTAAGCCCACTGCGCTGCGGGTCGAGACTACCAACTCGCCGTTCACTTCCGAAGCAACCCGGGGCCAGCGGCTCATCATGCCCGTGGCGCATGGCGAAGGCTGCTTCATTGCCGACCAACGCACGCTCGATCAACTGGAAGCCGAAGATCGCGTGGCGGTGCGCTATCTCGACAATCCAAACGGCTCTATGCGCGACATCGCGGGAATTTTGAACGAAGGCCGCAACGTGATGGGACTGATGCCGCATCCCGACCGTTCCTCCGATCCCTTGATGGGCTCCACGGATGGCCTTGTTATCTTTAAATCCATGGCCACGGCCCTCGTGGCGGCGCACTAGCGCATGACTCCCGAGGTCATCGAGACCCACGGATTAAAGCCCTCCGAGTACGACAAGATTGTCGCCTTGCTCGGCCGCGAACCCAACTACACCGAGCTTGGGATCTTCAGCGTGATGTGGAGCGAGCATTGTTCCTACAAAAGCTCGCGCATTCATCTGAAGAAGCTGCCGACGCGCAGCAAACTCGTGCTGCAAGGCCCGGGTGAGAACGCAGGCATCATCGACATCGGCTCCGGGTACGCGATCGCTTTCAAGATCGAATCGCACAATCATCCCAGTTTCATCGAACCGTTTCAGGGCGCCGCCACCGGCGTGGGCGGAATCCTGCGCGACATCTTCACCATGGGCGCGCGACCCATCGCGGTGATGGATGCGCTGCGCTTCGGCCCGCTCGATCACCCGCGCAATCGCCGCATCATCGAAGGCGTGGTCTCCGGCATCGCGCACTACGGCAACTGCTTCGGCGTCCCCACCGTCGGCGGCGAGTGCGTATTCGAAGAATGCTACAACGGCAATCCGCTGGTGAACGCTTTCGCGCTCGGCATTTTCCGGCACGATCAGATTTTCTACGGCAAAGCCAGGGGCGTCGGTAACCCGGTGATCTATGTCGGCGCGAAAACGGGCCGCGATGGAATTCACGGGGCATCGATGGCGTCGGCCGAGTTCAGCGAGGAAGCCAAACAGAAGCGGCCCAACGTCCAGGTGGGCGATCCATTCCTCGAAAAACTGCTGCTCGAAGCTTGCCTTGAAGCGATGCAGACCGGCGCCATCGTCGGTATTCAGGACATGGGCGCGGCCGGCTTGACCTGCTCCACCTGCGAAATGGGCAGCCGGGCTGGCACCGGCGTCGAAATCGATTTGAAATACGTCCCGCAGCGCGAGACCGGCATGACGCCTTATGAAATCATGCTCTCCGAATCGCAGGAGCGCATGCTGCTGGTGGCGGAATCGGGACGCGAAGAGGAAGTTTTCCGCGTGTTCCGCAAGTGGGGACTCGACGCCGTCACCATCGGGCGCGTCACCGATGACGGCATTCTGCGGGTGAAAGATCACGGCGCGGTGGTGGCGGAAATTCCGAATCGCGATCTGGCGGATGAAGCGCCGCTCTACGACCGTCCGCACACCAAGCCATATCGTCCCGCGCCGCTGGAACCCCCTCCGGGGCTCTTGAATGGCGGCCGCAAGTCTCTCGTTCTGCCGGATCTGATCGCCCTGCTCTCTTCCGGCGACATCTGCTCGAAGCGCTGGATCTGGGAGCAGTACGATTACTCCGTCCGCACCAACACGCTGGCCGGCCCCGGCTCGGACGCGGCCATCGTACGTATTAAGGAAACCGGGACCTCGCTCGCGATGTCGCTCGACGGCAATGGCCGCTACTGCGCGCTCGATCCGCGAGAAGGCGCAAAGCTGATCGTCGCCGAGTGCTGCCGCAATCTGTCTTGCGCCGGAGCGCTGCCTGTCGCCGCCACGAACAATCTGAACTTCGGTAATCCCGAGCGACCCGAGATTATGGCGCAGCTGGTCGAGTCGATCGAAGGGATCGCCGAGGCGTGCCGCTTCTTCGAAACGCCGATCACCGGCGGCAATGTCAGCCTGTACAACGAAACTCTGGGCGAGGCAATCTGGCCCACGCCGGTGATGGGGATCGTAGGACTGATGAAAACGGGCCAGCCGACGCCGATGCATTTCGGGCAACCCGGCCGCTCCATCGTTCTGCTCGGCGGATTCGGGAAGACCGACGATCGCCACATGGGCGGAACGCAGTACGTCAAAGTGATCCTGAACTCGATGTGGGGGCTGCCGCCCGCGCTTGACATGGACTACGAAAAGCGCGTCCAACTGACCGTTCGCGAACTGATCGCCGCTGGCCTTGCCGAGTCCGCGCACGACCTGAGCGACGGCGGGCTCGCCGTTGCGCTCGCCGAGTCGAGCTTCGGAGACGCCGCGATTGGCGCGAGCGTCGAAATCCCCTCGGCAGGACGAGCCGAGTTCGCCCTGTTCCACGAAGCGCCGTCCCGCATCTTAATCTCGACGTCGCATCCAGATGAAGTCTTGAAAATCGCCGCGAAAAATAACATTGAAGCTCCGCACATCGGCGTTACAATGGAGGGGCGGTTCCGAGTCCAGTGCGGTTCGGAAACCCTGGTGGATTGCGATCTCGATCGGTTGAAGCAACCTTGGGAAACAGCACTCGAACGCATGCTGCACCAGTCATGAGCTCCCCCCTGGACGATCTCCCCCTCGACAAATTTCACGAGGAGTGCGGTGTGTTTGCAATCTACGGCCATCCGGAAGCGGCGAATCTCACTTATCTAGGCCTCTACGCTTTGCAGCATCGCGGCCAAGAGAGTTCCGGAATCGCCACCAGCGACGGCCGCGAGGTGCGCTGCCACAAAGACATGGGACACGTGGCGGATATTTTCACGCCTGAGCGCATCGCCTCGCTCCCAGGCGAACTCGCGATCGGCCACACGCGCTATTCCACCGCTGGTGACACGGTGCTCATGAATGCGCAGCCGTTCTGTGTCGACTGCAACAAAGGTAAAATCGCAATCGCGCACAACGGTAACATCACTAACGCGGGCGAACTGCGGCGCGAACTGGAACGCGAAGGATCGATTTTTCAGGCCTCCAGCGATACTGAAGTCGTGCTCCACCTGGTGGCCCGTTCTCGCGAACGTTCGCTCGCGGGCGCGCTGCGTGAGGCCATGCTGCAGCTCGAAGGCGCGTTCTCGCTGGTCTTCCTGGCGCGAGACCGGATTATCGTGGCGCGCGATCCGCGTGGCTTCCGTCCGCTCGCATTCGGACAACTGGAATCGGCTTACGGACGATCGGCGTACGTCTTCGCCTCGGAAACCTGCGCGTTCGATCTGATCAACGCGACCTACGTCAATGACGTCGAACCAGGCGAGATGGTCTGCATAGGGCCAGAGGGCATTACGCGGGAACGCTGGGCGCCGGAGATGCCGCGCGCGCAGTGCGTGTTCGAGCATGTGTATTTTTCGCGGCCCGATTCAATCGTCTTCGGCCGGCCCGTCCAGCAGTCGCGCGAAAATTTTGGGCGGTTGCTCGCACAAGAATCGGGTGTCGAGGCGGATGTTGTCGTACCGGTTCCCGACTCGGGCACGGCCGCCGCGATCGGTTACTCGGCTGAGTCCCGCATCCCGTTCCGTCTCGCCCTCATCCGCAATCACTACGTTGGCCGCACGTTCATCGAGCCTTCGCAGGCCATCCGCGATTTCGGCGTCAAGCTGAAGCTCAACCCGGTCCGCCACCTGCTGGAAGGCAAGCGCGTCGTGTTGGTGGACGATTCCATCGTGCGCGGGACCACCAGCCGCAAGATCGTGCGCATGGTGCGCAACGCCGGCGCTCGCGAAGTGCATCTCCGCATATCCTGTCCTCCGACTATTTCGCCGTGCTTCTATGGCGTCGATACCCCGCGCCAAAGCGAACTGATCGCCGCCAACCACTCGCTCGAAGAGATTCGGCAGTTCGTCGAAGCCGATTCGCTGGCGTATCTGTCCCTCGACGCCTTGCGCCGCGCCGTCGCCGACGATCGCGCCGAGTTCTGCTACGCCTGCTACACCGGTAAGTATCCGACAGATTTAGTCCACATCGAAGAGCTGGTCGCGGCAAAGGGCCGGCAACGATAGCCGCGTTATAAAACCAAAGCATGGGCACGACCACGACGCTGTTGACTGTCCACGAATTCCTTGCGCTGCCCGAGTCTAACGCTCAGCGCAGAGAATTGATCGGGGTGAAGTCTTCAGCATGGGTTATGGTGGACGGCTGCACGAACTGGTTAAGGGAAGGAGCGATAGACTCTTACTGGCTTGGCTGTTGCAGGGCCAGCCAGGCACTGTGCTGAATAAAACCGGGTTTCTCTTCGATGAGCACGCGTTCTTGATACCTGACTTGAGTTACTTCTCCAAAAACCCAGGGCAGCCGGGCGACCATGGACATCCGCTTCCTTCGCCGATGGTCTTTCGAGAGTCTCATTTCAATCTGCAACCGCGGGGACCTCATGCATACTAAAGTGCCGGGGGAATGGTGACGTCGCAGACTTTGGAGTATTCCGAAAGTGGTACGCAGTTGCACGGTTTCCTGACGTGGGATGAAACCGTCCCCGGCCCGCTGCCTGGCGTTCTTGTTTTTCACGAGAACACGGGACTGACGGATCACGAGAAGGAGCTAGCCGCGAAGTTAGCCGAGCTCGGCTATGTGGCCCTAGCGTGCGATATGTTCGGCCGGCCAGTCGCGCAAGCCACGGATGCCGAGCGCCGCGCCGCCTTCGAGGAATTTCGCGACAAGAGAATGCTCCCGCGCGCCCGCGCCGGTTTCGATGCCCTGGCCGCTCACCCAGCGGTTCAGAAGACCCGCATCGCCGCCATCGGTTTTTGCCTGGGCGGCATGGCTGCGCTCGAGCTGGCTCGCTCAGGAGCCGATCTCGCCGGGGTTGTTAGCTTCCACGGCAGCCTGGGAACTCAGCGTCCAGCGCGCGCCGGCGAACTGAAAGCCAAAGTTTTGGTCTGCCACGGCGCGGCCGATCCTTTCATCACACTCGATCAAGTGAACGCGTTCGCCAAAGAAATGCAGGACGCCGCAGCCGATTGGCAGGTGATTCTTTACGGCGGCGCGGTGCACGGCTTTACCAATCCCGCCGCTGATCGCTTCGGACGACCCGGCGTCGGATACCATCGGCAGTCCGATGAGCGATCCTGGCGCGCGATGCAGGACTTTTTCGCGGAATTGTTCTCCCGCTGATTCCCTCCGCCCTGCGCTACGCTGAAATTTGATGTTTGCGCGCTTCTCTGTTTTTCTGATCGTGTGCCTTCCGATGCTCGCCCAAGCACCGTGCGAAGGCACGCCAGCCTACACACCGTGCGAGTTCGTTTTCGAATTGTCGCCAGCCGATTTAGCCGCGCATCCGAATCCCTACTCGGACGTCCATCTTCAGGCGGAGTTTCGCTCACCGCATTTCAAGACCTACCTGATGCCGGCCTTCTGGGACGGCGCTCAGAAGATGATCCTGCGCGTGGCGCCTACCGAAGCCGGCGCGTGGTCGTACCGCATCGAGAGCAATCTCGCCACGCTGAACGGTAAGGAAGGCTCATTCAACGCTGCCGCGTCGGAAGCTCCCGGCTACATTCACCCCGCCAACCTGCACCACTGGCAGTACGAAAATAAGAAACCGCATCTATGGATGGGTTACATCGCCGACCGTTTCCCATTCGAGCCCGCTTCCGATTTCGATCAGCAGCTCAACACGGCGGCACAAAATCACTTCACGCACTTTCGCGGGTCGATTCTGGGCAGCGCCGCAGATTCCAAGCAGGTCTACCTCGGCCCGGACAAACCGAATCCCGCGTATTTCGACGAACTCGACAAGCGAATTCTCGCCATCCAGAAGCGCGGGCTCACGGCGGATCTGATCCTGGCGTCCGATCCGGCGTACATCACGAGTCTTTTCCCCGATTGGCAATCGCGCGAGCGGTTCGTTCGCTACATCGTAGGGCGTTACGCACCATTCAACGTCACTTGGCAGGGTCTCGAACAATTTGAAGACTACCCGGGCGGCCGAGCGCTGCTCAAGGAGCTGGGAACGTCGCTCGCCAAGACCGATCCTTACGATCACCCGCGCTCTTCGAACGCCAAAACCACTTCCTCACCGCTGCTCTCGGACGGCTGGATGAATTTCATCATCGAAGCGACCACCGACGACACCATCGGTTCTGTAGAGCATCAGTTTTATCAAGTTCCGTTCGTCGGGGTTACCGATGCACAGCATCTCTGGAACTCCACCGCGGACGGCGAGTATCCGGAATTTCATGGCGACCGGCCCGAGTTCGGCAAGAATTGGTTCGACTTCATCGCCGACACACGCTATTGGGAACTGGAACCGTACTTCGAAGTGGACGGCGCGCGCGGTTTCGCGCTCGAAGACACCGAGTATGTCAACTACGTCGAACATCCCGGCCAGCCCGTTGAGGTGAGCGTGGAGAAGCACGGCTACGACGTGATGTGGTTCGATCCGGCCAGCGGCGAATATGTCGAGAAAAAGAAATACAGCGGGGAACATTTCACCGGCGAGCCGCCGGACAAGAGCCGGCCGTGGGTACTGCTGGTTTCGCGCGAGGGCCACAAGGAATCGATGAACCGTTCGTATCGGTTCGATTCGCGCGAGGTGCCGCTGGTGCAGACCATCGAAACCGATCCGAAGAAGGTTCCGTTCGCGATCGACGCGCCTTCGGAACGGTCGTTGCCGGCCGCCAAGCCCGTGCAATTTTCCACGAAGATCACGCGGCAGACGCGCGCGACAGGTTCGATGATGTTTCTCTGGACGGCGGAGGTTCCCACCGACGGCGAAGGCTTCCGTGTGATTGGCACCGGGTCTCCGGGCTCGTTCATCATTCCGCCGAACATCGCTCAGAATTTCCCCGCCGTGCTTGCCGTCCATCTGACCGCGCTTAACGCTCACGGCAAGGCGTACGCATTGGATCGCGTGTACGAACTCGCCAAGTGATCCTGTCCATCGACACGACGTCGGAGTGGGGCAGTATCGCGCTCACGGAAGGCGAAGCACTGGTGGAAGAAATCGAAATCCATTCTCCCGATGGATTCGGGCATGTTCTTTTTCCCGAGTTGCGCCAGCTCTTCGGCCGGCACGCCGTCTCCTCTGGCGCAATGGAATGCTTCGCCGCTGCTTCCGGGCCAGGATCGTTCACGGGCGTCCGCGTTGGCCTCTCTGCTATCAAAGGACTAGCCGAAGCAACGGGGCGAAAGACGGTCGCTGTTTCCAATCTGCGCGCACTCGCCACGTTCGGAACAGCGCCCTTGCGTGCCGTCGCTCTCGACGCCCGGCGCGGTGAGATTTATGGCGCTGTTTACAACGATCGATGTCAGCTAGTCGCTCAGGAATCCGTCCTCAAGCTGGAGGACTGGATCCGCACACTGCCCACTCACGGTTTCGAGTTCATCCTCGCGGATAACATCCATGTCGAATCATCCGTCGCCGTGATAAGGCCTCCCCGCGCGCTCGCCGCAGCGATCGGTCGCATCGCCTGGCGCGAGTTCGAATCCGGCCGCGCGTTCGATCCCGCCGCTATCGACGCGAACTACGTTCGACGCTCCGACGCCGAGCTCTTCTGGAAAGATCCTGTTATTCGCTCACCTTCAGGGTGAAGTAGTTCAATTGCTGACCCGCGTCCAGCAGCAGCTGGTGCGGAGTCTTGGCGGGAATGTGGATGATGTCGCCCGCCGAGATTTTCTGCCGTGTGCCGCCGTCGATGGACTGCCCTCGGATCTCCCCCGCTTCAGTCGCGTGCGGCTTAACAATCGTCCCGCCCACCACTAGCGTCGCCGTACCGGATTGAATCACCATGAGGTCCGCCAGCCGCTGATGCAGCTCGGCCTGGCCGCTCCCTTCCCGGTGCAACGCTAGTGCGTGGTGATTCCCGAACGTGCCAACGCGTTCGCTCGCCACTTTCAACGAGCTCATCTTCGGCGCGAGCGCTCTTTCAGAATCGAGCAGCCGCTGGGCGTTCCAGTATTTGTATCCGGCCGGCTCGGCGGACATCAAAGGCAAAGCAAGCAGCAATCCGAACACACGAAACTTCATCGCGCCTCCTCTTCCAGACTAGAACGGTTACAATCTCTACTTGGACCGAGGAGATTCGGGAGATTGATGAACATCTCCGTCAAAGGCGAGTACGCCCTGCGCGCCATCTTCGATTTGACGCTGCAACGTCCCGGCGAACCGATCAAAATTGCTGGTATCGCCAAACGGCAAAAGATCCCGCAGAAGTTTCTAGAGCTGATACTATCCGGCCTGAAGCAGGGCGGCTTTGTGGAATCGCGGCGAGGCGCCGAAGGCGGTTACCTGCTGGCGCGCCCAGCCGAACAAATCACTGTCGGAGAAGTATTCCGGTATGTCGAAGGCGTCAAGGAAAAGAGATCGACCGGCAAGCAGACGTCAGATCCGTTCCACGAAACCTGGACTCGCGTGGAGGACGCCATCTCCGCCGTGATCGATCGAACAACTTTCGCCGACTTGGCGCGCGAATGGCGCGAGCGGCAAAACAAATACGTTCCGAACTGGGAGATTTGATGCTATTTCAAGACAACTCGTTGAGCATTGGCCGGACGCCGCTGGTGAAGCTAACGCGCGTCGCGGCTGGCGTTGGCGCAACTGTTCTGGCGAAGACTGAAGGCCGGAATCCAGCCTATTCGGTGAAGGATCGCATCGGCGCCTCCATGATCTGGGACGCCGAAAAGCGTGGGCTGCTCGGACCGGGCAAGGAGATCATCGAGCCCACCAGCGGCAATACGGGCATCGCGCTGGCTTTCGTGGCCGCTGCCCGCGGCTATCCCATTACGCTGGTGATGCCAGAAACCATGTCGGTGGAGCGCCGCAGAGTCTTGCGTGCATTGGGAGCAAACTTGATCCTGACGGAAGGTCCCGGCGGTATGCAAGGATCGATCAACAAAGCCGAGCAAGTGGTTGCCTCCGATCCCGCGCGCTATGTGTTGCTCCAGCAGTTCCAGAATCCGGCCAATCCTGAGATTCACTTCAAGACCACGGGGCCGGAAATCTGGGAAGACACCGGCGGCGCGATCGACGTGCTGGTGAGCGGGGTCGGGACCGGTGGCACCATCACCGGCGTCTCGCGCTACATCAAGAACGAGAAGAAAAAGAAGATCCTCTCCATCGCAGTCGAGCCGGTGAACAGTCCTGTGATCACGCAAAAACTCCACAACCAGCCTTTGACGCCGGGTCCGCACAAAATCCAGGGGATCGGAGCCGGGTTTATTCCCGGCACGCTGGATCTTTCGATGGTCGATCGGGTAGAGCAGGTAACCAATGAGGAATCCATCGAAATGGCGCGCCGGCTGGCCCGTGAGGAAGGGATTTTGTCGGGAATTTCGTGCGGAGCGGCCGCTGCGGCCGCGCTTCGGGTAGCCCGGGAGCCCGAGATGAAGGGCAAAACAATGGTAGTGGTGCTGCCTGACTCCGGCGAGCGCTACTTAAGCACTGCTCTGTTCGAGGGAATCCCAGCCGACTGAAATGGCGGACGCTTTTGGGGTGATAGGGTGAAGCGTCCGCCGTCGTAACGGGGATTTGAATAGATAACGACGCCGGACAAGGGATGGTTACCGGTGGTGCGAAATATTCCGCACCCCGACGCAAATTTCGGCGTAAGGTATTGTAAGCAGCACTATATAGCCCTTTCGAGCTAGGGCTTGACTTTCGCCTTTCATTCGTACATACTCAATGGGCGAATAAAAGGAGAACAGGAGTGCCGTCATGCCCCTCCCCCAGACGCTCTATTGTGGACCCTCCGGTTGGTCGTACCCGCATTGGAACGGGGTCGTCTATCCGAAACTGAAGCCCCGCGGTTTTCATCCGCTCGAAGATATCGCACGCTATTTCGACTCGGTGGAAATCAACACTACTTTTTACCAGACCATCCGGCCGGAGATCGCGAAGCTTTGGCTGCGCAAGGTGGAGCACAATCCGCGTTTCCTGTTTACGGCGAAACTCGGCCGCCGCTTCACGCACGAACGGATGCTGAACGGCGCCGAGATCGGCGAATTCAAGGACGGTCTTTGGCCGCTGCTGCGCGCGCGCAAGTTGGGCTGCGTGTTGATGCAGTTCCCCTGGACGTTTCGTTATACCGAGGAGAATCGCGAGCATCTGATCGCGGTCCGTCGCGCGTTCCACGAATTCCCGCTGGTCGCGGAGATGCGGCACGCGAGCTGGATGCATGAAGAAGCGCTCGGCACGCTGATCGATCACCACGTCGGATTCGTAAATATCGATCAAGCGGCCTATACCAAGGCCATGCCCCCCACCACTCTGCTGACATCATCGATCGGCTACGTGCGGCTGCACGGACGCAATCCGGAGGATTGGCAGCGCGAGTTCGGCCGCGCCAAGAAGCCAGTGGCGGCGCACGACTATTTGTATTCGCGCGAAGAACTGATGGAGTGGAAAGCGCGGATTCAGGAAATCCGTCAGCACGCGGCGGTGACTTTCACATTCGCGAACAACGATGTCGGCGGGAAGGCAGTGGTCAACGCTCTGCAGCTCGCCGAAATCCTGGGAGACGAACGCGGTATGGCGCCCGCGGATCTGATCGCGCAGTTTCCGAGAGAGTTGGACGAATTCCACTCCGACCGGCCTATCCAGAACGCGCTATTCGCTGGCGGCGCTTGCGATCGTCGCGCGGTGGCCTAGGCTGCCGCGCTGATACGATGAAGTAAGTCATGGCCGCCGCAACGCTTTTGACACTGGAGCAGTTCTCCGCGCTGCCGGAGTACGACGAACGTACTGGCTGCAGCTACGAGCTGGATCACGGAGAGCTGATTACTGCATCGCCACAAGCATGGGAGCACGAGAGACTAAAGGGTAAATTGTTTCTGGCTTTGAGCAGATTTATTGAAGATCACAGACTGCGCTGGCAAGCTGTGGTTGAGACCGGATTCATCCTCGACGAGGAAAGCTGGCGCAAGCCTGATGTCGCAGTGATGTCTGAAGACGCCCTGCGGGCAGCGGAGCAGGATCGGAAACGTCCGCTGATCGGGCGCCGGAATTGACCATCGAAGTAGCATCTCCCTCCGACACCTCGGCCATGATCGGCCGAAAATTGGATCACTTCCTGGCGGCGGGATCGAAGACGGTTTGGGTGCTCCATCCTGACGCGCGCCAAGTGCACGTGCAGCGCGTCGGCCTTAAGACCGCGAAGCTGGGCGCGGAACAATTCCTGGAAGAACACGAGCTTCTGCCAGGGTTCCGAATCCAAGTCGCTCACCTCTTCGATTAAAAATCCGTCTTCGTCCGCGGCGGAATCGCGACACGCACTGCGTTCAGCACCGCGGCAAGATCGATGAACTCCTGCGCCACCGCTCCGATCACCGGTGGCAAATATCCGGCCATGGCCGCGGCCATCCCGACGATGCTGAGTGCCATCCCACCCAGCGCGCTCTCCAGCGCGATGCGCCGCATGCGCCGGCTGATGTGCATCAACTCGTCGACTTTTGCGAGGGATGGCTCGAGCAACACCGCGTCCGCCGCCTCAGCCGTGATGTCGCTCGCGCGGCCGAATGCAACTCCGCAGGTCGCCGCCAGCATCGCCGGCGCGTCGTTGATGCCGTCGCCGACGTACAAAGTTTTCGCTCGCTTGGTTTCGTCCCTCACGATTGCGAGCTTTTCTTCCGGGCTCCGTCCGGCGTACACTTCGGCGATTCCGACGGCGCTGGCCAGGTACCGGACTTCACTTTCCCGATCGCCCGAAACCAGCATTACTCTTTGTGCGGCGTGCTTCGGACGTAGATGCGAAACAAATGCGCCGCTTTCCATTCGCGGTTCGTCGCGAAAACGGAAAACGGCGGCGCATTCGTCATCCACAAAGAGCAGGCACTCCAACCCCGTTGCCTCCTCAGGAAGCCACTCCGGCACGTGACTAACTCCGTTCGCAAGGCGTTTCCTGCCGGAGATCAGAACGTCGTGATCGCCCGCCAGCCCGCGCAAACCTTCACCGGGCTTTTCGCTGATCAGGCGCACACTGGGGAGCTTCAGCCGCTTTTGTTCAGCCGCTCGCAGAATCGCACCCGCGAGCGGATGCTTGGAGTACCGCTCCAGACTGGCCGCCAGTCGCAGCAATTGCTCCTCTTCGAAACCGGGCGCGGCTAGAATTTCCGTGAGGACTGGACGGCCGTAGGTGAGCGTGCCGGTTTTGTCGAAGATGAGTGTGCGGCAGCGATCGATCTGCTCGAGCACGGCGGGATTCTTGACGATGATTCCGCTCTCGCCCGCCACCGAAATCGCGCCAATGATGGCGACAGGAATCGCGAGCAACAATGGACAGGGCGTCGCGATCACCAGAACTGCCAGAAAGCGCTGCGGGTCGTGCGCGAGCCACCACCCCATGAAGGCAACAGCCAGCGCCAGCGGCGTGTACCATGCACCCAACCGGTCCGCCAGGCGGCGCAGCGGCGGGCGATTCTGCTCGGAGGCAGCGACCACTTGCATGATTTTCGCGTAGCGCGAATCGGAAGGCAGTTTGTCAACCGCGACGGTGAGCGCCGAATCCCCGTTGATCGATCCCGACAGCACCGGGGAACCGGGCGTTTTCGAGATCGAGAACGGCTCACCAGTTAGGTAGGATTCATCCATCGTTCCCTGTCCCTCGATCACCGTACCGTCCACGGGGCAGATCTCGTGCGGCAGAACCAGCAGCCAGTCCCCGGCCACAATTTCATCGAGCGAAACGTCGACGAACGTCGAAGGCAAACTGCGGTGAGCGGTGCGCGGCATCCGTTTCACCAATGCCCCAAGAACGGACGAGGCTCGGCGCGTTGCGAATTGCTCCAGTGCCGTGCCGCCGGAGAGCATGAGCACCACGATACAGGCGACCAGGTACTCGCCGAGGAAGGTCGCCGTCGCGATGGAGATTCCGGCTAGAAGATCCGCGCCGAAGTTGCCCTTGGCCAAGGTCCGAGTAAGTTGCACGATCAGCGGAACGCCACCCGCCAGAATCGCGACCACGAGGGGCAGGTTCGAAACCGGAAATGGCGCCCCCACCGCATAGCGAAGTGTGAGATGAATCGCAATCGCCACAGCTGCCAGGCCCGAGATAAACCCTTCGAACCGAGGGCGGTTCCATTTCGGCATCCGGATTCAATTGACGCACGGGACCTGAGGGAGGGTCAACATCCTCAGCTCGATTTCCCACCGCCAAGTTCTTGTGGGTGAAAACGCGCAAGGACTAGACCCAGGTGTGAAGGCCTTGGGGGGAATGTGCTCTCTTCTCACTGAATCACGGGAATAAGTGCCTGGAAACGCGCGTGCAGAGGCCCGTGCGATGGCAAGGAGGTCTAATATGCACCGATTCTCTTCGGGATGGATAACCCGGAGTTGTCTGATAGTCACCGTGCTGGCAGGTGCAATCGGCTTGCAGAGCGCAAGCAAAGGTTCCTTTTCGATCCGCGATAAGGCATACTACGCCACTGCAGCGGTTATCAACTTCGTACGTCCTGGTTTAGTGTTTTCGATCTCCAGCGCTTCTATCGCGAGCGATGGGACGATCACGGCCCGGGTTTTAATAACTGATCCTGCCGGTCTTCCCTTGGATCGCAACGGCGTCGATACGCCGGGAACCGTGTCGATGAGCTTCATCGCCGCGACGATTCCGAACGGACAGAAGCAATATACCTCGTATACGACGCGAACGTCCACGGCGGTAAGCGGCGGCGCGACGGCCACACAAGCCTCGGCGGACTCAGGGGGAACATTTACCGCGAACGCCGATGGGGACTATACCTACACATTCAAGACCAAGGCGCCGGCGGGCTTCGATCAAACAGCAACTCACACCGTGGCCGTGTATGGCAGCCGCAATCTGACGTCGTTCAACCTGAGTACGTATTATGCCTCGACAACATTCAACTTCGTACCGAACGGCTCCAAGGTGACGGTGACGCGCGATGTGGTGAAAGATGCCACTTGCGACAATTGCCATTCGAGCATGGAGTTCCACGGTGGATCGCGTGTTGGCGTCGCGGTGTGCGTGCTTTGCCATACGCCGCAGACGGTGGATCCGAACACGGGCAATACGCTGAATTTCCCCGTAATGGTTCACGAGATTCACATGGGTGCCGCTTCGCCGAATGCACAGGCCGGCAAACCGTATCAGATCTACGGATTCACCGGGTATACCAACTGGGCGAACGTCGTATTTCCCAGCTACAGCGCCTCGATCGCCGATCCGCGGAATTGCACGACTTGTCATGACCAGAAGAGCGGGGCGGCGCAAGCCAATGCGTTTCTGATGCCGAATCGGGCTGCGTGCGGAGGCTGTCACGACAACGTGAACTTCGCCACCGGCCTGAATCACGTAAATTTGCCGCAATTGGACGATTCACAGTGCGCCAACTGCCATATCCCGCAAGGCGAGCTGCCGTTCGATGCTTCCATCATGGGCGCACACGTAACCCCAACCCAGTGGTCCGGCTTGCCTGGCCTGGTGATCAACATCATCAAGGTGACGGGTGGGAC
>Ga0335078_10008228_pt1 | contig 15513 bp, 17 predicted proteins | sample Lox_Sample_32_FD_206711 | JGI IMG/M metagenome (GOLD analysis project Ga0335078, IMG submission 206711) | Soil microbial communities from Loxahatchee National Wildlife Refuge, Florida, United States - Lox_Sample_3.2 | ecosystem: Environmental > Terrestrial > Soil > Wetlands | place: USA... | reverse complement strand
TCCCAGCTTGGCTCCCTCTACGATCGAATGAACGGTTTCATAATCGCTCAGCTGTTCTACTGTTGAATCAAGCGTAGAGATGACGACCGACTTTGCCCTGGCGGATCTCGCTGCCTTTATGCCTACGGCAGCTGCACGTCTGATTTTTTCATTTGTCAGCTGAGACTTATCCCCGGTTCCGATGAGAATAACCACACGATGAATTCCCACCGAAAAGATCGTGATCTCCTGCCCTTTGTCGCCATCGAAGTTGCCGGCCTTCACTGCAGCTTCGATTTGTCCTTCGTGCTCCCCGAAAAGGCGTGAGACTTTTTCATGCAGTCCTCCCCTTGCGGGGGTTACGTCGTCTTTAGCGAGCAAAAGGATAAGTGCATCCGCCTTCACTCGCGTGGATTTCTTTTCCATGAACTCGAATTTCATCTCTCCTCCAAATTTCAATGCTTAGGCAAAATTGTTGCGGCGTCTTTCAATACTTTTTTGATCGTATCGTCGAGCCCGGCATCGAACAACCTCGCGCCCGCCGCATTCTTATGGCCGCCGCCGCCATAAAGCTTCGCCAGCTCATTTACCGGAACGTCTCCCTTCGATCTGAAGCTGATTTTTATTCCATCGGCCATCTCCATGAAGAAGATCGAGACTAAAACTCCTGTGATTGCGCCAGCATAGTTCACGAATTGTTCCGTCTCCTCCGGCAAAACATGATGCCTTTTCAGCTGATCCTGAGTTATGGAGAAGTAAGCGAGCCGTCCATCATGAGCCAGCTGGACGCTCGATAGGACCTCGCCAAGAAGCCTGGTACGGCCGATAGAATTTTGCTCGTAAAAATTATTATAGACATAAGTTGGATCGACTCCGAGGTCCAGGAGGTGTGCCGTGATCCGGTGCAGATCGCCGTCGGTACGCGGGAATCTGAATGAACCGGTGTCGGTCATAATGGCGGCATATAACGCCTCAGCAATTCCTTTATCCAACAGACCGGGATCATAAGCCATGAGGCATTTGTAAACGATTTCCGCCGTTGCGGGAGAATCCAGATCGATGAGCTGGTAATCGACAAAATCCTGCGCTTCCAGATGATGATCGATAACGAGTTTCCTGGCTTTGCTTTCCAGAAAATACTTTTCCATGCTTCGAAGGCGGGACGAGTTATTCATATCGACGGCAATCAATACATCGGCACCGAGAACAAGCTTTGCGTCTTTCTCCGGATCGAATTTCTTGATTTCATCGTCATAATCCATGAAAGCATGATTCGCCGGAGTCTCGCTGTGATTCAGGATCGCCGAGTTCTTGCCGATCTTCTTCAGGAACCTATTCAGTGCGAGCTCGGAGCCAAGCCCGTCGGCATCGGGATTCACATGAGTCGTCAGGACGAATCTGTCATTATCATCCACCACCATCCGGAAAACGTTTGAAATTTCCTTCATCGAAAGCACGGGTGAATTGGTCATTCGTCCTCTTTTATGAATTCAGCCATCTCGGAGCCGGGTGTGGATGCACAAACGGAATGTTCACTCTCAATTGGAACGAAGATGAAACGGGAAACTAAATGATGGGGAGTCGCTCGACTCCCCGGAGTCATCAATTCGCAGAAACAATCCAGGTATTACCGGACTTCAGAAGTTTATCAAGATCTCCAGAGCCCCGTTTTTTCGTGACTGTCTCTATTTGCTCGCTCATCAATTCTTCATAGCTCTTTCGATCAGCCCGATAAAAAACTCCAACGGGCGTTGGGAACCCGGGTCTTTCACTAAAAGTTGCAAGAAGCACGGCGAGGTCGAGAGAAGACTCGTTGTAAACCAGGATATCATTGACGCTCCATTTACCGTCCTTCAACGAGACGACCTCCGGTGTGAATACGTTCAGCCTTATTCCTTTATCGTTCTCCTTGCCGAAAACCAATGGCTTGCCATGCTCGAGATAAACGACGTTATCCGGCTTCGTTTCCTTTTCGGTAAGGAGCTCAAACGCCCCGTCGTTGAAGACGTTGCAGTTCTGGTAAATCTCGACGAAGGCCGTTCCATGATGCTTCGCCGCGCGAAGAAGCGTTTGTTGGAGATGCTTCGGATCTCTGTCCATGGATCGCGCTACAAATGTTCCGTCTGCGCCGAGAGCAAGCTGGACGGGGTTAAACGGATAATCCACCGTTCCGTATGGAGTAGATTTCGTCTTTTTGCCGAATTCCGATGTCGGGGAATACTGGCCTTTTGTCAGACCGTAGATCCTATTGTTGAACAGAAGTATCTTCAAGCCGATATTCCGGCGCAAGGCATGAATAAAATGATTTCCGCCTATTGAGAGCAAATCGCCGTCGCCGGTCGCGACCCAGACAGTGAGATCGGGATTTGCGGTTTTTACTCCTGTAGCGATTGCGGGAGCGCGTCCGTGGATTCCATGAATGCCGTAAGCCTCCATGTAATATGGGAAGCGACTCGAGCAGCCGATACCGGAAACGAAGACATGTTTTTCTCTCGGCACATCAAGCTCGGGAAGGATTCTCTGGACTTGCGCCAATATCGAGTAGTCACCGCATCCTGGACACCACCTTACATCCTGGTCTGACGAAAAATCTTTTGCAGTGAATTTCTTCGCCTGAGTTTCACCATTTCCACCGGTCGTAATCATCACTTAACACCTCCTAAAATTATTCTATTCTTCCCGCTCGATGCCATTAAAACAGGATATGCGGGATGGCGCAGCGCGCCACTTTTTCAATTCATATGCCTTACGGCTCAATATGCATCCTTGATTGCCTTTTCTAATTCGTTAGATCGAATCGGCAAACCTCTTACCTTGTTAAACTGGATGACGGGAATCAGGTATTCGCTTTTCAACAATTTTGCAAGCTGCCCTAGATTTATTTCGGGTACGAAGACCTTCTTAAAGTTTTTCAGAATGCCGCCGAGATTTCTCGGGAAAGGATTCAAGTATCGAAGATGTGCGTGCGATACTTTATGATGGGACTTGCGCAGCCGTTCGACGCTCGATCTTACAGAACCGAAGGTACCGCCCCAGCTTACGACAAGGATGTCACCGCTCTCTTCGCCATAGACTTCCTGCAGCGGGATGTCCTTTTCTATGCCTTTGACTTTTTCCGCTCTCAGGCGTACCATGGAATCGTGATTATCCGGATCATAACTGACATTCCCTGTAATGTTCTGTTTTTCAAGCCCGCCAATTCTGTGCTCGAGTCCTGGAACGCCCGGAATGGCCCAAGGTCGAACGTTATTCTCATTTCTCGAGTAAGGTTGAAAATTTTCCGGATCCGCTCTGAAATGGACGGGAATCTCCGGGAGATCTTTCGCATCGGGGACGAGCCATGGCTCGCTTCCGTTTGCGAGATAACCATCGGTAAGCAAGTAGACCGGGGTCATGTATTTCACCGCAATCCTTGCAGCTTCATAAGCCATGTGAAAGCAATCCGCAGGAGTTGACGCCGCGATCACAGGAGCAGGCGCTTCACCGTGGCGTCCATATGTTACAAACAACAGATCCGCTTGCTCGGTCTTGGTCGGCAACCCCGTAGAAGGTCCGCCGCGCTGCACATCCACGATGACCATCGGCAGTTCCAGCATGATACCAAGGCTGATCGTCTCGGATTTCAGCGCCGCACCAGGGCCGCTTGTGCCAGTGACTGCCAAATTGCCCGTATAGGACGAGCCCAATGCCGCACCGGCGGCAGCAATCTCATCCTCCGCCTGGAAAGTCTTCACTCCAAAATTTTTGTACATGGATAAATTGTGCAGAATGTCGCTCGCGGGCGTAATCGGATAACTTGCATAATAAAGCGGTATCTTTGCCTTCTGTGAGGCGGCAACGAGGCCTAGAGCCGTCGCTTCATTTCCAGTGATGTTCCTGTACAATCCAGGCTTCAACTGGGCGGGCTTCACTTCAAACCGGGATGCAAACGCTTCGGTCGTGTCACCATAGTAGTAACCGGCTTTTAGAGCTTTGAGATTTGCTTCCGCTATCTTCGGCTCATTGCCGAACTTGTCATGAATCCATTCTTCAGTCGGTTCCGTCGCGCGAGAATACATCCAGTACATCAGGCCGAGTGCAAAAAAGTTCTTGCAGCGTACCATCTCCTTTTGCGTAAGTCCGACACCCTGGAGAGCGTTCAGTGTCAATTTTGTGATCGGAACGTCTATCACGCGATAATTCCCAAGGGAGCCATCGCTCAGAGGATTGGACTTATAGTCTGCGAGCTGTAGATTCTTGTCGTCAAAGGAATCTGTATTCACAAGTATCAATCCGCCGCTTTTCAAATCTTTCAGGTGGACTTTCAATGCTGCCGGGTTCATTGCAACCAGGACATCGGGATGATCGCCGGGCGTCAGGATGTCCCAGCTTGAGAAGTGAAGCTGAAAACTCGATACGCCGAACAATGTCCCGGCAGGAGCTCTGATCTCCGCAGGATAATCGGGAAGCGTGCTCAAATCGTTTCCCGCCAGCGCAGTCGTGTTCGTAAACTGCATTCCTGTTAATTGCATCCCATCACCCGAATCACCTGCGAACCGTATCACGACATCGTCCAATATCTCTGTCTTCTTACTCATTCAAATTTCCTCTGTTGTTTTCTTTCACGACAATTCATTGAGAAACGGGAACCATTTCGCAAAATAACCGGAAAGCACGGTCAAGTTATTCGTCATTATCAAAATCCCAACCACTATTAATAAAACTCCGCCCGTAATTTCAACCCACCTGATGTACCTTTTGAATCTCTTGAAGAACCCCAGGAATGCATTTATGCTCAGGCTGGACACCAAGAAAGGTATTCCCAATCCGAGCGAGTAAACTGAAAGAAGGATTATTCCTTTTCCAATTGTGTCCTGCTGAGCGGCAATTGCGAGTATCGCTGCGAGTACGGGACCGATGCACGGCGTCCAGCCAAAAGCAAACGCGAGCCCAGCAATGAACGAGCCCAGCAAGCCGATTTTCTTTCCCGCATGAAACCTCTTCTCGTAATTAAGAAAATTTATTTTGAACAGACCGACCATGTGAAAGCCGAAAACGATGATAACTATTCCGGCTATCTTTGAGAACAAATTTAATTTGTCTAGAAGAAACCGTCCAATTACCGTTGCCGATGCGCCGAGAGCGACAAAGATCACGGAGAAGCCGAGTACGAATAGTAACGAATTGATCGTCACTTTCTTGAACAACTCCGGGCGCGCGCTCCTGCTCATTTCATCGAAGCTGTATCCGCTGATGAATGACAAATACCCTGGTACGATCGGCAGAACACACGGCGATACAAAGGAGATAATCCCGAAGACAAACGCCGTGACAACGCTTACGTTTTCCAATATTTTCTCTTCATTAATTTGTGCTGGTGCTTGGAGCAGCTCGAGAACTATCTATTTAATTAGATGCCATCCGCGGTCATTGGGTTCAGTCCGCTCAAAATATTCCTACTCTGCTAGTTTCATTACCGAAACGTTAATTTCGGCGGCAACCTGCTGGTGAAGCTTCAAAGGCACTTTGTATGAACCGAGCGACTTGATCGGCTCGGCGAGCTCGATCCGTTTCCGATCGACTTCGAATCCCTTCTCGGCTAGCTTATCCGCGATCATTTGCGAAGTGACGGAACCAAATAATTTATCCTCTTCGCCGGCTTGAACTTCGAGAGTAATTTCAACGCCGTTCAGCTTCTCGGCCAGAGTTTGTGCATCATGTACCTCGCGGTTCAGCTTCGCTTCATATGCTTTCTTCTCATTCTCAATCAATTTTAAATAACCCGGGGCATACGGATACGCAACCTTCTGAGGAATCAAGAAATTCCGCGCGTAACCGTCGCGCACATCGACAACTTTTCCAATTTCACCGAGTCCTTCATAGTTCTTTCTCAATATGACTTTCATCTAAACTCCTTAATGATAACGATAAGTAGCAGGTAATAAGTTGCGTTGCGCATTCTTCTGCCTGCTTCCTGATGTTTACTATCTTATTATATCTGAAACATACGGCAGCATTGCAAGGTGACGCGCACGTTTAATCGCGAGTGCAAGCTGGCGTTGATGCTTTGCACAGGTTCCTGTCACCCGGCGCGGGATGATTTTTCCCTGCTCGGACGTAAACTTAATAAGGCGTTTATCGTCTTTGTAATCGACGTAGACGTCTCCGCTCTCGCAGAACCTGCAGACTTTTCTCTTCTTGATTTCTTTTACTGGTACCACAGTTAATTCACCTTTTCTTTGTTTTAGTGTTCCGCCGCGGGCGGATCTTTATCGCTTGCTCATCTGATCTTTGTTGAGATATAAATCCTTGGACTGCACCGCTCCTGTGCAGTCCTGCGTCTGTACTCCGCTGTTCTTAAGCAAATCCGATTCTTCATTCGATAAGAATCTGTCGAAAGAGTCATCGGTGAACGACGACGGCTCTTCCTCCGCAGGTTGCCCGGCATGAGCATCCGCCAGATGTCCTTGCTTGTTCAGGAATTGTATCCTTCTTGCTTTTATTTCCACAACGGAGCGATTATGACCGTTATCAGTTTTCCAATTTCTGCTCTGGAGCTCGCCGTCTATCAAGACAGCGTTCCCCTTCTTCAACCTTTCACGGCAGCTGTCTGCAAGTCTGTTCCACGCAACGATGCCGACGTAGCAAACGTCTTCCTGCCATTGATTCCCGCTGTCGCGAAATTTTCTGTTAGAGGCGACGGTAAAATTCACGACCGGAGTGCCGTTCGTGGTCTGCCGGAAAACCGGGTCCCTCGTAAGGTTTCCGGCAATTATGACGCTGTTCATTTCGGGCATCTTCAGATCAGCCATAGATCCTCCATCATGATTCTCCTGCACGATCCCGACATCCGCCGGGAATGTGCAGGCATGCCTTGCTCAACAACCTATTTTTCATCGTGGACTTTTTCAGCCATAGCAGTTGCAATGTCGGCCTGCTCGCTTCTTGAAATCCGCTGGCGGCGGCGCTTCTTAACGCCTGCCCGCGCTTTCAACATGTTCTTATCGACTACGACAGTCAAATGACGAATAACATCCTCATCGAGCCTGAACGCCTGTTCCAACTTGGAAACGATATCGGTCGGCGACTTGTGCAGCAGTTGCACGTAAAAGCCCGCGTTCTTTTTCTTGATGGAATAGGCGAGACGCCTTCTTCCCCACCGGTCTGCGTTTGTCACTTCACCGCCGTTCTTCGATATGAATTCCTGATAGCGCGCAATTACAGATTCGACCTGGCTATCTTCAAGATTGGAATTTATAATAAAAGTTGTCTCGTATTCTCGCTGAACTATATTCAGTTTACTTCACCTCCTTTTAATAAGATGGCACAACAAGACTGCTCCATCGAGCCACCGGCATATATTTAAGTGTGTCATGAAACCGTGCCACATTGTTGTTTTGCATCAGTATGCCTGAGTGCCTTCTTGCGTTAGTTAAATCTATTCATGGCAGTTTCAATTCCTTCATTGATGAAAACGAACACTGCGTTCGCTGCGTTCTTGACCATTTCACCTACCTCCGGAATTTCTTCTGCACCAAATTTAGAAAGGACAAATTCCACCATATCTTTTCCGGGTGCGACTTTGTCGGTCCCTATGCCGCATCTAAGCCTCGGAAAAACATCGTCGTTCAAATGATATATGATGGAATAAACGCCGTTGTGACCACCGTCGCTTCCGCCCTTCCTTAGACGGAGTCTTGCGAGAGGAATATTGAAATCGTCATATACGACCAACAAATCTTCGAGTCGAATGCCAAATCTTTCGACGGCATCTTTGACGGCGATGCCGCTATCGTTCATGAAGGTTGTCGGTCGAATCAGGAAAACTTCTTCTCCGGCCTGACTGATCGTAGCCAGGTAATACTCTCCTTTGCCCGGCGAGAACTTTCTTTTTGACCTCGAAGAAATCTCGTCAAGGACCATGAAGCCTACATTGTGGCGCGTTTCTTCGTATTCCCGGCCGACATTTCCCAGACCTACGATCATCTTCTTTCCCAATCTGAACAATCCTTCATACGGGTCAGGACGATAAGCCATACAGACACTGAATCGTGTGTCTTTACTTCCTTTCCTTATCTTTCTCCTTTTCCTTCGGCTTCTCTCTCTCCTTCTCCTTAGGCTTTTCTTTCTCTTTTGCCTTCTCACCTTCTTCCGCCTCTTCGCCTTCCTCGGCCTTCTTCGTCTTGCCTATCACTTCCGGTTCGGTCGGCTCTTCAGCCGCCACGGCAGCAGCTTCAGGAGTTTCTTCTTTGATCGTAGGAGGCGGAACTACAGTCACGATTGCCGATTCGGGATTGTCGAGAATTTTCACCCCTTCCAATTTCACATCTTTTATATGAATTGAATCCGCAATCCCAAGTTCATCGACATTGATCTCGATGTGCTCCGGGACCCGTTCAGGATTGCATTGAATCCTGATTCTGTGGATTGAATGCTGGATGATGCCTCCGTCCTTTACTCCCTTCGGAGTTCCGACAAGCTGGACGGGGACTTGAACGGATATCTTCTGCCCTTCCTTTATCCCGTGCAAATCGAAATGCAATATTTTTCCGATGACAGGATCGAATTGTACATCGTTCAATATGGCCTTGCGCTCAGTCCCATCCTGGAATTTCACCCTTATCAGATGAGTCGTATGCGAGGTTGCTAAACCACGAACGGGCGCCTCGTCGGCTTGCACGACAAAGTTCTCGGTCCCAAGATAAAAGACACCGGGAACTTTCTTATCCGCAAAAAGTCTCTTCGACTTTTTGCCTCTCAGAGTTCTTTTCTCGACATTCAAGATAACTTCTTCCATGATTATTCTACCTCTCCCGCCCATTATTATTGAAGTAGAATATCCGGGATGCCGCAAGGCGGCAAATTCTTTCATCACGTGCTTTATAACTCATTTTCTTCCTCTACTTAATTTCAAACAATGAACTTATTGATTCATTCTGATAAGTTCTTCTGATTGCTTCTGCGAAAAGCTTTGCGACAGATCTTACTTCGATTTTTTCCGACTGGTGTTTTAGTGGCACAGTATCACTCACAATAAGCTTCTTGATTGCACTACTATCAATCCTTTCGAATGCATTTCCGCTCATGACCGGATGCGTGCATGCGCCGTAGATTTCGTACGCCCCTGCCGCTTTCAAGGCGTTGACACCGGCCACGAAAGTTCCACCCGTGTCAATAAGATCATCCACGATCAGGACATCCTTGCCTTTCACATCGCCGATAATATTGACAACCTCCGCGACATTTGCCTTTGGCCTTCGCTTGTCGATCAAGACGAGATCTGCTTCGAGTCGCGTCGCGTAAGCCCTCGCAAACTTAATTCCTCCAACGTCCGGTGATACGACAACCAAATTCGGCACCTTCATATCCTTGATGTACTTCACGAAAACGGCGGACGAATACAGGTGATCCACCGGAATGTCAAAGAAACCCTGTATCTGCGCAGCGTGCAAATCCATCGTCAGCACGCGATCTACGCCCGCATGCGTCAGTAAATTGGCAATCAACTTCGAAGATATCGCAACTCGCGGTTGATCCTTCCTGTCTTGACGGGCGTAACCAAAGTACGGAATCACCGCAGTGACTCTGGAGGCAGACGCTCGCTTGGCCGCGTCGATCATGATGAGAAGCTCCATCAGGTTCTCTGCCGGCGGAAAAGTGCTCTGAATTATGAACACGTCTGCTCCACGGATATTGTCGGAATACTTCACCCAGATCTCGCCGTCGCTAAAATTAACGATATCTCTTTCCCCGAGGGGCTCGCCTATTTCATGAGCAATTTTTTCCGCAAGCGGAATATTGCTCCGGCCTGAAAATATTTTTATTCCATCCATTATGAATCTTGACTTTTCGCGACAAGGATTCTCTGCAGAGAAGAATTTGGATTTCCTGACAAAATGTAGATTGAGCCAGGAATGCCTTGCCGATTAGCTAATCGATCTCAGACTTGTTATAAAAAATTCGAATTCCAAAAACTCTCGACTCATTGAGTCAACGAAGAATATGCTGGGGCGGCAGGATTCGAACCTACGAGTGGCGGCTCCAAAGGCCGCTGCCTTACCACTTGGCTACGCCCCAATTTATCAACCTTTCAAAGATTGCGACGCTTGGGATACGCCAAGCAAACCTGTTTCAGCGTCGTGGCATAAAATATAGCCGTCCGCGAAAACAAAATCAAAGCAGAAAAGCAGATTGAACTCATCTCGTACCGCTGGAAGAAGCCTTAAGAACCCCGAAAATCGTCGAACATATTTGAATCATTCCTGTTCCGTCACCTCAACTAACCCGGATGCGGACAAGATGCCTCAGTCGAGTCGTAGGAATCTGCGCACCTGAAAACCTCGGGAAGAAATCCATCCCAAAAAACTCAAGAACCAAACATAATGAAGAGCATGCATTTCCCTGATTGCAGTCTACAATCTTTTGAATTATTTTCTTGGACCACGAGAAGCAAAATGGAGGAAGATGAATGTTACAGTCATTCAAGATTACGGCAACTATTGCGGCGACTCCGAAACAGATCTATAAGGCATGGTTGGACGGTAAAGAGCATGCCGCTTTCACCGGCGAGGCGGCAGAGAGCGACCCGAGAGTTGGCGGCCATTTCACTGCCTTCGGCGATTATATAAAAGGAACAAATCTTGAGTTGGTTCCAAACAAGAAAATAGTGCAAGCTTGGAGGACCACCGAGTTTTCTGATGGGCACGGAGACTCCCGTTTAGAAATAACCCTCGAGAAGGTCAATGGCGGGACAAAGGTGACTCTGAACCACACCGGGATTCCGGATGGCCGTGGAGAGTCGTACAAAGACGGATGGAAGAAGTTTTATTTTCGACCCTTGAAGAAATATTTTGAGAGGAAAAAATAATTTCTCGACTGCAGCCACCTTGCTGCGCACCGCGCCATTACGGGAATCTGATGTCGGTTCGGCAAATATGCTGATTCGCGAGGCTAAAATCTTCTTGCAATACTGACTCGCCTTTGCATCTACACCGTTCCATGTCAACTTACTTCAGTGTTACGTAAGTTTACTCGTTTACAAGAGCGGATCAGACAATCGCTAAGGCAAAGCGTTCAAGCAAACTCTTCACTTGCCCTCGCCCGATTTCACAATCCTTATGCTCCCGTTGACGCTCTCGGCATCTATTTGAGAGTCTCCGTTTCCTATCTTCCCTGCGACCGAATCACCCACTTTGACAAACGAATGCTCTCCGTTTTCAAGCGAAGATATCCAGCCAAAATCGTTCGAAATATGTCCGCTGACCGTATTTGCTTTGACCTTTGCATTTGCACCATCCGGAAGATCGATGTCAATGGAACCATTCACCGTTTTCAACGTGGCGTCCGAGCCGGGTTTTAATTTCACAAAATTTACACCGACGTTACCATTAACAGTCTCCAGTCGGCAATCGCTTCCCACGTCCGATGCACGCACCGTTCCATTAACCGTCGATGCATTCAGCTTTCCACTAACCCCAGAAATTTCTATATCGCCGTTGACTGTTCTCATCTCATCAAGATTGGCATTCCTGGGCACGGTGACAGTGTATTCAACCCAAAGACCATGGTCGCCGCGACCATTCTCGTCGTCGGGATACTTGGTGTCTATATCCACAAGATCACTTGAAGCGTTGACAAGAATCCGTACCCGGTTCATCATATCTTTGTCGTCGGCATGTTTCACCGCATCCACCTTTACCTCATCCCTGTCCCAGACCTTCACTTCCACTCCGCCATTAACGTTATTGAGATGAACCGAACCATTATGAGACAGGGCATACGAGTGATGAAATTCCTCAGTGATCTCGCTTCCGCGCGCCGAAGCCTGACATGAACACGCAGCGATAAGAAGAAATCCCGCGACAAAAAACTTAACAGTTTTCATTTTGATCTTCCTCTTTCATTTGGTCATTTTGACAACGAGCTAAGTTCCTTTATATAAACATTTCCGCCGGAAGTATGCAGATAAATTTCTTGACCTCCGCCATTGAGATTAATTTCTCCGCTCTCGTTACTATTCCCATTGGACTTATTGTAAGTAACAGGAAAGTCGGAGATGATCTCGTTATCGTCACTACCTGACACTTCCGCCTTTATGCTGGCCTTTGCATCCGACGGCACATACAAATACACGTCGCCGCCGCTCGATTCCACTCGACTTTCTTGATTGCCTTTAGGAATAAGGCCAACCTTGACGGTCCCGCCGGACGATGAAACATCTACCGACCCAATCGCACTCGTAATCTCGACATCTCCGCCGGAAGTGTTCGCAGAAATACGACCATTCCCGGAAGCAAGTGAGATGTCGCCGCCGGATGTCGAGATGTCGACGCTCCCGCTTATTCTTCCAACCGACATGTCTCCGCTCGACGTAGATGCGCGAAGATTTCCGCCGACTTTTTCTATTGTAATGTCTCCACCGGCCGTGGTGGCATCAAGATTCTTTCCGACGGCTCCGACAACTATGTCCCCGCCCGATGTCTCGATTCGAAGATCGTTTGCAGCGTGATCCACGCGGATGTCCCCGCCTGACGTCGTAAGGGTGGCATTTTTTTCCAGATCATTGGCGATTACGTCTCCGCCCGAGGTCTTGCCATCGACCACGCCATTCACTTCACTGATCTTGAGATCGCCGCCGGAAGTAGAAAGGCGAACGTCTCCAGTTAGCTGGCCGTCCGTTATGATATCACCTCCGGAAGTGGAAAGGTCCAGATTAAAATTAGAAGGGATATAGAAGATGAATCTCAGATTGCGGTTGTCTCCCCACCATCCATGAACTTTGAAACGAACATCGATGGTGTTTCCGGATTGATTGGTTTCGACGCGATCTGCATCCTCGCCGATATCTTTAACCGTGATTTGAACCTGTGCCTTATCCCAGGTCTTTACTTGAATGTCTCCGACGCTTACCGAGACGACCAGCTTCCCGCCCTCCGAAACGAAAAAGTTCTTCTGCAAATCCGAAAGCTCTTTGCCTGCCGCGAGACTCGCAAAGGTCAGAACTGCCAATGCCGTTGCTAGAATGGTTTTTTTCATGTTACAGCTCCGTGATTTCCTTCAGCATGTCTGACGCTTTAAGTCTCACATACTGATTTTGATCTGATAACGATTTTTCTTTTAGCACATTTAACACTTTTGGGTCAACACTTTTTGCTCCGGGTGATATCGAAGCCATTTCCCTTTCAGATAAATAGTTGATTGCTAAGACACGCATTCCGGGGTTCTTGTCGTTCTGAAGAACGAAAAGAAGACCGTCCTTTATTTCGTCGTCGAACGGCAGCTTCTTCAAAGAGAGAAGTGCTTCCCTGCGCACGCCGGCATTGTTATCGGCCTTCGCAGCTTTCAGAAGTGCACCCTCGATTTCATTATCCGGTTTCGCCGATGCAGCGGCATCGAGAAATCCGACGGTCTTCAGCCTTACGCCGGCGTTATCCGAATTACCCAGGGCGTAGGCGAGTACTTTTTGCACATCATGGTCGTCCAACGAGCCTTTCATCTCGTAACGCTTGATAAAGTCGAAGGAAAATTGAATTTCCCCGGTTGCTCGATCGGTCGAAATGAAACGAATGTCGTCGATCGCGACATCGCTCCGGTTTTGTGAATTAAGGTCGGATATCACTGCGCGGGTCCCTTTTCCCTGGTGGTCGAAATAGAGATAACCCGTCGTTCCACCTATCGCCAACATCGCGAATGCAATCACCGCGACAGCATATAATGGAACCGGTGCAAGATTTCTTCCTGATGGATGAAATTTATAGATGGGCCCACCTCTGCTCTTGAGCAGCGCACGATGAAGTTCGTTCCTGGCTTCAGCAAGAGCTCCATCGAGTGGCGAATCATCTGTTTGCCGACGTTGGGGAATAGTCCTTCCGATATTCTGTTGGAACTCGATGCATTTTGAACATGCCGACAAATGCTTTCTTAGTCTCGCCTTTTCCTCCGGCGAAATCTCGTTGTAAAAATCAAGGACGATCAGACTCTCAAATTTCTTGTGTTTCATAGTTTCATTCTCCTACTCAAGAGCGCCCCGGAGCTCTTTCTGCAGCCTTCTTACAGCCACGTAAAGATGTTTCTTTACCGTACCCTCGGTGCAATTAGCCAATAATGCAATCTCTCGCAACAGGTACCCTTCATAATGTTTCATTGTAAATACCAGTCTCTGCATCGGAGAAAGCATCCCGAGAGCCTGTTCGATCTGTTTAGCGAGCTCGGCTCTCAGAAACTCTCCTTCGACAGAATTCGAATTCCCGGAACTAGGTTCGGGATCCGATTCTCCTACGTCCGTTCGCGATTTTTGCTTGAAGAGATTCATGCTTCTCGTTTGTTTGTACTTAAAGCTCATGCAGACATTGCTGGCAATTCTGTAAAGCCACGTTGAAAACTCACTCTTCATTTGAAAATTTCGGATTGATTTGAACGCACGAATAAGCGTCTCCTGGTAGATGTCTTTTGCGTCGTCGGAATTCCGTGTAAACGAAAAAGCAAGCGATAGAACCCTTCTATCGTATCTCTCCACAAGCTTCTCGAAAGCATCGGTATTCCCATTTTGGGCTTCCATTACGAGCTCTCTATCAGCTATCTTCTCCTGCATGGACTCCGTCGCAAGTTCATTCTTTCTTTCCCACTCAATCTTCTTCTTCATACCTTTCGACTCGTAGCAGACAAAAATAGTTGGGGGTAAAATCGATTTTTCTTAGCATTGGGCAATAGCGGATTAATTTATAACAACGGCTATGGATTACCTAAGTGCAAAATCGATCAAGGGCTCGAAATCCCGGGCGTATCCCGGTTACCTAATGCCCGGCTTTCCAAGATCGTGTGGTTACCGTGATAACGACGCTCGGAATTTCAGATTTTTTTTAATCTGCGTCTAATGTGGGATTTGATTCGGTCTAGTGGTGCAGAAGCGTGTGAAGAGAAGTAACCAGGAAATAAAACGACAATAAAATGAGAACGACCCCTAAAGCGTTGTTCACTATCTTCATCATTGAATTGGATATGAAATTCTTGACGCGATGAAGGATATTTGCAAGTGCGAAGAGATAAGACGCCAACCCTAATCCGCCGGCTATCAGGAACATCAGGGAGACATTTGCATCGAACCTGGAAACCAGACCAAGGTCCTCCACTATTTTTACGCCGATGAGCCACCATACAATCATCATCGGATTGGTGACGGCCAGAGAGAAACCTGTGACATATGCGAGCCGTTTATTATTCAGAGTAGCATGATTCAGCTCAAGCATATTGGTGTTTTTGCCATCCCGAAATGTAAAGAAGGCAAGAATCCAGAGAATCACCGTCGCCGCCAAACCAAATATCGCTACGACAGTTTTGTCCTCTAAGAACGGTGCAACACCGAAGAGTGCAATTGCACCATACATTATATCAGAACTCACAGAACCCGCGGCAACCATATATGCCGAACGAAGGTGATTATTGAGGGCGCGTTTTGCGATTTCTATTTGCGTCGCACCAATCGGCACCGCAGTTAGAAATCCCAAGGCATAAGTCACAAATAGGAATAAAAAAGTGCTCATCTAGACTCGTTCACCT
>Ga0335078_10008227_pt1 | contig 15513 bp, 8 predicted proteins | sample Lox_Sample_32_FD_206711 | JGI IMG/M metagenome (GOLD analysis project Ga0335078, IMG submission 206711) | Soil microbial communities from Loxahatchee National Wildlife Refuge, Florida, United States - Lox_Sample_3.2 | ecosystem: Environmental > Terrestrial > Soil > Wetlands | place: USA: Florida... | reverse complement strand
TCACTCCGAAGTCTTCCGCCCCGCCGTCAGTTGCACTTGGACGGCTCTTGATTGTAACTTACCTTGTTCGCCCGTGTGTTCTGAATCGGATTCAGAAGCGCGAGTCTTTTTTGCTTTAGCCAGGAAGCGCGGGCGTCCCGCCCGCTCTTGGTCCTAAAGTTCGATACCCGACCAAAGAGCGGGCAAGATGCCCGCGCTCCCAGGCCATTCGGACGGTGATCTTGAGTCATAGTAAGGATTGGGTCCCACCGAGGGGCTTCACGCGCCGCGAATTCCTGAGTCTGGGTGGGACGGCATCCGCCTGCCTGGTCGCCGCACCTCTGCGGGGTCTATGGCTCCGGTCGAGGAGCGGAGTGCGACCTTTCCCCGTTGACACAGAAGTTGGCCCGGCAGAATACCGGCTCACGCCCCATTATCGCGCCGAGCCGCCGCTGGAGGATATCCTCCGGCACACGGTGCCCGGCTCGGACGCGTTTCCGACGGAGAAATACGGGGCGGAACTGGAAGCCATTCTCGGCCGATGGGGCTCTGGTCTCGGTCAATCGCCTCCCGACCTCCGGCCCCTGATCGATTCCCTCTCGCCGCAAGTTACCGCTAACGGGCTGACGCCGTCCGCGTTTCGGACCATCCGATCGGACGCGAGCTTTCAGGTTCAACGTTGCGTCTTCCCGGCCCGCCTCGAGCTTGGCCAAAAGGCCCTGGTGGGGCAGATCGGATCGGAGATCACGTCATTCGTTAGTCCCTCGGGCATCAGCGCGCTCGTTGCCCCGTCGTCAGGCCGCCTGTTGACAACGGAGTTTTGGATTCCTTCCCTGGAAGTTATTTCCTTGACGCCGCTCGCCTTGCGAACGCGGATCAGATACGATTGGGTCGCAACGGTGCCGGAGTTGGATCGCCAGCGCCGCGAAGAAAGGCTGGGCGAGTGGGAAATCGAGTGGGAGCAGACCTCCGGCAACGAGTGGCGGGTTCGCAAGTGGCAAGCATTGGAGGAGACGCGTACACGCGCCCCTGGGGTTACCGGCCCGGTTTTCCTGGAGATCACCGAGCAGGCCTTTGGCGGCAATGCGTCTTACCGCGACCAACTTCGGCGCGGCATCAACTACTGGCGGACAGTCCTCGACGCCGCTTCGGGGATCGAGGTCTACAACAACGTCGGCATCGCCTGCGGGGACATCGACAACGACGGGTTCGACGATGTCTACGTCTGCCAGCCCTCCGGACTGCCCAACCGTCTCTACCGCAACCGCGGCGACGGGACGTTCGAGGATGTCACCGAGGCGGCGGGAGTGGGCGTGCTCGACGGCACCCCTTGCGCCCTCTTCTGCGACGTCAATAACGACGGCCATCAGGACCTGCTGGTGGTGCGCGACACGGGTCCGGTGCTGTTCCTTAACCAAGGGAGCGGCACCTTCAAACCCAAGCCGGACGCGTTCCGCTTCGCCGGCGAGCCCAAGGGCACCTTTACCGGCGCCGCCTTTGGCGATTACGATCGCGACGGTTGGCTCGATGTCTATTTCTGCCTCTACAGCTACTACCAGGGGCTCAATCAGTATCGCTACCCCACGCCTTATTTCGATGCGCAGAATGGTCCGCCGAACTTCCTCTTCCACAACAACCGCGATGGGACCTTTACCGACGTCACCGCCGCGACGGGCCTGAACCAGAACAACAACCACTTCAGCTTCGATTGCCATTGGGCGGATTACGATAACGACGGTTGGCCCGACCTCTACGTGGTGAACGATTTCGGCCGCAAGAACCTCTACCACAACCACGGCGACGGGACGTTCACCGACGTCGCCGAGGACGCCGGGGTGCTGGACATCGGGCCCGGAATGAGCGGGTGCTGGTTCGATTACGACAACGACGGGCGGCTCGACCTCTACGTTTCCGATATGTGGGAGGCGTCCGGTCAGCGCGTCAGTATGCAGGAGGCCTTTTACCAGCGCCTGCCGGCCGAGGTCTACGCGCTCTATCGCCACCACGCCAAGGGCAACTCGCTGTTTCGCAACCTCACCAACGGGGGCAACGGGCACTTTGAGGACCGCAGCGCCCAGGCCGGGGTGGAGCGCAGCGGCTGGTCGTGGTCGAACCACGCCTGGGATTTCGATCACGATGGCTTCCTCGATCTTTACATCGCCAACGGCATGATCTCGGGTCCCAATCGGCGCGACCTGGAGAGCTTCTTCTGGCGGCAGGTGGTGTCGCAGTCGCCCCTCGCCCAACAGCCGGCGCCCCGCTACGAGCAAGGATGGAATGCCATCAACGAACTGATCCGCTCCGACGGCACCTGGGCAGGCTACCAGAGAAACGTCCTCTATCTGAACAATCGTGACGGAACGTTTACGTCCTGTGCCGGGGCGGTGGGCCTGGATTTCCCGGACGACAGTCGCGCCTTCGCCCTCGCCGATTACGATCATGACGGGCGCCTGGAAGTCTTCCTGAAGAATCGCACCGGACCGCAACTGCGGCTGCTGCGCTGCGACCTGAAGGAAATCGGAAACTCGATCGCCTTCCGCCTGCGCGGCACCAAGAGCAACCGGGACGCCATCGGAGCCGTGGTGTCCATCGAGACGGAACTGGGTCGCCAGATGAGATTACTGGAAGCGGGGACAGGCTTCTGCTCGCAGCACTCGAAAGAGGTCTTCTTCGGGCTGGGAAAATCGGGAGCTCCGCTTCGCGCCGAGGTCCGCTGGCCGAGCGGCCTCGTGCAACATTTCCAAGACTTGCCGGTGAATCACCGAATTGAGATCTTGGAGGGTTCCGAGGCATTCAAGGCCGAGCCCTTCCTCTCTGCACCGGCGCATTCCAGCGTTGATCCGCGTGGCGACGAGGTCCCCGCATTGCCGGCAGTGTGCGAGACCTGGCTGCTCGATCCCGCCCTGGCGCCGGATTTTGAACTGCCTGACGTCGTGGGCAAAAAGCATACCATGGCCGAGTGGCGCGGCCGGCGCGTGCTATTAAACTTCTGGGCTCTCGGGAGCCCGGTAAGCCTGGCGGACCTGCCCGCGCTCGAACGCGCGATCGGCAAAGAAACCGGCGGCGGAAGCATGGAGGGAGTCGCGGTGGTGGCCGTCAACGTCGACGCGCCGGCGGAGGCGGAGCGAGTGCGGGCCCTCGTCCGCCGGGAGAGGCTCGCGTTGACTACCCTGCTGGCCTCGGAAGATGTGGCGGGCATCTACAACGTGCTTTATCGCTACCTGTTCGACCGGCGGCGCGACTTGGGCATTCCCACGTCGTTCCTGATCGACGAACAGGGGCGCATCGTCAAGATTTACCAAGGACCACTCGATCCTGAGCACCTTCGGGCAGACTTGCGGCGAATGCCCAAGTCGGCGGAGGAGCGAGTGAGCCTGGCGCTTCCGTTTTCCGGGGTGTACTTCGGCGAAGGGTATCATCGCAAGAACTTCACCTTCGGGGTGGCGTTCTATCAGCACGGGTATCTGGACCAAGCCGCCGCGTCGTTCCGCGAGGCGATCCGCGTGAATCCCGCCCTGGCCGATGCTTACTACAACCTCGGTACCATCTACATGAACCAGCAAAAGGCCGCCGAGGCGCGCGAAGTGCTGCTGCGGGCGGTGGAGATCAAGCCGGACTACGCGGACGCGCTCAACAACCTGGGACTGCTGGCAGCGCAGGAGAGACATAGCGACCAGGCCCAGGACTATTTCCAGAAGGCGGTGGAGGCGAGCCCGCAATACGCGATCGCCTGGCAGAACCTCGGCAACCTCTACCGCGAGCAGCATCGCTGGAAGGAGAGCCAACAAGCGCTGGAGCGCGCGCTGAAAATCGACCCCGACGACGCGGGAGTTAACTACGGTCTCGGCCTGCTGTTCGCCATCCAAGACGACTCTCAGCGGGCGGGCAAGTATCTGGAGCGGGCCGTCAAACTGCGCCCCAACTACCCCGAGGCCTTGAATAATCTGGCCATCCTCTACATCCGCACCGGCCGGCGCGAGCAAGCTGTGGCAACGCTCGAAGAATGCATCCAGGTGGCCCCCGACTATGAGCAATCTTACTTGAATCTCGCCCGGCTCGATGTGGCCCTGGATAAACGTCAGGAGGCTAGGCATGTATTACTGGCGCTCCTCCAGCGTCATCCCGGTCTGGCCGCAGCCAAGGATGCTCTTGACAAGCTTAATTCGGAACCTTAAGGCGGATTGTCGATTGCAGATTTCAGGTTGACGCTTGGAAAACTGGAGCGTTTCCTCTTCCCTTCAATCGATCAGCAGTACAACTCTTTTATTATCATAAAGATCGTGGGATAGCGAAAATAACTGCCTTTATTTTCATCAACATCGTGGGATATTCCAACGAGAATTTTCATGGTCCTTTGTTTTCATCAACATCGTGGGACTCTCCTTCATATTGACCATGCACCCTGCGTTCGCAACCCTCTCAGCGAGGCCGCCGCACAGCCTTCGCATCCTTACATTCTGAGCATTTGCGCCTTTCTGCTGGCTTGTACTTATAAAGAGATACATAAGATCATCTGTTAATCGTTCTCAAGGGCATAGCGGCACTGTTTCCAGCGCCGCTCGACCTCACCGCCGCGCAACGTGGCGATGCTCACTGCCGCCGCTGCGCCGAAACCTCACGCTTGACACCGACCACTTGCGCCGACTTCCGTCGCGACGTATTTACTGCGGTACTCAACTTTACCTTGCCTGCGCGCTTCCTGAGTGCACCCACCCAGCTCGATGCCGGAAGCCTCGCCGGCGGTTTGCCGGAACGAAAAGCCCTACAAAATTAGTATAGCGAACCCGGTGGTCGTTGTCAAGAACATTATTTTCATTTTTACTACTTCACGCCAGGCTTAAGAGGGCGTCCGCCGTTTTTAGCAGACCGGCATACTAATCCGTGGATTCTGTGGATTCTCCTGCCGCCTTGCGAATTGCGTCAACGTCGGCGAGGTCCTGCGGTCGTGCTGCTGCCAGCTTTGCCGCTATGAGATCGCCGCGTGAAATGAAAAATGCTTTCAGCCCCGTATCCGGGTCAACCGTGGTTTCAACCCGTCGTTCCCATGCGGCGTCAAAATCGATACCGGGGATGTCGGAAAGAATATCGATGCGGTGCGGATCACGTCCAAAACGAAAGAAACTGCTGCGGTCGGCGAAATCTTCCGGCCGAATGCCTTCGAGCGCTGCGCCGAACTCCTCGAGCGCGGCATGCGTGGCTTGCGCGTTAGCGGGGTCTGCTTTTATGAAAAAGTCGATGTCATTGGTAAAGCGGGGCTGGGCGTGAAAGATAACGGCGTAGCCGCCCACAATGAGGTATCTAACGCCATGGGCATCGAAGGCGGACAAAAGGTCTTTGTAGTCTTGGTACATCCGGCTCCATCTCCCAACCTTTGAGTGCGTAGGCGGTGAGGATCATTTCCTCAACCGCGTCCATCCGCTCATGCACGGGCCGACTTTGCCAGTACCGAAATTCGTCGGCCTTCATCTCGTCGTGACTGTGATAGATGCGGGTGCTCTTGTCCATATGTACCACGATTTATACCACATGCGGGGCTTCAATTTCAAACCGGTGTTGCGGGTCCGAATCAAGTTACAATGGGCGACTGAACAAGGGGGTTCAACAGAAGAATGAAAACCACCGTCGCTGATTCGCTCAAATCGGAAAGCGTTGGAGCCACGGCTCTGGCGGCGATCGCCTGGCTGCTGCTCTCCGGATCGCTTCGCGCCGCCGACTGGCCGACCTTCGGGCACGACCCGCAGCGCTCCGGCTGGGCTTTCGACGAGAGCAAGCTGACCCCGCAGAGCGTGGCCAACCTGGAGCTGAAGTGGAAGGCGCAGCTCAAGAACGAGCCCAGGTCGCTAACGGCGCTGACGGCTCCCGTGGTGGCCGCCGATGTGGAGACAGTGGGCGGCGTCAAGACGCTGGTCTACGTAGCCGGCAGTTCCGACCACCTCTTTGCCCTGGACGCGAAGACCGGCGAGATCATCTGGAGCCACGACTTCGAAACCCACGTGCTTCCCAAAGACGCCGGCATGTGGCTTTGCCCCAACAACGTGAACGCCACGCCCACTCTCGACCGCGCTACGAACACCATCTACGTCATCGCCACCGACGGCAGGTTGTGGGGCCTGGACCTGGGATCGGGGCGCGTGAGGTTCGGGCCGGCGCAGTTCGTGCCGCCCTACTCGAAGAACTGGAGCCTGAACCTGGTGGACGGAATCGTCTACACCGCGCTTTCCCAGAATTGCGGAGACGCGCCGTCGGGGATCTATGCCATGGAGATCCGCCACCCGCTGCGCCCGGTGGTGAGGAGCGTTATCTTCGACCGGAACGGGGCGGGAGTGTGGGGACGCGGCGGCCCGGTGATCGGCAGGAATAGACGCGTCTACGCGGCGGCCGGCGACGGCGAGTTCGATCCCGCCGCCGGGAAGTTCGGAAGCAGCGTCGTGGCGGCTTCGCTGGGTGCGCTCAAGGTGGTGGATTACTACGCTCCCGAGAACTTCCGGGAGATAACGAAATACGACCTCGATCTGGGCGCGTCGAGCCCGGTGTCGTTCGCCTGGCGGGACCACAACCTGCTGGCCACCGGGGGCAAGGAAGGCGTGTTCACACTGCTCGATGCAGACTCGCTGGGCGCGCGGGACCACCAGACGCCGCTCTTCACCGCCCGGCTCGCCAACGACGCCAAGAGCTACGAAGGCAAAGGGGTCTGGGGCAGCCCCTCCTACTGGCGCGACGACGACGGTGAAGCCTGGGTCTATGCTCCGATCATGGGTCCAGTCTCCGCCCGTGCCCCCTCCTTCCCGCTGACCAATGGCCCGAATCCCCATGGAAGCGTGGCGGCGTTTCGAGTGATCAGCGACAGTGCTTCGGGCAAGCCAACTCTCCAGGCGGCTTGGATCTCCGGCGACTTCAACGTGCCCGACCCGGCGGCGATTGCGAACGGTGTGGTGTTTGCGCTTTCCACCGGAGAAAATCCACAGCAGACGCATGGGACCACGGTGATCTATTCGGGTCAGAAGACCCTCACCGACGCCGAGCGCAGCGCCAACACCAGCCACGCAGTGCTCTACGCGCTCGACGCTCGCACCGGCAAAGTGCTTTACCAGAGCGGCGACGCCATGACGGGTTGGGTCCACTTCAGCGGGCTCGCCATCGCCGACGGCCAAGTCTACGCCGTGGATCATGATTCGCACGTCTATTGCTTCGGGCTGAAGTAGAGGTACGGCTTGCCGTACCCCCTCCTCTACGAGTGGGGAACAATCGCCGTTCCATCGCTAGGGGGCTTGAATCGATGTCCACAGGACAGAATCATCCGAGCGTGTGGAGTTGGCTGTGCGGGTGTGCGGCTGGGGTGCCGATTTTGGCCATCAGTTTTTACGTTCTGTTCCACCTCGGGCTAGGGCTTAGCCTCCACCAACTGCTCGCACCCTGGCTCATCCAATCAGCCCTTACTATGTTGCTGGCTCCTTTCTTCTACTGGTCGCGGAGGCGGCGTGCCATCTCTGAGGGGGATGTTCGACCAATGGCGCTGACCATTTACGCGTACGGCGTGCTCGGCTCCCTGCTCTACCTGTGGTACGGTTTTAAGTTTCGGCTGATTTCCCAGAAAGCGGCTTCGGAAGCTGCCATCACGCTAGTTTTGGCGACTCCCGCCTTGTATCTGATTACCGTTTATACGTACCGGAAGTTCCTAAGTAAGCCGTAGCCTCTGCGCCAAGTCCACGGTGTCATTTTTGCACTCGACACCAATAAAGATGGGCAGGGCAAGCCCTGCCCCTACCCGCGTGTTGCCGGACCGTTGCCGATAGGCATAGACTGAAGGTGTCCTCTTTAGTGGAGCTGTTCCGGCCAGGGTCAACATATGACGCTACAACCGCGTTCCCAGTCGAGGCGGATTTCGAGTTTCGAGTTTCGAGTTTCGAGTTTCGAGTTTCGAATTTCGATCCTGATCGTCTCCATTTTGCTGTGCGCCCCTCGCTCGCTCCCGGCGCAGCAAGCCGAGAGGAGCGTCGAGGACGCTACCGGCAAGTACCATTTCGTGGGCCCTGACGACACGCTGGGCATCCTGGAGGAAGAGGGGAAGATCAAAGGCTACATCGACGTGATACCCGGGCAGGAAGAGTCGGACGAGGTCCTGAGCTACTCGATCGCCCTGGGCTCGCGCCAGGGAAACCACATCGAGTTCAAAACGGCCAAGATCCACGAGAAATATTACCGGTTCAGCGGCACGGTGGAGCGCGGAACAGGAAAGCGCGAGGGCGATCCTGACTACGCGCGACTGATAGGGGATCTGGCCATCGTCACCGTTCACGCCGACGCCGGAACGGAATCCACGGAGAGCAAGCACGTGGTGTTCAAGTCGATGGGGAAGAACGAAGATGGTGAAGAAAATCAGAAATAAGAAACCAGAATCAAGAATCGAAATTCTCCAGTTTCTGATTTCTAATTTCTGATTTCCAATTTCTTGGTGAGCCTATCCCGGCGGTACGTAAACCGCTCGACGTGAGACCGGGGCGAGTGCGCTGCCTCGAGGCGGGTGAGGGCCAGCTCGACAAGGTTGAGCGCGGCGCGAGCGTCCCGGCGCCGATGCTCGTAGTAGATGGCCAGTTGTTCCAGCGCGTCGATGCCGAAGCCGGACTCGCTGCGCGCCAATTGGTCCCAGATCTCCGCCGCCCGCTCGTACCGCCGTTCGCGCTTATGCTGGTAGGCCAGGTGTTGGAGAGCGCGGGGCGCGACCTGATCCGGCAACCCCAACTCGAGGGCGCGCTGGCAGGTGAGCACGGCCGGTTCGCGCGCCCCGGCACGATCGAAGATTCGGCTGAGGCTGAAGAGGTCAAGGCTCGATTCCACCACGCCGTCGCCGGATCCGCCCTCCTCCACCGCGCCGATGATGCGCGCCAGTTCCACCGTCAGCCCCGCCAGCGTCACCACGTCCATCGCGTTGTGATAGAACACCGGCTGCAAGCCGCGCGCATTGCCGGTGCGCAGGTAGTCGAAGTAGATGCCGGGAATTTCGGCGCCGGAAATATCGCCGACGCGGGTCACGTCGAGGATTTCCTTTTCGAGGTGCGTCAGCGCGCAGCTTTCCAGGCGCAGCTTCCAGAGCCGGCGCGCCGGGTGCAACAGGTCCAGGTGCTGCATGGAGGCGAAAGGAGATTTCAGCCGGGCGAGCGTGTAGCGAGTTTCGAGCAGCGGCACGTCGAACGTCTTGCCGTTGAAGGTCGCCACGCAAGGATAAGGCGCCAGAGCCTCGGCCAGTGCGGCGAGCGTAGCCTTCTCTTCCGGGTAATCGCGCAGAAAGAACTGCCGCACCACAAACTGCGAGCCCTGGGCGGACGCGATCCCGATGAGAAAGGCGCAGGTGCCCGTCCCGCCCGCGAGCCCGGTGGTCTCGGTGTCGAGATACACGATCTCCGAGGCCTTGGGCAGGGTGCCGCCTTCGGTGAACAGGCGCAGAGGAGCGAGGTCCGCGGTGGCCACGTCGCCGATGCGCAGCTTCCCGTAGGGCCTGCCAAACGGCAACGTTTGGCGGACGCCGAAGAACTCTCCCCATCGGTTAGCCGCCACTTCGCCGTCGACGTAGTGCTCGATCCCCTTCTGCACGCGGCGCGCCGGGAGCGTCTTCGGCATCAGCTCCAGCCGGCGCAGGTATTCGAGCTGACGCTCAAGCTCGAGGTCACGCGTGCTCTTTTGCGCCGCCTGGCGAAGCTGGCGAAGTTTTTCTTCCAGATTCATCGTTCTGAGAACGTCCGTTGTCCGTTGCCACGAGCCGTCCGCTATCGCCTTTCAGCCCTCAGCACAAAAGACGAGAAAAGCCGGTCGCGGTAGCTGACGGCTGATAGCTGAGAGCTGACGGCTTCCGTTGCCTGACTACTGACCACTGACAACTCGCAAGATTGCCAGCGCTACTTCTTTACCCTTTTCGCCGATTTCGCCCGCCGGCCCGACGCACGACGGGCAGCCCGCCTCGCATGGGCAGTTCGCGATCAACCTCTGCGTATTGTCGAGCAGGGTCTCGCTCAGCCGAAACAGCGGCTCGCTGAAGCCGATGCCGCCAGGATATTTGTCGTACAGATAGATGTTAGGTTCGAAAAACGTCCCTTGTCCTTTGTCCTTCGTCCTTTGTCCACTGCTCCCATTCTGACTCCTGACTCCCTTCTGCCCTTCGTCTTCTGCTTTCGCTGCCTTCTGCCTTCTGCCTTCCGTTTTCTGCTCTTCGTTCTCCCCCACCGCCACTCCCAGGTCCCGCGCGTCGCACATCAGGAGCAGGGTGCCGATTGCTTGCATGGCGTTAGCCAACCCGTGGACGCCGTCCTGGCGCTCGGTCGAGTTGTAAGGAAGCGTCTCCATCATCTCGTGCGCCAGCGTGAGCCAATAGGCAGTGGTGTGCATTTCCTGCTCGGGAAGAGTCAACTGCCCCGCCCCGACGTTCTCCATGGTACCAAACTTGATCTTCTTGAACCCCACCACCTGCGTGTTGACCTGCACCTCGCCGTGGTTCTTTGTGGAAACTCGAAACTCGAAATGGGAAACTGGAAACTCGGGCATCGCCGGTTCGAGTGCGTCAGATTCCCTTTCGCCGTCTTCGTCTTCATTCTGACTCCTGTCTCCTGACTCCTGTCTCCTTTCTTCCGACTCAAAGGTCTCAAGGATCTTGATCTTCGTATACGAGATGGCATCGGTAAAGTAATCGGACTCGACCCGATGGACGTAGGCTTTGCGATCGTCGTAGTCGAGGCGCTCCACGTGGTATTGCTGGCCGTCCTGCAAGTAAATGGCTTTCTCATGGACGGTGGTCAATGCACTGGTAAAGTCCACTTCGGCGATCACGCGCGGCTCGCCGGCGTTGTCCACAATCACGAAATTGTCCGAGGAAATCGACCGCAGGCTGATGGCGTCGGCCGGATAGCTTTCCGAAACCCAATGCCAGCCGTCGGAGGTGTGATGCAGGAAGCCGACTTCTTCGAGGTGCTGGCAGAGCAGCTTCAAATTGAGCGAGCCGAACTTTTCATCTTCGTCATCGTCGCGCAGGGGCAACTCGAACGCCGCGCATTTGAGGTGGTTCAGCAGAATCTGGAGATTGTCGGGATTGATCAGTCCGTGCTCGGGCGAGCGCCCGAAGAAGTAGTCCGGGTTCTGCACCATGAACTGGTCCAGTGGTGCGCTCGACGCCACCAGTACGGCGGCGGAAGTACCACGGCGGCGGCCCGCGCGGCCGGCGCGCTGCCAGGTGGAGGCGATGGTTCCAGGATACGCCGCCAGCACCGCCACGTCGAGACTCCCGATATCGATGCCCAGTTCAAGCGCATTGGTGGCCACCACGCCCAGCAGCCGGCCGTCGCGCAGATCGCGCTCGATCTCACGGCGCTCCAGCGGCAGGTAACCGCCACGATAGCCGCGGATCGCCTCCGGACCAATCGGCCGGCGGGCGAAGTCCTCCTTCAAATACGTCACCAGGATCTCCGTCGCCAGCCGGCTGTTGGCAAAGATGATGGTCTCAAGCCCGCGATTCAGGAACGTCCGGCTGATGCGCCGGGTCTCGTTGAGGTAAGAGCGGCGGATGCCGAGCTGCGGGTTCACGACCGGGGGGTTGTAGAAGACGAAGTACTTTTCTCCCGCCGGGGCGCCGTTCTCGTCCACCAGCGTCACCTCTTCTTCGATCAGCTTCGCCGCCAGCTCAGCGGGATTGGCAATCGTCGCCGACGTGCAGATGAATTGCGGATGGCTGCCGTAGAACCGCGCGATGCGCTTCAGGCGCCGTAGCACGTTGGCCAGATGGCTGCCGAAAACGCCGCGGTACGTGTGCAGCTCGTCGATTACTACGTAGCGCAGGTTCTCAAACATCCGCTCCCACTTGGTGTGGTGAGGCAGGATGCCGGTGTGCAGCATGTCCGGATTGGTGATGACGAGGTTACCGCGCGACCGGATGGCGCGGCGCGCGTCCTGCGGGGTGTCGCCGTCGTAAGTGAAGGTTCGGATCTCGTCGCCCAGCTTCTCCGTCCAACGGTTGAGTTCCACCAACTGATCCTGCGAAAGCGCCTTGGTGGGAAAGAGGTAGAGCGCGCGGGCGTTCGGATCCTCCACCAGCGTGTTCAGAATCGGCAGATTGTAGCAGAGCGTTTTGCCGGAGGCCGTCGGCGTCACCACCACCACGTTCTTGCCTTCGCGGACCAACCGGAAGCTCGCCGCCTGATGCGAATAGAGGCTCTTCAACTCGCGCGACCGGAGGACATCCACCAGTCGCGGCGCGAGGTCCTTCGGGAACGGCGCCAGGCTGGCTTCACGAGCCGCGAAGTGCTTCACCGCGGTCACGCCGCCGCGTGCCGGCAACGCCTTGAAATTCTCGCGCAGATCCTCGAGCGCGCTTTCGACGGTCGCGAGCGCCGTCCCGCCATCGGTCAGCAACTCTGCTTTCGAAGCCACGGTGCCTCCGTTTGCCCTGGGAGCGCGGGCGTCTCGCCCGCTCTTGCGCTTACCTGCCGCGGTCTCCCCCAGGATTTCGCCTTTTCTTCGCTAATCCTAGCACAGCCCGCGAGCGATCCCCAAGATGAAAGTGGTTTCTGGTAGACGGTAGGTGGTAGACGGGGAAAAAAGGGAACAGGGAACAGGTTACGGGGAATAGTGGACAAGGGAACGGTCGTCCTGTTCCCTGTAACCTGTTCCCTATTCCCTACTTTTCCCCGTCTGCCGTCTACTGCTGTCGACTCGTCCCCAATCCAAAATCCAAAACCCAAAACCCAAAATTGGTATATGCTGTCGGGCAGTACCAGGAGGTGATCCGTGTCGACGGCTGTTCTTGAACCAACATCGGCTGCGGTGGCAACCGCCAGCAGTCCGCAGGCTAGCCCGGCGCCGAAGGTAGTACGCAACGTCGCGGTGGACGCTTACCGCGGTCTGGTAATGCTGCTCATGATGGCGGAAGTGCTGCGCCTCTCGCGCGTGGCGGAAGCGTTCCCCACCAGCATCTTCTGGAAGATCCTCGCCTACAACCAGACCCACGTGGAGTGGGCGGGCTGTTCGTTGCACGACCTGATTCAGCCATCGTTCTCGTTTCTCGTCGGCGTGGCGCTGCCCTATTCCATCGCCAGCCGGCTGGCCAGGGGCGCGACGTTCGGCAAGCTGCTGGCCCACACCTTGTGGCGATCGCTCGTGCTGATCGCGCTCGGCATCTTTCTGCGTTCCATGGACCGTCCCCAAACGTATTACACCTTCGAGGACACGCTCTCGCAGATCGGCCTGGGCTACACGTTTCTGTTCCTGCTGGGCTTCGTCAAACCGCGCTGGCAATGGACGGCGTTCGCCGCCATCCTTACAGGCTATTGGCTGGCTTGGGCGCTCTACCCGGTTGCCGGCGCTGGTTTCAACTGGCAGTCTGTGGGAGTCTCGCAAGCGTGGCACTTGCAGCACAACTACGCCGGCTTCGCCGCGCACTGGAACAAGAACTACAATCTGGGGAACACCTTCGATCAGTGGTTCCTGAACCTGTTTCCGCGAGAGAGCCCCTTCGTCTATAACGAGGGCGGCTACTTGACGCTCAGCTTCATTCCCACGTTGGGCACCATGATCCTGGGGTTGGTCGCCGGCCGATGGCTGCGCGCCGCCTCTCCGCGCCTCCCGATCAAGCGGCTGCTGATCGCCGGAGCCATCGGCATCGCCGCCGGCCTGCTGCTGCATTACACCCACATCTGCCCGGTGGTGAAGCGCATCTGGACACCCAGTTGGACCCTCGCCAGCGGCGGAGCGTGCTTCCTGTTGCTGGCTGGCTTCAGTTGGCTGATCGATGCCAAGGGCTTTCGCAAGTGGGCCTTCCCGCTGGTGGTGATCGGCATGAATTCCATCGCCGCTTACATGATCGCGCACCTGTTCGAGGACTTCATCGTCAGCTCGTTCCGCATCAACCTCGGCCCGCACTTCTTCCAGTTCCTCGGAACCGGGCTCGAACCGTTCATGGAAGGCGCGGCGGTGCTGCTCACTTACTGGCTGTTTCTCTTTTGGATGTACCGACGGAAGCTCTTCCTGAAGATCTGAGAGAAAAATTGCAGATTGACGATTGCCGATTGACCACTGGAAGAAAGCGAGCCGCTTGCGTCTTCTTTTTCAATCGTCAATCGTCAAGCTGCAATCGGCAATTTCGCGTCCCGACGCATCTCGTCCACCCAGGCGTTGATCTCTCGAACTCCGCCGCGAAAAGCCCCTGTCAGCGGGACTGGCTTCTTCCACTGTCGACTTTCAACTTTCGACTCGTTTCTTCATCGGTCGCGGTTGACTTTGCGGGAAGAGAAATTGATAATGGGCCTTACTGGTTGTGGCCGGCTCCGAGACTCTATCCTCCGGTGTGATGCGGCTCCGGTCGCGAGGGAGCAACGCTCCGCCGGGAATCCGCGCCGACCTTCCGAAGAGGCCCCATGGCGACCACGGTACAACTTACGAAAGCGGCCGGGCTTTCCCGGGAAGCCCTGCTCAGCGCCTACCGGACGATGTTCCTCTCGCGCCGTCTGGACGACAAGGAAATCCAGCTCAAGCGCCAGAACCGGACCTATTTCCAGGTTAGCGGCGCGGGGCACGAAGCGATCCAGGTGGCGGCGGCAATGCACCTGAAGCCCGGCTACGACTGGTTCTATCCTTATTATCGCGACCGGGCGCTCTGCCTCCAGTTGGGGCTGACCCCTCTCGACATGCTGCTGCAAGCGGTGGGCGCGAAGAACGAGCCGCAGTCGGGCGCGCGGCAGATGCCGTCGCACTGGTCGTCGAAATCGCTGCACATTGTCACCTGCTCGAGCCCGACCGGGACCCAGCTTGTGCAGGCCGTGGGCGCGGCCCAGGCCAGCCTGTACTTCTCTCGCGTGCAGGAAGCGGCGGAGCTGGCCACGAGCTTTCGCGCCGATGAGGTGGTGTTCGCTTCGGTGGGCGACGGCGCCACCAGCGAGGGCGAGTTCTGGGAGGCAGTAAGCGGGGCGTTGCTGCGCAAACTGCCCGTGTTCTTCCTGGTGGAAGACAACGGCTACGCCATCTCCGTGCCAGTGGACGCCCAGACGCCCGGCGGGAGCATTTCGCGCCTGCTAAGAAACTTCCCCGATCTGCTGACGCTGGAGTGCGACGGCACCCGCTTCCCCGAGAGCTACGAGGCCGCCGCCGAAGCCGTGGAATACGTGCGCCGGCGCCGGGGCCCGGCGCTGCTGCACGCCCACGTGGTTCGTCCGTACTCGCACTCGCTCTCCGACGATGAGCGCCTCTACAAATCGCCCGAGCTTCGGCAGCAAGAGGCCCGGCGCGATCCGCTGCCGCAGCTTTCCCATTGGCTGACGGCGGAGTGCGGGGTGGCGGACGCGGAGCTGCGCGAGATCGAAACGGCCGCCGAGCAGAAGGTCCGCGAAGCCGCCGAGCAAGCGTTGGCGGCCGAGGAACCCGACCCGGCAGGGGTGATGCTGTACCTCTACTCGCCCACCGCCGATCCCACCTCCGGGCAGTTCGACCAGCCGCCCAAGTTCCAGGGCGAGCCGAAGACCATGGTGGATCTCATTAACCTCTGCCTGCGCGACGAGATGGCCC
>Ga0335078_10008226_pt1 | contig 15514 bp, 13 predicted proteins | sample Lox_Sample_32_FD_206711 | JGI IMG/M metagenome (GOLD analysis project Ga0335078, IMG submission 206711) | Soil microbial communities from Loxahatchee National Wildlife Refuge, Florida, United States - Lox_Sample_3.2 | ecosystem: Environmental > Terrestrial > Soil > Wetlands | place: USA... | reverse complement strand
GATCAGCTTCTCCCGTGTCAGGTTGGCGCTTTCCTCGTGGCCCACGAACTCAGCGTCCCGGTAGACGCTGACCTCGTCCGTGATGGCGAAAACCTCATCCATCTTGTGCGTGATGTAAATGACTGCGACCCCGCGCTGCTTCAGGTCCCTGATGATCGTGAAAAGGTGGCCGACCTCTTTCTCGGTCAGCGCCGAGGAGGGCTCGTCCATGATGATGAGGTCCGCTTTGCGCGACACAGCCTCTGCGATCTCGACAAGCTGCATCTGGGCAACGCTGAGCCTTCCCATGTTTTGTCGTGGCGTCAGGTTGATGTTCAGCTCTTTGAGGATCTTTTCTGAAGCTCTGTCGATTGCCCGGTGGTCAATCAGACCCAGCTTATTCCGTACCTCCCGGCCGAGAAAGATGTTCTGCGCCACTGTCATGTACGGGAGCGGGCTCATCTCCTGGTGGATCATGGAAATGCCCTGCCGCAGAGAGTCATGCACATTCTCAAAGGCGACCTGCGTACCGCGGAGACGGATCGTGCCCGAGTCAGGCCGGTACAGGCCGATGGCGACCTTCATGAGCGTGGACTTGCCGGCTCCGTTCTCCCCCATGACGCCGTGCACGGTACCCGGCCGCACGAAAAGGCTCACCCCGTTAAGGGCATGAACGCCGGGAAACGTCTTGTGGATGCCCTCCATTTCGAGGATGTACTCGCTCACAGTGGACTGCTCCTTGCCGTGAAGCCGCGAAAAAGACCGGGGGCCGGAGTCGCCCCCGGCCCCTGCCGTCAGAATACGCTATTTCATGTACTTCTTGTAGTTGTCGTAGGTCACTGGCTCGAAGGGAATCGGCGTAAATGTCGGAACGTTTTCGCCCTTGATCATTCTCAAGGCGATCTGAACCGCCCCTCGTCCCTGCGCGGCGCCGTTCTGGAACACGGTCATGTCCAGCCTCTTGTCCGCGATGAACTTCAAGGCATCCGAGGTGGCATCCACTCCGGTCACGATCACCTGGTTCTTCATGTTCTTCTCTTCGAGGACGAGCACGGCGCCGAGGGCCATCTCATCGTTGTTGGCGATGATCGCATCTATGTGCACGTCCCCGGCGAGCCAGTTCTCAACAACGGTGACTGCATCCGGCCTCTGGAAGTTGGCGGTCTGCTCGCGCACGATCTTGATGTCAGGGTACTTCGCCAACACGTCCTTGGTTCCCTGCGTGCGGCCGATCTGGGGCGCGCTGCCCATGGTCCCCATCAGGATTGCAACATTGCCTTTTCCATGCAAAGCCTTTGCAACGAACTCACCCTCAAGGCTTCCCGCCACGACTTCAGGAGACGCAACGGCAACAGCCTTTCCCGGCACGAGAGCAGAATCATCGGGCTTGCGGTTGAAGTACACCAGCGGGATCCCGGCCTGGACGCATTCCTTGGTAATCGTTGGCGCGAGGGTCTGATCGATGACGTGAATGAGGATTGCATCAACGCCCTGCGTGATGAAGTTCTCGACCTGCTTGAGCTGCTCGTTCGGGTCCCGCTTTCCGTCAGCGGCAACGATGTCAACGTTGTCCTTCGTTGCCTCAGCGGTCAGCTGGTCCAGAGCGTAGCGCATGAAGACATCGTTGAAGTCCTCGATGGTAACGCCCATTTTGAGCTTTTTCCCCTGTGCCGTGGCAATGAGCGGCAAAGCCATCAGAGCCACAAGCGCAAAGACAATAACCTTCCGCATACGCACCTCCTCGGAAAGATTTTTGGCGTTTGCAATGCAAACGCTTGCATTGTGGGGCTTAAACAAGCGGAAACACTTCCGCATAGCGTAGAATAATAAAGTGTCTCTTTATCGAGTTGTCAAGAAAAAAATGGCGCCCTTCGCACGGCTGCGCCGTGCTAGGACTACACATCCGGGTTCACGATCATGCGATCTCGAATCAGCACGACCAGATCGTCCACCGCTTTGCAGAACTGGCGCAAGGTCCTGCGCGTCGCGCCAAAGTCGTCGAACTCCGCCGGCCGCATGCCTTTCTCCTCGTAGGCGCGACCGAAGTCTGCGAACTTCCTGAGAAGCTCGTCGAGAATCTGAGGATCCACCTCGTTGTCGATTCGGCTCTTCACTTCGACGTCAGATTCGTTGAAGCGTTTTTGCCATTCAAAGGGTGGGGAGATCACCACGTCACCGCCGATCAGCTCGCTCCAGTGCAAATGGTTACGGAACGCAGCCGAGAGCAAACGCAGCCGATAGCCCCGTTCCCGATAGATCCGGTACGCCTTCTTGAACGTTGCCACTCCGGCCCAATCGAGGATTCGAGGGTCTGCGATGATCCCGTGCTTCTCCGTCAGCACCTTGAGCCAGTCATCGAGCCGGCCCACCATCAGGGTGCACACAGGTCCCATGCGGCTGATGTCTTTCTTTTCCTTTTCCCGTCGCGTCAATCCACGCTCGACGGCTTCCGCAACAGCGATGGCTTGCGGCAGTGTAAAGCTGACAGTGGCGTTGATGCTGATCCCCCGGTAGGTGGCTTCCTCGATTGCGACAATCCCCTCGCTCGTTGCAGGAATCTTCACGATCATGTTGGGCGCAAGAGAATTGAAACGCTCGGCCTGTGAGACAATCAACTTTGGATCTCGATAGAACCGCGGGTCAGTCTGGATGGAAAGCCGCCCGTTTCGCCCCTTCTCCCGTTCGAAGACAGGACGAAGCAGCTCGGCCGCCTTGATCGACATCTCTTCGACGAGCCTCCACGCCACGTCTCCCTCGGTGGCGCACGCCATTTCGCTGATGAGCTCGCCCATCCTGTCCTTCCAGAGGTGCATCTCTTTTTTCAGGACTGTCAGAACGATCACCGGGTTGCACGTTGCCCCGACAGCTCCGTTGTCCTTGATGGACGCTGACAGCTCCTGCAGCGAACAGGAGTCGTTCCAGAGCGCGGACGGGGTCGTCCGGGTCATCGTTCGTAGTCGCGTCTCGTTTGATTGGCTGCTCATCCTTCAAATCCTCCTGTCAGATCCCTGCTGTGTGCCGAATAAACGCGCGGGCCTTCACGGCGTACTCAAACGGATTGGCGCGCGCCGGGTCCTGCTCTGCCTCCACCACATACCATCCCTTGTAGCCTTTCTTGTCGAGGAGCCGGAAAACTTTCTTGAAGCTCACGCCCCCGTCGCCAGGGACAGTGAAGACCCCTTCTTTCACGGCTTTCAAGAAGCTCATCCGCTCTTTCTTGACCTTTTCCAGAACGTCCAGACGCACGTCTTTCAAATGCACGTGGCGTACGCGATCAATATGCTTCTTCAGCACCTCGACGTAGTCCTCACCGGAGAATGCCAGATGGCCCGTGTCATACAGCAGGGAGAGGAGCTTCGGGTCCGTCATTTCCATGAGCCTGTTGATCTCGGAAGCGGTTTGAACGCCCGTACCCATGTGATGATGGTACGTCAGCCTCATGTCCTTCTCACGGGCGCGCTCCCCCAGCCTGTTCAGGCCATCGGCGAGCCGCTTCCACTCGTCGTCCGTGAAGCTCGGTTTGCCCTCGAACACGGGAACGTCTTGTTTGCCCTGGATCGAGTGGCCTTGCTCAGCAGCGCCGATCACCCTTGCTCCGACTGCAAAGAGAAAGTCGCGGTGCTGAAGGAAAGCCTTTTCAACCTCCTCATAGGGCTGCGTCGTGAGGAACGAGCTGAACCAGGCATTACAGATCGTGAGCCCGCGGAGGTCCAGGAAGCGCTTGAGGACCACGGGGTCTTTGGGATACTTATTGCCGACCTCGCTGCCTTCAAAGCCGGCAAGCGCCATCTCGGAGATGCACTGCTCGAATGTGTTCTCCCGCCCCAGCTCGGGCAGATCATCGTTCGTCCAGGCGATCGGGGCGATCGCCAGACGCACCCGCTTGTTCTTCATGGAACGCTTCCCTCCTCTCAGTCGGCTTCAGTCGGCCGCAGCCCTAAAACTTCCTCGCCGCTTCGACTTCCTTGCTGATCTTCTTTGCCGCTTCCACAACCTTCGGATTCTCCGAGACCTGGGCCGTGCCAACCCGCCACCACGACTCGTAGTCGTGTGTCATGGACTTCTGCGTGACTTTTGCGTCGATCACCGTGGAGACCTGTCCGGCAAGCGCGCTCTTGATCGCATCACGAAACTCGGCCAGCGTCTTCGGCGAGTACCCCCTGGCACCGTAGCTTTCCCCGTTCTTTGCAAAGTCCAGGGGTATGAGGCTGCCCGTGAGCCTTCCGGTTCTCGGGTCTCGCACGCGAAGGTCATTTCCGAACTTCACGATGCCCTGGCTGGTCTGGAGATTGTCGATGCACTGGTAACCCGCGTTGTCGAACACAACGACGTTGATCTTGATGCCCTCCTGAATCGCGGTCAGAAGCTCGGAGTGAAGCATGACATACGAGCCGTCCCCGACCAGGGCGAACACTTCCCTGTCAGGAGCAGCCATCTTGGCCCCCAGGGCAGCGGCGATTTCATAGCCCATGCAAGAGAACGCATACTCCATGTGATACGAGTCCTGGGCCCGGGTCCGCCAGATGCGCTGAAGGTCGCCCGGCAGGCTTCCCGAGGCGCCAACCACAATCGCATCCTCAGGCAGGAGGCTCTCGTTCAGCTCCCCCATGAGCCGGACCTGCGACAGGCCGTGCGGATCATCCTCACTGTACAGCCTGTCCCATTCCTTGCGCCACTCTGCGCGGGCTTTCTCCACTTCCCCTCTGTAGCCCGACTTCCATCCCGTATTCTTCAGCGCTGCGGTGAGTGCCTTCAGGCTCTCGCGCGCATCGGCCACAACGGCGACGGAGTTCATCTTGTTCGCATCGAACGAGCTCACGTTGATGGAAAGCACGGCATTCGCGTTACGGAAAAGGCTGCGCGAGCAGGTCGTGAAATCCCCCAGGCGGGTGCCAACCGCTATGATGAGGTCAGCGTCATGCGCAACTCGGTTGGCTGCAAGCCCACCCGTGACTCCAATGCCGCCAAGGTTGTACGGATCGTCCCACGGGACCACGCCCTTGCCGGCTTGCGTCTCCCCGAACGGCACTCCGAACGCGCGGCAAAACTCTTTCAGCTCCTTGCCTGCCTGGGAGTAGCGAACCCCGCCGCCGCAGATCACGATCGGCCGCGACCGGGATGTGATGAGGGCCACGGCGCGTTCGATCTGCCCTGCTGTTGGCAAGCGTCGCTCCACGTAGTGAACGCGCTTGTCCAGAAACTCGGCAGGATAGTCGTACGGCTCGCCCTGTACATCCTGTGGAAGAGCGAGTGTCACAGGGCCAGCTTCCGCCGGATCCGTCAGAACCCGCATGGCGTTGATACAGGCTGCCATGAGCTGTTCTGGCCGGTTGATCCTGTCCCAGTACCGGGACACTGCCCGGAAAGCATCGTTAGCCGTTGCGGTATAGTCGTCCCACTGCTCGATCTGCTGGAGCACCGGATCGGGCTGACGGCAGGCAAACACGTCCCCCGGGAGAAGCAGCACGGGGAGGCGGTTTGCCATGGCAACGCCTGCTGCTGTCACCATGTTCAGCGCTCCCGGGCCGATTGAGCTGGTGACAGCGAAGATCTGCTTTCGGTTCATCTGCTTCGCGTAGCCGATGGCCATGTGCGCTGCACCCTGTTCGTTATGCCCCTGGAAATACGTCAGGCCATGGCCTCCCTGGGCGAGCGCCTCCCCCAGGCCCACCACGTTGCCATGCCCGAAAATGCCCCCAACGCCCTTGACGAACTTGATCTCGACGCCGTCAAAGCTCGCGTATTGCGCATCGAGAAAGCGCAGGAGGGCCTGCGCCATAGTCAAACGGACCGTTTTCACGCCTCGCCTCCTGTCAACCATCGACCTCGGATATCTTCACCGGTCGCTTTTCGTCAACAGACTTCTTGGCTGCAAATCCCATGAGAAGCGGTTTCAATCCGTCGATATCACCCACCGGGCACGGCTTCCTGTCGATGAGCGTGTCGAAGAACGAGTTCATCTCATCGAGGAAAGCCTGGTGATACCGCTCCAGGAAGAAGTACAGCGGCTTGTCGCTGGCAACGCCGGCTTCGTTGGAAAGGGCGACAGAGGTCGGCGTGTCGTTCGTGCAGGACAGCGCGCCCTTGGAGCCGAAGACCTCCACACGCTGATCATAGCCGTAGGTTGCCTTTCGTGAGTTGTCGATCACGCCAAGACAACCATTCTCGAACGTGACGGTGACAACCGCAGTGTCGACGTCTCCGGCCTTGCCAATTGCCGGATCCACGAGCACTGCTCCCTTCGCGTACACTTCGACCGCATCCGAGCCTGCCAGGTACCGGGCCATGTCAAAATCATGAATCGTCATATCGAGGAAAATCCCTCCGGAGACTTTCACGTATTCAGGAGGAGGAGGAGCCGGATCCCGGGAGGTGATGCGCAGGATGTGTGGGTCCCCGATGGCGCCCTGGTTCACGAGATCTCGCACTCTTCGGAAGTTGTGATCGAATCTCCGGTTGAAGCCCACTTGGAGCGTGATCCCGGCCTTCTTTGCCGCAGCGAGCGCCTTTTTCACTTTGGCAACCGTGAGGTCCACGGGCTTCTCGCAGAATACGTGTTTGCCCTTCTCTGCAGCTGCCACCACCATGTCCGCGTGCGTGTCCGTGGAGCTGCAGACCAGCACGGCGGCGATCTCGGGGTCTGCCAGCACGTCTCGAGGATCCGCGCTCACCTGCGAAACGCCTATTCCCCGGGCCCAGTCCCGGACCTTGTCTGCAGCCACGTCGGCAATCCGCGCAATCTGCACTCGTGGAATATGGTGTGCGATGTTCTCCGCGTGAATCTTGCCGATCCTTCCGGCCCCGATGATCCCGACCTTCATCCCTCTCCTCCTTTACGTCAGCCTCACCAGCTCATCCCGACGAAATGACTCAGTCGCTGCAAATGCGACTTTTGTCGCCATCACTCCGTCATGCACCGTGACCTTCGGTGAACGACCTTCCCGGATGCAATCCACGAACTCCTGCGTCTCGGCGAGGTAGGCGGCCCCGAAGCGCTCCAGGAAGTTCTGCGAGCATTCCCGGACTGCGCCGCGGTCGTCCAGGAGCTCCACCATGTCTTTCTGCGGCACGCTCGCGATCCGCAGCGTTGCCTTGGTGCCAATGATCTCGGTTTCCACTGAGTATCCGTGAGCGGCAGTCCTGCCCGCAAGCAGGAACGCCATAGCGCCGTTGTCGAAGCGTAGAAACGCAGCGAGGTTGTCCCCGTCTCCATACTTTCCGAACTCTGGATGCGCGTAGCACCCGCCAGCAGCGAAGACCGTGGTCGCCTCGGCCCCAAGCATCCAGCGGGCCAGATCGATGTCATGCACAGCCATGTCGATGAACTGGCCGCCTGAGGTTGGGGCAAATCTGATGGCCCCCTCGATGGCCGACTCCGGATCAACGGAGTAACCCCGAAAAAGAATGGGCCGACCAATGTAGCCATCCTCGATCAGCTTCCGGGCCCGTGCGTAGGACGCGTCGTAGCGGCGCATGAATCCGAGCATGAACACCTTCTCGGGATGGTGTGCCACTGCGGCTTCCGCCTGCATGCACTCCTCCAGACTGACCCCCAAGGGCTTCTCGCTGAAAACATGGAAGCCGGCGTCGAGGGCTTGCTGGATGTGTCGGCAATGCTCCCCGGAGCTGGAGGCGATGAAGATGGCATCCAAGGAGTCGTTCGACAGCATGTTGTCAAACCGGCCATACCCGTTCGTCACCCCCCATTCCTCCTGGGCACGGCGGACACGCTCCGGTTCCAGCGCGCATACTGCGGCAAGCTCCGCTCCTGAGGTACGCAGCGCGATGTTCTCGGCATGCTTCACCCCGAGTCGTCCCAGGCCAACAATGCCGATGCGCACCTTGTTCATGATCACGCCTCGTGGCGGGGTCTTCCGCCAGTGGTCTCTCGTATCACAAGCCGCGGCCTCAGGATCGTACGCTGAGGGTCACGCATTCCGCCCCCTTCCCTTCGCGTCCTGATCAGGTCCAGCAGGCGCTCGCACGTGGCGAGGGAAAGCTCCTCCCGAGGTTGGTGAATGGTCGTCAGCGTTGGGCGGACACAAGCCGCAAGGTCCGTGTCATCGTAGCCCATGAGGGCAATATCCTCGGGGACCTGCAGCCCGAGCTTGGTGGTAGCGAGAAGGGCCCCGATCGCCATCAGATCGTTCAGGGCAAGGATGGCGTCATAGTCGCGAAGTCTCGTGCCAGCGGACATCACCGCGTCGTACCCGGACTCCATGGTCTGGTTGCCGATGAGGAGGTCCTCCGGCCGCAGCGTGACACCGCACTCCGACAGACCGCGGCGCACGCCGGAAAGCCGCAGCATGAACTCGCGCTCCGTGTCCTTTTCCCCCGCGTGGATCACACACAGCACTCGTTTCTTTCCGATCGAGGCCAGGTGCTGACCTGCGATGAACCCGCCATACTCGTTGTCGGGGTAGATGATGTCCACGTCCGCCAGGCACGGGTCCGGAGGCGGATAGTGGGAAAACACAAAAGGCATTTCCTTGGCATGGAGGTAGTCGATCAGCTCCTGCTCGAACACGGGCTGCACGATGATCAGCCCGTCCACTTTCTTTCGAGCCACGAGCTTCTTGATGTTGTTTCCGCCGCTCGCGTGGTTGTTCATGAAGCTGACGAGGAGATCGATGTCATTGGACTCAAGAACGCTCCGCAGGGAGTTGTGGAGAGTGCCATGGTACAGGTTCACCCCGAACTGGTCATAGTCGGGGGGAAGGATGATTCCGATCGTCCCGACGCGTCGGGTGATCAGGCTGCGGGCGTGCGTATTAAAATCGAATCCGAGTCCGTCCGCGATTTCGCGGATGCGCTTCCGTGTCCTCTCGGGGATCAGGGAAGAGTTGTTCAAGCTTCGCGAGACTGTCGCCATGCTGACTCCTGCTGCTCGGGCGACGTCTCTCAGGGTGATCTCTTTGCAAACGTTTGCACCCATTCTCGTATCCACTATGACATTTGCTGCCATTTGTCAAGGTCGACGGAGCGGAATATCGACGCGACGAGACTATCGCCTCACAGCGATCCGGCACTCACGCAATCTCAAGAACTGCGACAACGACGCAGACCGCCAAAGGGTAGAAGCACGCTCTGTTGAACAGGTACAACGCAGAGGCAAGCTTTTGGTCGCGGAGCCAGCGCACAGCCGGGACGATCAAAAGGGCGGCTCCGGCAGCCGAAGCTCCGACAAGGTAGAGAAGCTCGTGCTTCACGGGCACCACAAGGGGGAAGGCCAGGCTCGCCACCACTGTGATGCAGAGCAGGGAAAAAGAGACCCACGAGGAGGCGCGTCTGCCGTAGCGAACCGGAAAGGTCCGTATCTTCATGACGACGTCCTCCTCGAGATCGCTCCAGTCGTTGGGGATGTTGCGACACCCGACTTCCCAAGCAAAGGCCCACGCGAAGAACAACACCACAAAGCCAACCGGAGGCGCGCTCGACACCACATAGACGCCTGCGAGCCCACCGACGGCGACCATGCATCCCGAAAGAAACGCCTTCCAGTGGGTGACCCGAAGAAGCCGACAATACCCGATCTCAAGGAGGAGCGCGCCGACCATGAGCCCGGCGCACAAAGGCCGCAAGATGAAGGCGAGGGCCAGCGAGACGAGCCCCCAGACCACGACCCAGCCGAGCGCCGAGTTGAACGTCAGCGCTCCCTGGGCGATGGGATGCCGGTAGCCAACAGAATCGATGTCGAAGCATTCCTTCTTTCCCGAGAGCTTCGTCATCTTCTCGCAATCCACGCTGTGGTCCATCACGTCGTTGAGCGCGAATACGGCCGTGAAACCGGCAAATGCCGCCACGAGCCCGATCACGACGGTCGTGGCGCTCGGGAAGCCTCCAAAGACCAGGAGCGCGCCGATCGCCGGATGGGCGACATCGAGGACGGAATGGGTCATGCGCGAAAGGCCGAAAAACTTCCGTGCCCCTTCCCGCGAGAATGTTGCGCTGCTTCCCATGGAGAGCCTCCTGCCGACTATAGCACTATGCCGACGCTCCTGAGTAGCGCCGTGTCCCCACCTTCCACACGAGGCGTGCAACGAAGAAGAGCAGGACGGCCAGCGCAAACGCTCCGGCGAGAGTCTGCCACGACAGTCGACCGGCAAGCGCCTGGGCCGGCACGGTGGTTGCAAACGCCACCGGGACGAGGAATGTCAGACCGATTCTCAGCCATCGAGGATACAGAGTCACCGGCCAGCGCCCGGCCTCGTAGATCGACTGGAAGATGACGAGGATGTTCTCGACACGCACGAACCAGAACGACAGCGAGGCGAGGATCACCCAGAAGCTGTAGACGATGATTCCTCCTGCAATGAGGGCCCCAGCGAAGCCTGCGATCTCCCAGAACCCCAGACGGGCTCCGAGCCTGGTGAGCGCGACCGCGATCACTGCAATCCCGAGGACGAAGTCAGTCAATTTCCAGATCTCCACGCGCTGGATGCTCACGAGGACCTGGGAGTCTTCTGGCTTGGTCAGCGTGAAGTCCAAGGTCCCTTCCCGCACGCTTTCCAGAAGCTGCTCCATGCTGGGCTGAACGATGAGCCGAATTGCCCCGCCCACCAGAAAGAACACTCCCACGAGCGCCGCCACCTCGTCGGGTAACCAGCCGCCCAGAGTTGTGGTGTATGAGAATACAACGGCAAGTCCCCCCAGGGCCGTGCCCAGCTCTATGGCGGATTCCAGGAGCTGCATGAAAAAGTTCGCCCGGTATGCCAGCTCGCCCAGTGCGCCGATTCGAAAGAATACCCACAGAAGCCTCAACAGCCTCATCCTTCTATCCCTATGCGCCAACTGCTGAATACACGCGAACCCCTGCTCGCCATACTGCCCGCAGCATCACAAGGCCAAGGCAGAGCCATGCCCCCTGGGCGGCAAGACCTGCAGCGGCTTGAGCAGGGCTCAGCCGTCCGAGGATGAGCTCCACGGGGAAGCTGATCATCCATCGGAAAGGCAGAAGCGATGCTGCCACCTGGAGGGAATGGGGAAGAAGCGAGAGTGGCGCCATCTGCCCGGAGAGAAACAACGCAGCGACAAAGTACCCCTGGTTGACCGCGCTGACTCTCGTAGTCCAGAACGCTGAGAGGGCGAGTGTCCATTCGACAACGAACTTCACGGCGAAGGCCAGAAGCAGAGCCGGCACGAACAGCGCGGCAGCCCACACCGGCGGGGAAAAGGCGGGCTTGAAAAGCACGACAAGGACGAAAGCGGCGACCAGCATGAGAGGAAGTGTTATGAGCTTGGAGGAAATGTTGTCCACGAGGTCCGTGTGAATGGGATGAATGGGTCGAAGCAGCGCAAAGGAAAGCGATCCGTGGCGGATCTTGTACTCGTATTCATACATGACCCACGTGTAAGTGACCTGAGTGACGAGCATCATGACGATGAAGTACCCGGCGAACTGGCTGGCATCAAACCCGCCAACGCGCCCGCCCGTTGCGCGTGCCACGGCGGACCAGACAACCAGATAGATGAGAGGCTCGAGGATCCGATCAATTGTCCAGATGAATATCGAGGCCCGGTACTGGATAAAGGACGCAAGCGTGGTCTTGAACTGCTGGCGATACACGTCCTGGATCCCTGTCATGAAATCTCTCCGGCGAACACCCGTTCGATGACCTCTTCGATGGGAGGGTCCTCCACAGTCAAGTCGATGACAGGGAGCTCTGCCAGGATACGGCCGGTGACACGCGGCGTTTCCTCGCGTGGCACGCGGAGGGTCACCGCCCCTTGCTCTCGGGAGATGACGTCCCCGTAGCGTGCAAGGTCTCGCCCTTCGTCCTCCAGCTTGATCACGATCGTCTTGTGCGCTGTGAACCTGTCCACAAGCGCCCCCAGCTCCCCGTCGAAGAGGAGCCTGCCATGGTGGATGACGATCACCCTGCGGCAGAGGGCTTCCACATCGGCCATGTAGTGGCTCGTGAGGAGCACCGTCGCGCCAAAGCGCTCGTTGTACTGGGCGATGAATGCCCTGATGCGGCGCTGCATGGTCACGTCGAGGCCGATTGTCGGCTCATCCAGGAACACGACCTGGGGCCGATGAAGGAGGGCCGCGGCCAGCTCGCACTTCATGCGCTCCCCAAGGGAGAGGTTGCGCACCGGCTTTCGAAGCAGAGGTCCCAGATCCAACAGGTCCGTCAGCTCTCCCAGCGTGTTTCGGTAGTCAGGGCTCGGAATCTTGTAGATCGCGCGATTGAGCTCGAAGGAGTCACCGGCAGGGATGTCCCAGACGAGCTGGTTGCGCTGTCCCATGACCAGCGTGATCTGACGGAGAAAGGACTTCTCACGCTTCCACGGGGTGTGGCCGAGCACCGAGACTTCCCCGGCGCTCGGATGGAGAAGTCCGGAAAGCGTTTTGAGGGTGGTGGTCTTCCCTGCCCCGTTCGGTCCCAGAAAGCCGACAATTTCTCCTGGCTTCAGGGTGAAGGAGATTCCGGCCACTGCCGTCACCTCTTCCCGGCGCCTTCGAACCAGGCTCGCCAGGGCAGCGCCTACTCCGGATTCACGTTCGGTTACGAAGAACGACTTTCGAAGATCACGGACGCGGATCGCGTCGGATGATTCCATCCAGCAACTATATCGCTTCGGCGGAAGCGGGAACACTCCATCCGATCTGTTACTTTTTTGCGACATTGTAGTGATTTTGCAACATCAAGTGGGATCCTGTTCACCTCTCCTGGAGCAAGAGTAATTACTTTTGGGAGAATTAATTAAAGAATATCCGTCGAATCCTGCGCCGTTGGCACGAAACCTGCTTTTCTGAGGACTGAGGAGCATGAATATGAGCGAACGAGCAAGAGGTGAGGCCATCGTCGGCGAAGTGAAGCAGTTGATCAGCTTTGCCGTCGGGGAGGAAGTGTACGGCTTTGAGCTGCAGCATGTGAAGGAGGTCATCCGCATGCGGGAAATCACGTGGCTGCCAGAAACGCCCTCCTACGTCCAGGGGATCATCAATTTGAGGGGACAGGTAATCCCCGTCATCGATCTTCGAGAGAAGTTCGGACTGCCCTCCACGGAAGCAACCGCCGAGACGCGCGTCATTGTGGTCGAGGTGGAAGAGTCTGTTGTCGGCATGGTTGTTGACTCTGCCGACGAGGTCGTTCGGCTCCCCGAGAGCCAATTCGAGCCGCCTCCGACAGTGTTGTCGAAAGAGTCTCAGTCGTACATCACGGCAGTGGGAAAACAGGAAGACAGGTTGATCACGCTCCTGGATGTGAAGCGGCTTCTGAAATCGGTAGGGATGCAAACCCTGAAGCATCCGGAGGATCATCGGAAGGAGCCTTCGGTGCAGGAGGCGGCACAGGTCGTCGCCTGACCTCGTCTCTGGCTCTGCCACGGAGGAAAATCGATGCTTAAAAACGTGAAGATCAGCGCGAAGCTTACCATCGTCGGAACCCTGATCATCGCTGTGCCGTTGGTTGCGTTTGCAGTCATCGCTCTCAACCAGGCAAGCGCACGTATCAATCAGGTCATGGACGAGCTTCTCCTGACCAGAGCCCAGGACATCGCCGGGGCCATCGATAACATCTACGAGGGTCAGATGAGACTGGCCCTCAGCGTAGCAAACAATCCAGTCATCGTTGCTGCTGTTGCCGCGCGCAGTGAGGGCATCGGCACAAAGGCCGCATTGGAAGAGCTGCAAAGTGCAGCAGCAGATCAGCTGGCCCCATTCCGGTACGTGGCGGAGCTTGGCGGAGCCTACGAATCAGTCGCTCTCATCGACGAGAACGGGTCGGTATTTGCTTCTTCGAAGCCTCAGGCGATTGGGATTGACGTCAGCGACCGGGAATACTTCAAGAAGGTGATCGGAGGGCACGCAAACGTCGGAGCCCCTGTGGTGAGCACGCTCACCGGCAAGCCCATCACGCCGGTCGTGGTGCCCGTTCGGGCTCACGGCAAAGTCGCGGGGGCCTTTGCATTGATGCTGAAAATCGACTTTCTCGAGGCGATCGTTGCAAAGGAGAAAGTCGGCACAACCGGCTATCTTGCCGTTGTCGACGGCACAGGTCTGGCCATTGCCCATCCGAAGGTCGATCTCGTGATGAAACTGAACATCGCGACGGTCGATGGCATGAAGAGCATCTCGAAAGACATGATAGAGGGCAAAGCGGGAGTTTCCCCGTATGTTTTCCAAGGGGTACGAAAGATCGGTGGTTTTGCACCTGTGCGAACGCCGGGCTGGAGCGTGATTCTCAACGTGCCACTGGCGGAGCACCTCGCCGCGGTCAATGCGCTCCGTCTCCTCCTGACGTTCATGACGATCGTGGCCCTGGTCGTCGCAATCCTGATCTATCTCCTTTTCGCCCGGGCCATCACCAGGCCTCTTTCCCGGGGCGTTGAGTTCGCCCAGATCGTCGCCTCAGGAGATTTCAGCACAACGCTGGACATCGACCGGGGTGATGAGGTCGGCCTCCTCGCGCAAGCGCTGAACACGATGTCCGCCAAGCTGTCAGACCTGGTCGGAACCGTCCAGAACAGCGCCAGGGACCTGGCGGAATCCAGCGAGCAGATCTCTGGCAGCGCACAGAAGCTTGCCGAGGGCGCTCAAAACCAGTCCTCAAGCCTCGAAGCGACAAGCGCTTCGATGGAAGAGCTGAGCGCCTCGGTTTCGGAGGTCGCAGAAAACGCTCAGTCCCAGGCAGCGGCAGCAAAGCAAGGCGTGGACTCGATGACTCAGGCCCTTGGAACGATCGAGACGGTTTCCAAGAGCCTCGATGAGATCTCCCAGCTCGCACGTAAGTCGGTAGAAAGCGCAGTTGCCGGGGCCACGGCAGTCCAGTCTGTGGTCCACGGGATCCACGCGATCGTCACAAGCTCCGAGAAGATCGGCGGGATTGTCACTGTCATCTCCGACATCGCAGACCAGACAAACCTCCTGGCCCTGAATGCCGCCATTGAAGCTGCGCGCGCGGGTGAGCACGGCAGGGGATTTGCCGTGGTCGCTGACGAGGTCGGCAAGCTCGCAGACCGAAGCGCAACGTCGACGAAGGAAATCGATCAGCTCATTCAGGAGGGCATCAAGAACGTCACCGCAGGAGTGGAGACATCGCGAAGCTCCGAGAAGGCCATGGAGCAGATCCGCGTGGCCTCCGAGCGGGTGAACGAAATGATCACCACGGTCTCACAGTCCATGACCACGCAGATAGGCGCCATCAAGGAGCTCGCGCGGACGCTGGACAGCGTGAGCGAAATGAGCCAGAGCATCTCCGCCTCAGTCGTGGAGCAGACGACCAATGCAAAAGACGTGTCCGACGCAATCGAGGGGGTCAACGAGATCACGCAGAGCTCGGCGTCCGCAGCGGAGCAGATGTCATCCGCGACAGATCAGCTCTCGAAGATGGCCCAGAACCTCAAAGCCTTGATGGAACAGTTTCGAATCAGCGCAAAAAGCTAGAAGTAGACCTCGGCAAAAATCCGGGACGCGGGAACGCCATAGCTGCGGAGGATGGCGTAGCATTCATAGATCATGTCGCTGTTCCCGCAGAGATAGCACAAGCGTGTTGGCTCGACCGGGTGCTCTCTGAGGTAGCCCGTCACT
>Ga0335078_10008225_pt1 | contig 15514 bp, 11 predicted proteins | sample Lox_Sample_32_FD_206711 | JGI IMG/M metagenome (GOLD analysis project Ga0335078, IMG submission 206711) | Soil microbial communities from Loxahatchee National Wildlife Refuge, Florida, United States - Lox_Sample_3.2 | ecosystem: Environmental > Terrestrial > Soil > Wetlands | place: USA... | reverse complement strand
AGTCTCGCCGGCGGCAGCGATCGGCTTGGCGATTTGGTCACGTCATCCGTCCCTGCTCGATCCGGGCAAGCATCGTTTCCAGCCGCTCCAGCCGGTCGGCCTCGCCCGGCGGCTTGTCCCAGCGCAGCCGGTTGATCCGCGGAAAGCGCATCGCCAAGCCTGATTTGTGCCGCGTCGAGCGCTGCAATCCCTCAAACGCGACTTCCAGCACCAGACCCTGATCCGCCGCATGCACGACTTCGCGCACCGGCCCAAAACGATCGGTGGTGTTGCGGCGCACGAAGCGGTCGATCTGCAGCAATTCCTCGTCGGTGAAGCCGAAATAGGCCTTGCCGACCGAGACCAGTTCATCGCCAGCTTCACCCCGCGCCCAGACGCCGAATGTGTAATCGGAGTAATACGACGATCGCTTGCCATGGCCCCGCTGCGCATACATCAGCACCGCGTCGATGATGAACGGGTCGCGCTTCCATTTCCACCACGGCCCTGTCGGCCGGCCCGGCAGATAGGCCGAGTCGCGCCGCTTGAGCATCACGCCTTCGACCGCCGCCGCATCGGCGCCCGCTCCGGCTGTCGCCGGATCGCGGCGCGCCGCGACAAGGTCGTCCCATGCCGTAAATCCGACCATCGGTGACAGATCGACCTGTGGCGAGTCCAGGCGCGCGACGAAATCTTCGAGTCGCTCCCGGCGCGCAGCAAACGGCAGCCCGCGCAAATCTTCGTCGCCGTCGGCAAGCAGATCATAGGCGCGCAGATGCGCGGGGAATTCGGTCAAAAGCTTGGGCGTGACGGTTTTGCGGTTGAGCCGCTGCTGCAGCACGTTGAACGATTGCACCAGCCCGTCGCGACGGATCAGAAGCTCGCCGTCGATGGCGCCTGGCATTTGCAAGGCATCAATGAGATCGGGAAAGGCCTTGGAGATATCCTCGCCGGTGCGCGAGTAGAGCCGCGCGACCCCCACTCTGCCCTCTACTTCCTGCGGAGCAGCGGCGACAGCCTGGACACGAATGCCATCCCATTTCCATTCCGCCAGAAAGTCGGAAGGATCGAGGGCAGCAAGATCGGCTTCGTCGAGCGCGTGCGCCAGCATCGGCGGCCGGAACGGCGCCGGATCGCCGCTCGCCGGTTTTTCGCCGCGGCCTTCGAGCCAGGAAAACAGCTCCGTGTAAGGGGGCGCCAGCCCAGGCCACAACAGCTCGATCTCCTGCGCATCGGCGCTGCCAAGTGCCGCCACGGCCGTTTTCGCCAGCCGCGCCGATACCCCGATGCGCAAGCCTCCGGTGACTAGCTTGATCAGCGCCCAGCGGCCATTCTCGTCGAGCCGGTCAAGCCAGCGCGCGAGCTGCTGCGGCAGCTGCGCCTTGCCGAGCGTCGTGAGCGTCTCCACCACCGAGGCCAGGGTGAGTTCTTCCAAACCCGCTCCGCTTGCGGCAGAGGATAGCGGAGCCCCGGTATTCGCGGCCGGCCACATCAGCGCGACCGTCTCGGAAAGGTCGCCGACATAGTCGTATGAAAGCTCAAATAGAACGGGATCGGTCCGCTCGGAGATGAGGTGGCGGATCAACCCCGCCTTGGCGTGCGGGAAGCTCAGCGCACCCGTCAGCGCCGCCAGCGCCCAGCCGCGCTCGGGATCGCCTGTGGTGCGGAAATAGTCGGTCATCAGCCGCAGCTTGGCGTTGCGGGCCGGCTCGTAGGCCAGGCGATTCATCAGTTCGGCGAAGCGGTTCATTCGCTCGCCTCGCCGGCGTTCGGCTCGGCGGGCTCATCTTCCTCGCCGTAGCCAACAATATCGAGCGGCCGCGCCTTGAGCCCGCGCGCTCCGCACCAATGCACCAGCGCGTCTTCCTGGCCGTGCGTTACCCAGATCTCTTCGGCGTGGGTCGCCGCAATGGTCTCCGTGAGCCCGTCCCAGTCGGCGTGATCGGAAATCACCAGTGGCAGCGCGACGCCCTGCTGGCGCGCCCTTGCCCGCACGCGCATCCAGCCGGATGCGAATGCATTGACCGGATCGGGGAAACGCCGCGCCCACAACTCATTGAGCGCCGACGGCGGACAGATCGTGATCGTTCCGGCAAGCGCCGCCTTGTCTGCGCCGCGCACCAGCCGCAGTTCGCCGAGCGCGACGCCGCGGCTCTCGTAGTAGCGCGTGATGCTTTCCATCGCGCCGTGCAGATAGATCGGTCCGTCGTAGCCGGACTTGCGTATGAGCGCGATCAGCCGCTGCGCCTTGCCCAGCGAGTAGGCGCCGACCAGATGCGCGCGATCGGGAAACACTTCGACCGAGCGAAGGAGTTTTGCGATCTCACCATCGGGATCGCCGTGACGGAACACCGGCAGCGCGAAGGTCGCTTCGGTGATGAACACGTCACAGCGCACGAGCTCGAACGGCGCGCAAGTGGGATCGGGAACGTTCTTGTAATCGCCCGAGGCGACGATGCGCAAGCCGCCGGCCTCAACCGCGATCTGCGCCGAACCGAGCACGTGACCGGCGGGATGAAACGTCACCCTGGCGCCGTCGAGCGTCACGGTCTCACTGTAGCGGATGGCCTGCCGCGTGCCGGCGAAATTCTCGCCGTAGCGCAGCCGCATCAGATCGAGCGTCTCCTGCGTGGCCAGCACCGCGCCATGACCGGCGCGGGCATGATCCGAATGTGCGTGCGTGATCAGCGCCCGCTCGACCGGCCGGGTCGGGTCGATATGAAAGCCGCCAAGCTTGCAGCACACGCCCGCCGGCGTCAGCCCCAGGATATCTTCAGGACGCATCGCAAAAGATTAGATAAGCATTCCCGCACAACGCGCGAGCACCATGACCGAAACCGGACCGCTCTTCGTCTCCTCGGGCGATGCCATCGCCGACCGGCGCTACAAGTGGGCGCTCGACCACGCGGCGCGTGGCGATCTTACCGGCGCCGCCGATATCCTGGTGCAGACGCTCGAACTGGCGCCAGATTTTGCCACCGCCTGGTTCGCGCTCGGCGCCATTCGCGACCGGCTGGGTGAGCGCGACGCGGCCATCGCGGCCTTTGAAAAAGTCCGCAAGGCCGACCCGGAGGATTATCACGGTGCGCGGTTGCAACTCGCCCGGCTCGGCGCGGGCGATGCGGCGCCGGCAATGACGCCGACCTATGTGCGCCGGCTGTTCGACCAATATGCCGCGCGCTACGACGTTTCGCTCACCGAACACCTCGGCTATCGCGGACCGGCGCTGTTGCGCGATGCCCTAGAAGCCGTGATGCGCGCAGCCGGGCGACCGATGCGCTTCGGTTCCGTGCTCGATCTTGGCTGCGGAACCGGACTCGCCGGAGCGGCGTTTCGCCCGTTCGCCGACTGGCTCGTCGGCGTCGATCTTTCGCCCGCCATGATCGAGCGCGCCGCCGTCAAGGGGCTCTACGACCGCTTCGTCACTGCCGATGTCACCGCGGCTCTCGCCAGCGAGGCTGCCAACGCCGCTCGATATCATCTCGTGATCGCGGCGGACGTGTTCGTATATGTGAACGAACTTGCGCCGATCTTTGCCGGCGTGGCGCGCGTCCTGACGCCGGACGGACTGTTCGCGTTCACGGTCGAGACCCACGCGGGCGACGGCACCAAGCTGCTACCGACGCTGCGGTACGCGTACGGCGAGACCTATTTGCGCGCCGTACTGGGCGACGCCGGCTTGGCGGTGTCATCGCTTACGCATGCGTGGGTGCGCAGCGAGAAGGGCGTGCCGGTCGACAGCCTGATCGTGATCGCGGAGCCCTCGACCGCGCCGAAGGCGCTCGCTACTTCTCACGCGTGACCGTCCTCGAACGACCCGCCGTCCTGCCGGAACTGTTCGCGCGCTGGTTCGAAAGCCGCGGCTGGGCGCCGCGCGCGCATCAGCTCGAATTGCTGGACAAAGCGAGAGCCGGCCGCTCGGTGCTGCTGATCGCGCCGACCGGCGGCGGCAAGACGCTGGCTGGTTTTCTGCCGAGCCTGGTCGAACTGAGTGCACCTCCACCTTCAGCCCAGAAACGTAAAGAGGAATTGGCGGGAGCGTCCACCCGCCGCCTCCTGTCCACCGGCCACAACGTGCAGCGCGCGGGCGGGCTGCACACGCTCTACATATCGCCGCTGAAGGCGCTCGCCGTCGATATCGCGCGCAACCTGGAAGCACCGGTTTTAGAGATGCGGCTACCGATCCGCATCGAGACGCGCACCGGCGACACGCCCACCTCCAAGCGCCAGCGTCAGCGCCGCGACCCGCCGCAGATCTTGCTCACCACACCCGAACAGCTTGCGCTGCTGCTGGCGTCGGCCGACGCGCCCTATCTGTTCGGCTCACTTAGACGCATCATCCTCGACGAACTGCACGCGCTCGTCACCTCGAAGCGCGGCGATCTGTTGTCACTCGATCTGGCACGGCTCTTTCGTCTGTCGCCGCACCTCACATCGATCGGCCTGTCGGCGACCGTCGCCGAACCCGACGAACTGTGCCGTTTCATGGTGCCGCAGCGCTCGGCAGATTCGCAGGCCGACCTCATCATCGCCGAAAGCGGCGCCGCTCCCGATGTGACGATGCTCGACAGCCGCGAGCGCCTGCCCTGGGCCGGGCATTCGGCGCGCTACGCGCTCGGCGAAATGTACGAACTGATCAAAGCGCACCGCACCACGTTGGTATTCGTCAACACCCGCAGCCAGGCGGAAGGCATCTTTCAGGATCTCTGGCATATCAACGAAGACAATCTGGCCATCGCGCTGCACCACGGTTCGCTCGACGTCGCGCAGCGGCGCAAGGTCGAAGCCGCGATGACGAGCGGTTTGCTGCGCGCCGTGGTCTGCACCTCCTCGCTTGATCTCGGCGTCGACTGGGGCGACGTCGATCTGGTCATTAATGTGGGCGCGCCCAAGGGAGCGTCGCGGCTCCTGCAGCGGATCGGCCGCGCCAACCACCGCATGGACGAGCCGTCGAAGGGCGTGCTCATCCCCGCCAACCGCTTCGAAGTGCTGGAATGCCGCGCCGCGCTCGACGCCATCGCCGAGAACGTTCAGGACACCCCGGCTGCCCGCATCGGTGCGCTCGACGTACTGGCGCAGCATGTGCTCGGCTGCGCCTGCGGCGCGCCATTCGGCTCGGATGAGCTTTACGCCGAAGTCACGACGGCTGCGCCGTACACTGCGCTAACGCGTGCGGATTTCGACGCGGCAGTCGATTTCGTCGCCACCGGCGGCTATGCGCTGAAAGCCTACGAGCGCTTCGCGCGCATCCGTCAGGGCAAGGACGGAATGTGGCGCATCACCCATCCCAACGTGGCGCAACGCTACCGGCTCAACGTCGGCACCATCGTGGAAGCCGACATGCTGAAAGTACGCTTGGTGCGCTCGCGCGCGTCGAAAATAATCCCGCGCGGCGGCCGCATGCTCGGCCAGGTCGAGGAATATTTCGTCGAGACCATGGTGCCGGGCGACACGTTCGTGTTCGCCGGCGAGATCCTCAAATACGAGACCATCGTCGAGGACCAAGTCTATGTATCGCGCGCGACCGCCGAGGATCCCAAAGTGCCTGCCTACGAGGGCGGCAAATTTCCGCTGTCGACCTATCTTGCGGCACGCGTGCGCGACATCGTCGCCAGGCCGCAGGAATGGCGTGCGTTGCCGCCGCAGGTTCGGGAATGGCTGGAGATTCAGGAATGGCGCTCGCGGATGCCCGGTCAGCGCGAACTCCTGGTCGAGACCTTTCCGCGCGCCAACAAATATTATCTCGTCTGCTATCCGTTCGAAGGCCGGCTCGCGCATCAGACGCTCGGCATGCTGCTGACGCGGCGGCTGGAACGCGCGCGGCTCAAGCCGATGGGCTTTGTCGCCAACGAATACGCCCTCGCAGTGTGGGGACTTGGTAACGTGGCGCAGCAAGTCGACCGCGGCGCGTTTTCGTTCGATGAGCTTTTCGATGAGGACATGCTGGGCGACGACCTCGAGGCGTGGCTCGCCGAGTCGGCGCTGATGAAGCGCACCTTCCGCAACTGCGCGATCATCGCCGGCCTGATCGAGCGGCGCTTTCCCGGCGAGGAGAAGTCGCGCCGGCAGGTCACGATCTCGACCGACCTCGTCTATGACGTGCTGCGCAGCCATCAGCCGGATCACGTGCTGCTGCGCGCAGCGCGAGCCGATGCGGCGACTGGCCTGCTCGATGTCCGGCGCCTCGGCGAAATGCTCTCGCGCATCAGCGGGCGAATCGTCCATAAGGCGCTCGACCATGTCTCGCCGCTGGCGGTTCCGGTCATGCTGGAGATTGGCCGCGAGGCAGTTTACGGGGAAGCGGCCGAGACGCTGCTTGCCGAGACCGAGGCTGAGCTTGTGAAGGAGGCCATGCAGTGAGGGGGCGCGCAACCGCGATCGTCGACCTGCCGCTCAACGCGGGGAGCAGCAAAGAGCACGCGATCGTCATTTGCGGCACCGCTCTCATCGCCGATCCGGCCGGTGCGCTGTACTGGCCCGACGAAGGATTGCTCGCGGTCGCCGACCTGCATCTGGAAAAAGGCTCCGCCTACGCGGCGCGCGGCGTGCTGTTGCCGCCCTACGACACGGCAGCGACGCTGGCGCGCCTCGGACGCCTGATCGCGCACTACGCGCCGCGGCTCGTTATCGCACTTGGCGACAGCTTTCATGACGGCGGCGGTGCGGCACGGATGGCGGAGCCTGATCGTGCCGCGCTCAGCGCGCTGCAGCGCGGGCGAGACTGGCTGTGGATCGCCGGCAATCACGACCCCGATCCGGCGACCGGCATTTGCGGCCGCTTCGCCGATATGCTGGCGGTCGGGCCCCTCACCTTCCGGCACGAACCATTGGCCGTCGCGTCAGGCGGCGAGATTGCCGGTCATCTGCATCCACAGGCGCGGGTCGCGCGCCGCGGCCGGGCTGTGAGCCGGCGCTGCTTCGCCGCCAGCACACAACGTCTCATCATGCCGGCGTTCGGTTCTTACACGGGCGGGCTGAATGTGCGCGACCGCGCCATCGCCATGCTGTTCGGCACACTCGATTTCACCGCCCATATGCTGGGGGACAGGCGGCTCTATGCGGTCACGGCCGCGCGCTGCCTGCCGGATTAGAGGATTTTCCGGAAAAGTGGCCACCGGTTTTCCGAAGAAAATGCGACCAACTCAATAAAACTATAGCGCTATTTTCGTTTCGCCGTGCGCGCCGGACTGGGCGGCGCATTCCACGCCGCGGCCGACTTCACATTGACGGCGTCGTCGGGTTGCGGCTCGGCCGTCCAGCTTTTCACCGCATTGCGCGCGGCGGCCAGAGTCTGCGGATCGAGGTGAGAGGCAATTTCGTCCCGCTTCGCCCCCGCTTCCTTGTCGCCCTGATCGGCCGCGAGCGCGAACCATTTGTAGGCTTCGGCGTCGTTCTTCTGCACGCCGATGCCGCGCGCATAGAGGATGCCGAGATTGTACTGGCTGTCCCTGACGCCGTGATTGGCCGCCTTGCGGAACCATTCAGCGGCTTTGTTGTAATCCGGCGGCCCGTTCACGCCCTCCGCGTAGATCACCGCGAGATTATGCATTGCCTTGCCGTTGCCCTTGTCGGCGGCCGCTTCATAAAGCTCGCGCGCCCGGACGAGGTCTTTCTTGACGCCGACGCCCTTCTCGTAGAGCCCACCAAGCCGAAATTGCGCGGGGGCGAGCCCGCCCTGGGCGGCGCGTTCAAGCCAGTGTGCGGCCGCTTGGGCGTTCTGCAGGACGCCGCGGCCCTCGGCAAAGCGCGTCGCCACTTCGTAAGCGGCGGCCGGATCGCCTGCCATCGCGGCGGCGCGCAGCGCCGGATCGCCAATGGTGGCGGGAAGCTTGTCATAGGCGATCAGCGTCCCGGGCCTTCCCGATGACGCCGCGATTGGCGCGGCTTCTGGACTCGGCAAAGCGCCGGTGATGTCAGGCGACGCCCATGACGGCAGCCCCGCGGCGGGGTGTTGGCCGCCGGCCGATAGCGCTGGCGCGACTGCCGGCGGCGGCCCGGCATTCTGCGGCCGCATGGATTGCCGTTGCGGCACGGCCTCCTTCGTCACCGGCGGCTCCACTGCTGGAGCGTTGAGGGAACGAGGAGGAACGGGCAGAGCCGGTTCGGCCGGCTGCGGCAGTTTCTCTGGAGCCACGGCCGGAGGCGCCGCGGGCGGTGCTGTCTGCTGAGGCGCAGACAGAGGCTGCGTTTGCGGTACGACAGCGATGCCACTGTTTTCGAAAAACTTGGCTACAACGCGCACACCGCCGAGCAGTATGAGCACGGCAGCGCCCGCGACGATAAGCTTGTGCAGCCGTTCCGAGCGCTTTTTAGGCTGCGATGCGACAGACGCACCAGTGGCGCCGGTCGGCTTTTCTCCCGGCCGCTGCGCGGCCGCGGCCTGGGCGGCGCGGCGTGCGGCGGCGATGAAATCCGGCCGTCCGGAATCCGCGATCACCGGCGGCTTGACCGAACCCACGGCTGCTTCAGACGCTGCGATCCGTTCGGCCGGCGACAGATTGGGACGCGCCAAGCCTGGGGCGGAGCCGGGCTCCAGCGGATGATCGGGCGGCAGCGTTGGATCGATCGGCGTCCTGCCGAACGGCACTTCAGCTGCTGGCTCGGACTCTGGGACCGAAACAGGAGCGAGCGGCGGTGCGACACTGGCGGATGGCGGCTCGGTATCGCGCGCTGCGACCGGCTGCAACGGCGCTGCCGCGGGCGCATGTGCCGGCATTGCCGCCGGTGTTGTTTCGCCGCGCATTCCGCTCTCGATGCCGGCCAGCCGATTGACGACGTGCTCGACCGTCTCCTGGACGGCCTCAAGCGAATCGCGGGTACGCCGGTCGTTTGCCTTGATCTCGGCAACGTCGCGCTCGACCGCCGGTGACGGGACGGCACCAAGCGCGCCGGCAGCCGAGCCACTGCTCCGTATTTCGTTAAGATGCACCAGAAGGTCGGCGAGCCCCCGTTCGATTGCTTCCAGATGGCCGAGCCGCGCGTCGGAAGCGTCGAACCGCTGCACCAAGGCAGCGATACGATCTTCAAGGTGCGCAAGCGCCGCATGATCGGTATGGGTGAGCTGAACCCATTCCAGCTTTTCGATCAGGCCGGCGAGCAGCTTTTCAAGATCGCGTGGCACTGCCTGACCGGCCTCGCTCGATGCGGTCAGCGCGGCGGCAAGCGAATCGATGCGTTGCTCAAGGGCCGCAACGTTCTGACTGGCTCCCGCCGATGCCGTCAGCGTGGCGGCGAGTGAGTTGATACGCTCTTCGATCGCGGAAACATCGTGACCGGCCGGCGCCGATGCCATCAGTGTGGCGGCGAGCGAATCGATGCGCTGTTCGAGACCCGACACATCGCGGGCGGAGCCGCTCGACGAACTCAGGGCCGCGGCAAGCGTGTCGATGCGTTGCTCAAGCGCCGAGACCGCGTGGCCGGTCGCCGCGGTGTTGGCGATGACGTCGACCTGACCGGCAAGCGCGCGCACCTCTTCGGCAACGCGCGCCAGCGTATCGTTCGAGGCGACGTGCGAAACGACGCCGCGCAAGCCACCAATCGCGGTTTCAAGCTGCTGCAGCGCCGAGGGATCGTCCTTGGCAAGGATCATGTCGACTTTCTGCGACAGCGCCCTCACTGCTTCCTCGAAACCGACCAGATTTTCCGCCGGCGTCAGTACTCGTAGCATCTCGCGGATTTCCGTCAGACCGCGCTCGAGACTGGCGAGCGCGCTCGGATCGATACCGGATTGGCGGCTGTGATCGATGCGCTCGCCGAGCGCCTTGATCTCGATTTCGAGCGATTCCACGGCGCGGCGCGGTAGCGCTTCGTTGAGCTGGCGGCCGATCTCGGCGAGATCCGACCGGATCGAGGCGATGGCCTTCTCGATATCGCTCGACGGCTGCAACGCCTCGATACGCGCCGTGATCTGACGCAGCTGCTGTTCAAGGCTGGAAAAATCGACCGCCGGGGCACTGACCGCGGCAAACGGGGCTGCGGATTTTTCAGTCGGCGCCGGAATCTCACGCGCTGCGGCGGGCAGCGGCACGGCTTCCGCGGCTGCAGCCGATTCACGCAGCGGTATAGGCGCCATCGCTGCTCCGCCATCGAGCACACGCTGCCGCGCCGCGATCTCGGCGACGGCATCGTCAATCGACAGGTTTGACTCACGTCTGGCGCGGCGACGCTGTGGCGCCCCAGTCAGCCGCAGCTGCTCTTCGTCAGCCGGCGCAGCCGGCATTGGCGGCGGAGTTCTGGGCCGGGACGCGGCACGCGACAGGCGTTCGATCCGCTGCGATAGCTGATCGAGACGCGCATGCATGTCGCCAATGCCCTCCCGCGCCGGCGCCGCTACGCGACGCGCCTCATCGCGGGCGATCACCAGGAGCCGCGCCTCTTCGGCCTCGCGTGCCGCAGCATCGCGGCGTCGGGCGTCTTCGGCGGCGCGCGCGACTGTTTCGCGGCGCGCCTCCTCGCGTGCGGCTTCGAGATGGCGCTCCTCCTCAGCGGCGCGAGCCGCCTCCTGGCGCGCCTCTTCTCGCGCAGCCTCCCGGGCGGCCTCGAGGCGGCGCTCCTCTTCGGCCTCGCGGGCGGCAGCCTCTTGGGCTGCTTCCTGGAGAGCCCGTTGGCGGGCTTCTTCACGCGCGGCTTCGAGACGATGCTGTTCTTCTGCAGCGCGCGCGGCAGCCTCACGGCGCGCTTCTTTCCGCGCGGCCTCGCGCGCCGCTTCGATGCGGCGTTCGTCTTCGGCGGCGCGGGCGTCGGCTTCGCGGCGCGCCTCTTCTCGGGCGGCCTGGCGGGCGGCCTCGCGAATGGCATCAAGGCGACGCGCCTCTTCAGCATCGCGCGCCAGCGAATCGCGTCTTGCGTTATCACGCGCTACGGCGTCGCGACGGGGCTCATTGCGCCCACGTTCACGCTCACGCGGATCGCCGCGTTCCCAGTTGTGGCGCGGACGATCCTCACTCCACTCGCGCCGCGGCCAGCCGTCGCGATCGCGCCGTTGCGGTTCGGCTTGGAATTCGTCTTGGCGGGGACGTTCGTCGAGGCCTTCGCGGCGATCCTCACGATAAGGGCGGCCTTCGTATTTGACGTCGTATCCGGCAGGGTGACGATCGCGCGCATCGCGCACGGGTGGCTGCGGCTCGGGCCTGGCTGCACGCACCGGACGCCGGTCAGGAGCGTCGTTACTGCTCTTTTTGATCACCCTGTTGAGCCACTCGTCGACAGACACGTCGATTCGCCGCGCGGCGTCGCGCTCCTCCTCGCGCGGCTGCGGGCGGAGACCTCTCTGATTCCACGAACCGCCAGATTTCATCCTCGCGCTCAGACCACATCGGAAGGGGCTGTATGCGCCCCCCTCTCGGACCAACGCTGGTTACGAAACAAGCGCACGGCACGGCCCTCTTTCCCCGCATCCCGACTTTTCCGGATTAGGGTAAACAAGCGGTTAAAAATCGGCGGACGAACACCGAACAGTCGGTTTTTGCGAGGCATTTGCCCGATGCCATCCTGACTCGGCCGGATCGAGTTGCCGCGCCTGCGCCCGCGCTCTCAGCGCCGCATGTAACCGTTACCGTAACGTGTAAAGCATTCCTAAACGCTTGTGCCGCGTGCGAGCCTGAACGAGCACGAGGGACTTCGATGGGTGACCGCCACATGCGGCAAGGGGCAAATCTCGGCACGGCGGATTTCGCGGCCATACAGGGCGGCGAGAATTGGACCGCGGTCGAACCCGATCGGCTGATGACCATCGGCGAAGTCGCGCGCGAATTCGGCATTACGTTGCGGACACTGCGATTCTACGAAGACAAGCGCCTGATTGCCCCACTGCGCAGCGGTCCGCTCCGCCTTTATGGCCGCGGCGACCGCAACCGAATAGCGCTCATCCTCAGCGGACGGCGGCTCGGCTTCACGCTGGCTGAGATCAAAGACCTGGTCGAGGAGCCGGGCGGCAGTCACCTGCAGCTCACCCGCGAGAAATGTCTGGAGCAGATCAATTTGTTGGAGCGCCAAAAGCGCGGCATCGAGCTGGCGCTCGCCGAACTGCGCCAGATCTATACGTCGTTCTACAAGTCGCTGCTGGAAGACCGGCTTACAAACTAGCCTTCGAAACCGGACGCTCAGGCCGCGGTCAGGCCGCCGTCGATCACCAGCTCAGCCCCGGTCGTGAACGCAGATTCGTCGCTTGCCAGAAACAGGATCGTGCGCGCGACTTCGTCCGCCTGCGCCAGCCGGCCGAGCGGCGCCGCATGCATGAAATTGTCTTCCAATTTCTCCGGGTCGCGCGCCGACGCAATCATCGATCGCAGCATCGGCGTTTCGACGAACGACGGATGCACCGAATTGCAGCGGATATTATGGCCCTTGCGCGCGCAATGCAGCGCCACCGATTTGGTCAGCAGGCGTACGCCGCCTTTGCTGGCGCTGTAGGCGGCGAGATTGCCCGCCCCGATAATTCCGGCGACCGAGGACATGTTGACGATTGAACCGCCGCCACGGTCTTTCATGATGCGCACGGCGTGCTTGCAGCCGAGAAACGTGCCGTCGAGATTGACGGACATCAGCGCCCGCCACTCCTCAAGCGTCGTTGTCTCGACGTCTTTCAGCAGCACCACGCCCGCGCAATTGACGACGATGTCGATGCGCCCGAACTCGGCGGCGACAGCGTCGGTGACTGCGACCCAATCGGCCTCGCGCGTCACGTCGAGACTGCGGATGGATGCGCGGTGAGCAAGCGGAACCAGCGCGGAAGCGGACAAAGCCTGCTCACGATCGGTCAAAACGACCTTGGCGCCCTCATCGAGCAGCAGCTTCGCGGCGGCAAAGCCGATGCCTGATGCCCCGCCCGTGATCAGGGCGATCTTGCCCTCAACGCGACCCATGCGATGCCGCCGATCTCATCCGCCGCGCGAAGGCTAGTCCGCGTGGCACGCCGTGGCTAGTATGTGCGCCGCACAATGGATTCTCTCCGGGGAGACGCCATGCCGGACGCCTTCATCTATGATCACGTGCGCACACCGCGCGGCCGCGGCAAAGTCGACGGCGCGCTGCACGAAGTGACTGCGCTCAATCTGGCGGGCCAGGCGCTCGGCGCCATCAGGGATCGCAATCAGCTCGACACATCGCAGGTCGACGACGTGGTGATGGGCGTCGTCGATCCGATCGGCGAGGCCGGCGCCAACATTGCGCGGCTGGCGGCCTTGGTTGCCGGTTTCGGCGACAGCGTCGCCGGCGTGCAGATCAATCGCTTCTGCGCCTCGGGTCTCGACGCGGTCAATTTCGCCTCCGCGCAGATCATGGCCGGGCAGCAGGACCTCGCGATCGGTGGCGGAGTCGAATCGATGAGCCGCGTCGGCATCGGCTCGGCCGGTGGCGCCTGGTCGGTCGATCCGTCGATCGCGGTCGCGCATTATTTCCTGCCGCAGGGAATCTCCGCCGACCTGATCGCCACCAAATACGGATTTTCGCGCGACGACGTCGACGCCTATGCGGTCGAAAGCCAGAAGCGCGCCGCGGCCGCATGGAGTGACGGCCGCTTCGCCCGTTCGGTGATGGCGGTGAAGGACGTGAACGGCCTCACCATCCTCGACAAGGACGAGCACATGCGGCCGGGTACGACGATGCAGTCGCTCGCGTCGCTGCAGCCGTCGTTTGCGCAGATGGGTGAGAAAGGCGGCTTCGATGCCGTGGCCATTCAGGCTCATCCCGATGTCGAATACATCAAACATGTGCACCACGCCGGCAATTCGTCGGGCATCGTCGACGGCGCCGCCGCGGTCTTGGTCGGTAACGCGCGCGCCGGCAAGCGCGCTGGTCTCAAACCGCGGGCGAAGATCAAGGCGTTCGCCAATATCGGCTCGGAGCCGGCGCTGATGCTGACCGGGCCGGTCGACGTGACTGAGAAGGTGTTGAGAAAGTCCGGTATGACGCTCGCCGACATTGACCTGATCGAGGTCAACGAGGCGTTCGCTTCGGTGGTGCTGCGCTATCTGCAGGCGTTCGATCTCGATCCCGCCAAGGTCAACGTCAACGGCGGCGCCATCGCCATGGGTCACCCGCTCGGCGCGACCGGGGCGATGATCCTCGGCACCGTGCTCGACGAACTGGAGCGGCGTCAGCTTTCGACGGCGCTGATCACGCTGTGCATCGGCGCCGGCATGGGCACCGCGACGATCATCGAGCGTGTGTAACTGTCTCATGCCCAAAATAGACATCGCGAAAGTCCCGGCGCAGCCGATCGCGTCCTACCCGAAAGAATTCGCAGCCGTGATTTCCGGACGCGAGAAACAGCGCATCGGCGACGCCGCGGGGGTCACCCAGTTCGGCGTCAATATCACCCGCATCAAGGCACATTCGGCGTCAGCGCTGCGTCATGCGCATGAGAACGAGGACGAGTTCATTTATATGCTCGAAGGCGAACTCGTACTGCACGAGAACGACGGCGAAACGGTGCTCAAACCCGGCGACGCGGCCGGCTTCAAGGCCGGCAGTGGAATCGCCCATTGCCTTATCAACCGCACCGATCGCGACGCGATCTATTTCGAAGTCGGCACCCGCGCCAAGAGTGAACGCGTGCGGTATCCCGACGTGGATTTTGTGATGGAGCGCGACGAGAACGGCCGGCGTTTCTTTCGCAAGTCCGGCGCCCCGATCAAAGAGTAGGCCATGCCAAAAATCGACATTGCCAAAGTACCGACCGATACTCGTACCGGTTATCCGCCGCCGTACGATCGCGTGGTCGTCGGCCGCGAGCGCAAGCGCCTCGGCAACGCCGTCGGGCTCGATCAGTTCGGCGTCAATCTCACGACGCTGAAGCCCGGCGCGGCCTCGGCGCTGCGCCACTGGCATGAGCAAGAAGACGAACTGGTGTTCATCCTGGAAGGCGAAGTCGTGCTGATCGAGGACGACGGCGAGACGATCCTCAAGCCGGGCGATGCCGCGGGCTTCAAGGCCAACAGCGGGATCGGCCACCACCTCGTCAACAAATCGGACCGCGACGCCGTCTATCTGGAAATCGGCGCGCGGTCGAAATACGAGCGCGCGCATTACCCCGATCCAGACGTGGACCTGATGGTGGTGCGCGACGACAAGGGCGCGCGCTACACCCACAAAAACGGCGAGCCGTACCGATGAACTTCACCAATTTTACGCTCGATACCGGCGCCGATGGTATCGCGGTCGTGACGTGGAATGCGCCTGGCCGCTCGATGAACGTCATCGACGGAACGGTGACCGAAGAGCTTGCGGCGATCGTCGAGCAAACGGCGGCTGACGCAGCCGTCAAGGGCGTCGTCATCACGTCGGGCAAGGACACGTTCTGCGCGGGCGCCGATCTTGCGGTGCTGCAAGCCTTGAGCCGCGCCTTCGCGGAGCTGGCGGCATCGCAAGGCGAGGACGCTGCGAATGCGCGCTTCTTCGAGGACAGCCGCAAATGGTCCGTGCTGTGCCGCCGCATCGAGACCTGCGGTAAGCCCTGGGTCGCGGCCATCAACGGCACAGCGGTCGGCGGCGGCTTCGAGCTAGCGCTCGCCTGCCATCAGCGCGTCGCCGCCGA
>Ga0335078_10008224_pt1 | contig 15515 bp, 15 predicted proteins | sample Lox_Sample_32_FD_206711 | JGI IMG/M metagenome (GOLD analysis project Ga0335078, IMG submission 206711) | Soil microbial communities from Loxahatchee National Wildlife Refuge, Florida, United States - Lox_Sample_3.2 | ecosystem: Environmental > Terrestrial > Soil > Wetlands | place: USA... | reverse complement strand
CGTCATGGCAATGAACAGAAAGCTCGGTTGTGAAGGTCTTGCGGAGCGACTCTATGAGGTGGTACATGCCGCCCGGCCTGATGCAGCCTGTGGTATCGGCAATGCCCAGCCTGTCGGCGCCGTTCTTCTCAGCGGCCGTGTACAGCGCCGTGAGCGAGTCCAGAGAGGTACGTGTGGCGTCCTCAGCTGACAGCTGGACGAAAAGACCGTGGCTCTTCGCGTAGGAGATGGACTCGGCCGCCTGGTTTACAGCGGTCTTCAGGTCTATGTGGAGTTTGTACTTCAGGTGAAGGTCGGAAACCGCTAGAAATATTATTATGCCGTCGACGCCCGCCCTCAAGGCGGCGTCTATATCCTTCCGCTTCGCCCTGCAGAGGCAGATCACATCCGCATTCAGGCGTTCAGAGGCTACGGCCTTTATCGCCCCCTCGTCGTACTCGGATATGACGGCGAAGCCCGCCTCGATCGTGTTCACGCCCACCTGGTCCAGCATCCTTGCGACGTTGATCTTCTGCTCCTTGTTGAACTTGACCCCAGGCGTCTGCTCCCCATCCCTTAGGGTAGTATCGTATATCTTGACCTGCCTGCAGCCTTGTCTCTCAAAATTGTACGGGCTTGTAAAGTATCTCAAGCTTAACCCTTCGAGGAACGTTTGTTAAGAGGGTAGGTTGAATTAATAAATACTTTCCCGAGGCGAGATGGACTGAGGGTACAGCATTCCGGCTGGCACCATCCGTCTGTTCTGGTGTGCCTCTCTCACAAAGATGACGCTTTTTGTTTGGCGGAACGCGTCTTTCTCGGCCTTCAGTAAAACCTTAAATTTTACTTTCAGAATAAGAAGTCCGGAGCGTCAACTATGATTCTCATCACCGGAGGCGCGGGGTTCATCGGGACCAGGCTGGCCGAGCGTCTGCTTGAGCGGGGCGAAACCGTGAAGATCTTCGACGATCTCTCCTCGGGCAGCATAACCAACCTCTCAAAGCTCACCATAACTGGCGGTGCTGAATTTGTAAAGGGAGACATCAGGGATGCAGCCTCGGTCGCAGCTGCCTCGGGCGGCTGCGATCTCATCTACCACCTCGCGGCCCAGTCAAGCGTGCCGATATCGACCGAGCAGCCCAGACTTGACCTTGACGTCAATGTCATGGGAACCTTTAATGTGCTCGAGGCAGCGAGGAAAGGCGGGTGCAAGGTCGTGTTTACCTCATCCTCAGTCGTCTATGGCAACGCCGCAAGGATCCCCACCCCCGAGGATGCCCCGCTGCTCCCCGGCTCGCTGTACGCAGCCTCGAAGATGGCAGCGGAGGGCTATTGCAGGGTCTACAGCGAACTTTTTGATGTGCCGGCCGTGATCCTCAGGCTGTTCAACGTGTACGGCCCGGGAACAAGCAAGGGCGTCATGATAGACCTATACCGCAAGCTCCTGAGGGACAGCAGGAAATTGGAACTTTTAGGATCTGGGAAGCAGACCAAGGACTACGTTTACATTGACGATACTGTGGAGGCGCTCCTCCTTGCGCCACACGGCGCCAGGGGTGCGGGCACAGGTGTCTACAACATAGGCATGGGGGAGTCGTACAACGTCACGGAGCTGGCCGGGCTGATGTTTGAGTTGCTGGGCCTTGGGGGGGTGGAGGTGACGATAAAGGGCGGGGAGTCCTGGCCGGGCGATGTGGAGTTCACGCAGGCGGATATTGGCAGGGCAGAGCGTGAGATCGGCTGGAAGCCAAAGACCGGAATCAGGGAGGGGGTTGCCATGACGTTGGAGGGGTTCATAAAGAAGTTCGGAGGCGTCAAGAGAGCAGGCGCACAGGCAGCCGACTAGTGCCTGCGATCGATGGCGGTCCAGCTTGTTTGTGAAAGCAGGTCGGCTCATCGCGTTACGAAAGCCATCAGGTACGCCCTTCTTTTTCCATAGCTTCCTTTGCGCTTGTGTAGGTCTCTATCGAGCCGATGTCGTACCAGTAGCCGGAGAACTTGAAGCCATAGGCCGCCTCGCGCCCCGAAAGCCACCCTATAAACCGGCCTATAGGGTCAGACGGGTTGCCCTCCGCGAGGTACTTTGGGATCTTTGACATGCTCCTCCACGGAAGCAGGTATATCCCGGTCGAAACCAGCGTGCTGCGGGGGTGCTCCGGTTTTTCCTCGAAGCCGACTATCCTGCCCTCGTCGTTGGCAATAACACAGGCGTAGCGCTTTGCCAGCTCGGGGTTGCCTATCTCGTACAGCGCCACCACGGGGGCGTTTGCCTTTCTGTAAAATGAGACCATTTCCCTCAGGCTGAGTGAGAAAAGGTTGTCGCCCGCGGCTATGAGATACTCATCAGGCGGCAGGTCCTTCATGATAAGTTCGAGTGCCTTGACAGGACCCAGTTTTTCCTCCTCGCTCATCGAGGGTTCCGGGAACACTGTTACATTTTTCAGATTCCGCGACTTGACCCATTCAATGAAGTTGTTTTCAAACTTTTTGTTTGTGGATACTACGGTCTCTTCCACGCCGTCGATCTCGTTTATTTTTTCCAGGATGTAATCGATTATAAAGCGGTCGCCTATTGGCAGCAGCGGCTTCGGGCGGTCCTTGGTGAGAGGCCACAGCCTCTTGGCATAACCCCCGGCTAGTATGATAGCGCGCATTTTAATCATGAGTACTTTGCCGGCATTCTATAAAAAGTTACACGGTTGCCAGAATTGCGGGGATTATGGGGCGGAATTGCATGAGATAGGATGGGAGGGGGAGGGGGAAATCTATGGGAGGCAACACTCCACCGAGGCCCCCGGCCGTGGCTGTGGAATGTGGGATGCCCTTCGGGAGACCGCCCGTCCCAACGGGTGCCAAGCTCTGCCTATCCCTGTCGTCCGTGCACAAAATTGCTGAAGGCAGTCGCTAACTTATCAGGGAAACGATCACATCCCTGACCCTCTGGAGGTCTGTAAGGCGGACGAACTCATCCTTGCCGTGGAAGTTGGAGTCCTCGGCGATGGCGCCGTAGCTGATCACCGGGATGCCCTGCTCGGCGAGGTACTTGCCGTCGTCGCCCCCCAGGGAGGCGGCTATTGGAAGCTGGTGACCCAGCACAGCTGCGGCAGCTTTGGCGAACCTTTTTACGAGCGGTTCGGAGGGATCCGTGAGGTAGGGCTGGTCAAGTTTTTTGAAGGATAGGATCGCCTCCACCTTCATCCTCACCTTTAAATCGTCAAAGAAGGCCTGCATCTCAGACTGCGCCTTCGCAAGGCTCTCCTCAGGCAGGAGGCGCATATCAAACCGGGCCCATGCCTCGCCGGGGATAATGTTCTCCTTCTCGCCTCCCCCAAGCATCGTGAATGAGAGCCTCCCCCACACCTTCCCCTTGGGCGAGCCCGGGGGCGCGTCCGCTATAGAGAGCTTGCCCTCCCTAAACTTAACAAACTCGTCGAACGCAAGTATCATTTCGGCAAGCTTGTGCACAGGATTGACGCTCCTGTGCGGATAGCCAGCATGGCCCTGTTTGCCAAAGACCTTTATCTCGCCCTGTATGATCCCGCTTGCTCCTATCGAGAGCATGTCGGGCATGTCGTCCACGATTATGCCGGAGTCGAACTTCAGGCCCACTTCCCGCATCACGTAGCCGATCCCCCATTCGCCCCCGATCTCCTCCTCAGGGGAGGCAATGATCTTCACGTTCAGCTTGGCATTTCTGCCCACGGCCCTCACGGCGCCCATGCAGACGGCTATTGCGCTCTTGTCGTCCGAGGCCCCGCGACCGTACGCCCTTCCACCCTCCACCACCATTTTGTAAGGATCCCTTTTCCAGTTCTCGCCCGGGGGCACAACGTCGTAATGGCACGCCAGGCCTATAGTCTCCTTAGCCCCGACATCAAGCGTCCCGACGACGCTGGGTCGGCTTACGCCATCGCCCACCTTGCCAACAGGGTCGAAGACCTCCACCTTAAGGCCTATTTCGGTCATCAACCTTTTGATCAGCTCGGCACACTGGACATAACCGGTCTTCCTCGTCACATCGGTGTCGATATTCACCAAGGAGCCCAGAACCGAGAGCTCGTAATCTATGCCCGACATAAAATACCCCATCCTACTATGCCCGTACTGGATTTAAGGTTATTTTGATCTCATATAATTCCGAGGAAGAACAGCACCAAAAGCGCCACAGCAGGCACGAAGAATGCTGCCCAGGCGGCTTTAGACCAAGCGAATACCTTCGATCCGTCCAAGGGAGGCACGGGTATGAGATTAAAGGCAGCGAGCCACAGGTTTATTTCCAGACCAATATAACCCAAGGCGTAAAGGATGCTTCCATTCGCGCTGATCACTAAGAACAATCCAAAGACGGCAGCGAGCAGCAGGTTCATGGCTGCACCTGAAACGGATATCAGCCCATAGGCTCTTTTTATCAAGTTAGGATCCGTTGACGCAGAAATGGCAATCGGTGAGATGTAAACCGCGCCGAGGGCGGCAAACAGGAACCGACCGCCGCTAAGAACACTGAACAAGAGAGAGATAACCAGCCCCCACAACCAGATACTGTAGTACGCATTGCAACCGTACCTACGCGCAACAGTCCTGTGCGCCAGTTCATGAAGCAGAAACCCCGCACCTGCTGATGCCGCTGCAAGCGGTAGGAAGATCAAAAAAGCGGAGAGGCCATAGTCGAATAAGTAAATAAGCGAAAACAGTACGCTAATCACGAGCCATGATACCACTAGGCTTGAAATTTCCCTGAGATCCAATGTAAATCGTCCTTCCAGAGGTAACTGGAGGGACTATTGCAATATAAATTCTTATTTGACTGTCGGCGCCGTAAGCACAGCCTCAGCGTCCTGGATTACCTCCCTCAGGGTCTTGTACTTTATCTCCGAAAAAGCCTCCTCCTTCGTCAGCCACGAGTAGCCGTCATGCTCATCAGAGATCGTGATATCGGGGGAAGCCGACTCGGCCAGGAAATACGTCACCTCCTTGCTTACGAGGGCATTGTCCCACTTGTAGAAGTAATGTTTGGTCTTCTTAAAGCCGGGAACTACCTCGGGGTTGACGATCCCAGTCTCCTCCTTGAGCTCCCTCAGTGCAGCCGCGAACTCCTCCTCCGTCGGCATCTTCAGGCCCTTTGGGACGTCGTAGCGGCCTTTGTTTTTTAGGAAAAGGTAACGCCTCACACCGTCATCATACCTGAAAATCAAAAAACCGGCGGACTTCTCTTTTTTGAGCGTTGACGACAACATCAATCACTTTTACAAAGTATACTTGGAGTTTAGCCTTTTAAATTGGATGTTGTGTCAAAACAGACGCTTTTGGCACCGAAGGGCTGATTTCCCGCTCTGTTTTCGTAAAAGGTCACCCTCCGCCCAACCAAAGCAGTAAGAGGCAGCAAAAATTTTTGAAGCCGCCTGCAGCGATGGAGGGCGTGCCTCTCAGGAGGGGAGGATTAGACCCCCTGTGTGGGTCCTTGGACGGTGCCTAGATCGCTGAGCATTGCTTAAAACCACGGATCAAGTTCAGAAATACACGCGAGGAAGAAAAACACATTTATTGCCATCACTTGAAGTAATGAAAAGAGGATTCAAGGTATTGATAGTCAACAAAAAGTACAGCCGGGATAAAAAGATAATAGTCATAACGGCATATGCCGCTATTTTCGTCGGAGCTTTCCTCATAGTGCTTGGAGTGGTTACTGGAGCGCCCTGGATAGCTTGGGCTTCAATCGCCTATTTTGCCCCACTGCCATATCTGTTCCTGAGAAACTACAGGCTTGAATGTGATAGCAAGGGCCTCAGGGTCACCTGGAGGGAGTACGCCCGCCTGAGCTTGGCGCCTGCTGTTCCTCTGGTGTGCGTCGTTGCCACCACAGCCGTTGCCATGTACATGGCGGCGGGGGCTCAGGGACCGATCATCTTCCTTTATTTCAACTCCATTTTTCTCGTGGTTCTGCTTCTCATCCTCTTCTTTCCACAGATCCTTGTTTTTTCGTACGGGGCAACAAAAACAGAGGACGCGGGCATTATAGAGAGAGTCGCAGCTATTGCGAATAGGCTGGGCGTCCGCCAGATCAAGACCTATATTCTCCCATGGAAGGGGCTAAAGGTAGCCAATGCCCTCCAGACGGGGACATTTTCAAATAAATCAATTTTCATTTCAGACTATCTTCTGCAGGAGATGAAGCCTAGGGAGGTCGACACTATAATCGCCCATGAGCTAGCCCATGCCAAGGGGAGGCACGTCCTGAAAAAGGCGCTTTTGATAGCCCCTCTAATATTCGTGGAGATCAACGCTATAGCGTGGTATTTCATAGCACTGGATCCATTCATTCTGGTCATTTTCTTCGCAGCCGTCATTATTGAGCTGGTATCGATCCCACTCCTGCTTATGCCGCTCTCAAGGCGCTTTGAGACCGAGGCAGATTTGGCAGCGGTGGAGGTCACCGGGGATCCTGAGGCGGCTACATCTGCCCTCATCAGGCTCAGGGAACTGAACCTTATACACGGAGCGCCAAAAAGGGGACGGTGGCTGAACAGCCATCCGACCTTTGAAGCCAGAATAGAGGCTATCACTCGGAGGGGAGTGGATATGAAAATGAGGGATGGCAACCCCTCTGGGGATCAGCGCGTGGATGCCAACTCTGTCAGTTTTTGAGCGCGATCGGGGCGCAGGAGGCTGCAGAACGCCCAGTTGAATTGAGCGGGGGAGCTGCTGGATGTTGCGCCGGCATCCGAATCGGGCTGCCCCGAGAACTTTTCCCGTGGAAGTCGGCTGGCTGGAGCGCCAACCCGGATGCCCGAAAGGGGCACCTGCGTTGGATGAGAAATCATAACAGAAACGGGAGTATCCTCTTTGTCCGTTCCATATACTCAACGTAGCTATTGCCCAACTCCGAGGTCAGGACCTTTTCCTCGGCTAGCATCCTGTATCCATAGACCAGACCAAATATAATGACGGCTACCAAAGCCGCGCCCCAAGACTGCACAGCCAACCCTATACCGACAAGTATCAGCAGGGCACCAGTGTACGAGGGGTGCCTCACTAGGCGGTATGGACCGGTTTCCACCACCTTTTGCTCCTTCTGGACACCTATAACACCGGAGAAGTAGCGACCTAGTACGGCGATGGCCCACTGCCTCACGGCGATCCCCAGCAGCATCAAGGCTATGCCCACATAGTAAACCCAGCTGGGCAACAGGGCTATCTCCGAGCCTGCAAAGCTTGCGGAAAAGCCGAACATGGCCACCCAGCCGAGGATCACAAGGGTGTTCGATCCCCTGTTCCTTCGTTGGACTTTTGTACCCCTTCGCCTAAGCCAGGGGATGATCGTTCCGCCGATAAGTTCGGTCAGTGCCCACAGTATAATGACAGCTGCGAATAGCAGGGCAGCATAGGTCGAGGGGAAGATATCCGCGGTCATTGTAGCTCGAAGATCGATATGGCGGCGACATATAATATTATTTTAGGAGGTGCGGGGGGAGGGATTTGAACCCTCGAAGTCCTTCGACAAAGGATAACCCATCTTCAGAAGATCTTGAGTCCTTCCCCTTTGACCTGGCTAGGGGACCCCCGCCTAAATGAAGAAGGTCAGCAGGAATATTTAACCCTTCGGAAGGCTGTCACATTATGCGAGTTTCTCCGCGCGCACGCCGGATCGCCTTTTAGCGCGATTAGAAATGCCCGAGCACCAAGAATACGATTATTATGCCCACCAGTGCTGCCATGAGGTACCAGCCTAGGTGCTGCTGCTTCTTGTAGTGCTTTGCCTCCTCCTCGGATTTGCTGGCGCACTCCCCGGAGCACGTCCTTTCTCCCTCTGGGATAGCGTTTCCGCAGACTATGCAGTGGGAATGCGGGCCCCATTTTTCTTCGTCTCTTCTTTTTGACATTTATGTTTACACCTAAGGCACTATCGTGGTGCCGATATCCTCGCCGATCGCCCTTAAAATATTCTTCGGATCCCTGCCATCAATCACCTTGGTGACTATTCGTGACCTCTCGATTATCTTCAGTGCGACAGGGTCAATAAGATCATACTCGCCCGCCCTGGAGCCTACGGTTTCAAGCACCCTTCTCAGCTCCGGCACGCTTATCGATGTGTACCTCTTTGCGGTCGGGTCCTTTTTTGGATCTCCGCTGTACACGGCGTCCACGGTCGTTGTATTTATCAGGAGCCTGGAGGCAGTTCGCTCCGCAAGGATGCAGGATACAGCATTTGTCGATTGTCCAGGCTGCAGCCCGCCCATCACCACTATTTTCCCGGTAGTCAAAGCTTTGTCGAGTTCATCGGAGCTGGTGGGCACGAACTGGCATGCCTCGTCTCCGAGAGCCCTGGCAAAGATTCTAGCATTGAGGTTGGCAATTGCAATCCCTGCCTGATCACAGGAGGACTCGTCGGAGCCGTTCTGCCTTGCGATGCCTATGTAGTAGCGCGCGGGCTCTCCGCCCCCCACAACCAAAAAGGGGTTGTCGCCCCCGGCTTTAATCTCCTTTACAACGTCCACATATCCCTTCAGAGCAGGCTGTACGCCCAGCCGGGGAAAAAGGATGTGCCCGCTGAGCTTTATGGTGACATTCAAGGCCCTCACCTGAGAAATTTGAGTGCGTTAACGGCTGCATGTTGCGCAGCTGCAGCAGTTTTGACATCCTGACTGAGATAAGCTTGTCTTATTAACCATTTCGGGTTCATCCAACTTTCCAGCGATTGGTTTCCCATCACCGACCTCGTCCCCGACTGAAGGATCGCTGGGCATCGCCCCATGATGGCTACCTTGCAAACCTTTTATAAAGGATCTTTGATTTTCATAGTAGAGGCTGCGGCGCTTGTCAGAGACCAAGAGAAGCTCGTTGGAGTTGTACAGACTCAAGAGGCTGGTGGACGAACTCGAGTCGAAGGAAGGCAGGGCAACCGAGCTGGTCTCGCTCTACGTCCCGCCAGGAAGGCAGATTTCGGATGCCATGAACAACCTGAGGGAGGAGTACGGCACAGCAGCCAACATAAAGTCAAAGTCAACAAAGAAAAATGTCCAAGAAGCGATTGAGAGCATAATGCAGAAGCTGAAGCTATTCAGGTTCCCACCGCCCAATGGGCTCATAATATTTTGCGGCGCCATCCCGCGGGGCGGCCCTGGAACGGAGAAGATAGAGACCTACGTCATCGAGCCGCCTGAGCCTATAAGCATCTACTACTACAGATGTGACGCCAGGTTTTACCTTGACCCGATAAAGGAGATGCTCGCGGAGAAGGACACCTATGGCCTCATTGTCATGGACAGGAGCGACGCTACCTTTGCGCTGCTGAAGGGGCGGAGGGTCGAGATCCTTGAGACGATAACATCGGGTGTCCCAAGCAAGCATGACGCGGGAGGCCAGTCGGCGCGAAGGTTCCAGAGGCTCATCGAGATAATGGCCCACGACTTCGACAAGAGGGTGGCAGAGCATGCCGAGAAGATATTCCTGCCCATCGAAAACCTGAAGGGGATAATAATAGGCGGGCCGGGCCCGACTAAGAACGACTTCAACGAGGGGCAATACCTCCACTATCAGCTCCAGAAGAAGGTGCTTGCAGTGGAGGACCTTGGCTACACCGAGGACCCGGGGGTCTATGAGCTGCTCGAGAAGTCACAGGAGCTCCTGAAGAGCGTGGACTTCGTCAAGGAGAAGAGACTCATACAGAACTTCCTCCTGCTCTTGGCAAAGGAGCCCAATCAGGTAACATACGGCGAGAAGGAGGTCAGGCAAAAGCTGGAGAAAGGCGTGGTGAAGACACTCCTGCTTTCCTCCGGGCTTGAAACGAGCAGGATTACCTACAAATGCACCGTCTGCGGGAACGTGAGGGAGAAGACGCTGACGAAGGAGGCGACGCTGGCAGAGGGCGGCAAGGAGACATGCGAGAAGTGTAGCGCAGCGATGGAGGTGCAGGAGACCAAAAGCATCGTGGACGAGCTTGCAGCCATGGCCGAGAGCACCAATGCCAAGGTGGAGGTCATCTCACTGGAGACAGACGAGGGGAAGATGCTCATGGGCTCGTTTGGTGGCGTTGTCGCTATACTGAGATACGCATCGCAGGATTGACGGGAAGGCAAAGAGATAGAAAGGCGTCCTACCGATTCTCGGCTCTTCAGTTTAGCGCATTGTGACGCCTGTTTAGTGCAGCCTGGGCGGCAAATAGGTCAGCATTGGTTTGCAAACCCATGACCATACTTATCCGCGGCGGCAGAATGAAGGCCCAGCTATCCGCCTTCACCTGTTGCAGCCCATTTTTATCGACTTTTGTATGGCTGCGGAAACCGCAGCTACAGTGGTCTGGGAGAAGTTATTTGCCTCCATCACCTTCAGAGCCTCCTCCGTCGTACCCCCAGGCGAGGCTACGGCAGATATGAGCTGATCGAAGGACATATCAGTTTTGAGAGCAAGAGAGCCCGCCCCCCTGCAGGTCTGTGCCACAAGGGATCTCGCCAGCTCCTCTGGCAGCCCGAAGCTTCTACCGACCTTCTCCATCGCCTTCATTAGCAGGAGGAAGTATGCAGGCCCGCTGCCGCTTATCCCGGTGACGGCGTCCAGCATCGACTCATCCTCAAGCTTGAACGACAGGCCTATGCCGTTGAGTATGGCCTCGGTAAAGGCTATGTCCGCTGCAAGCGCCCAGCGGTTGGCAACGAAGGCCGTGGACGCCTCGTTTACAGAGGCTGCCAGGTTGGGCATCAACCTTATGATTCTCGAGCCCGCCCCTAACCCGGATTCTAGGGTAGCAAGCCTGACTCCGGCAGCTATGGAGAGGATGAGGCACTTGCCCGGGAGGACAAATGTACTCAGCTCCTTCAGCACGGCGGGGACGTCCTTCGGCTTCACTGCAATCAGTATTACGTCGGAGCATGAAGCCTCCTTTAGCCCCCCGACAGCGGTGAAGCCGTCGCGCGCGGCGAGCTGTATCCTTTCCTTGTCGGCGTCGCATACCTTCGTCTCCCTTGCAGCTATCAACTGCGAGTTCAGGGCCCCTTTTATGAGGGAGGAGCCCATTTTTCCGTAACCGATCACACCAAGACGCATTTTTTCCATTATAGCCACTTCTCCCAGCTTCCAACGATCTTCCTATGCGTGAAGGGCTTGGCACATTTACCGACATAGTCGGACACCACCTGCCCAGACCCCAACAGGATGTACTTGGTGGTAACAAGCCCCTCCAGCCCGACCGGCCCCCTGGCGTGCACCTTGTTGGTGCTGATGCCGACCTCGGCGCCCAGACCATAGCGGTAGCCGTCACTGAACCTTGTGGAGGCATTATGCATGACCGTGGAGGAGTCCACCATTGTGAGGAAACGCCTGACATTTGCCGTATCCTCCGAGATTATCGAGTCGGTGTGCTTGGAGCCGTACCGGTTGATGTGATCAATGGCCTCGTCCACGCCTGAGACAACCTTCGTGGGAAGCACGAGCTCCAGGTATTCGGTTGACCAGTCGGCCTCGGAGGCATGCTTCGCGGGGATGCCGTTCCTGCCCAGTATCTCAAGGGTCTTCTCACATCCCTTGATAACCACGCCGCTCTCCACGAGCCTGACCGCAATCTTTGGCAGAAGCGACTCGGAGACACTACTATCGACAAGCAGTATCTTCATCGAGTTGCAGGCTGCGGGGTACTGCACCCTGGCATCGTGGCATATCTCAACGGCTTTGTCCGGCTCGGCCGATCCATCAACGTATATGTGGCAGAGGCCCGAGGAGTGGCCAAGCACCGGGATCCGTGTATTGCACTGTATGTACCTGACAAAATCATAGCCGCCGCGAGGAACTATAAGGTCAACCTGCCCATCAAGCTTTAGGAGCGCCTCGACTGCAGACCTCCCCTCCACCAGCGTTATGCAGCCTTTTGGAAGCCCTGCTTCAATGAAGGATTCCTCCATGACCCTAAAGATTGCCCTGTTGGACTCCTTTGCCTCCGATCCGCCTTTCAGGATTACAGAGTTTCCAGATTTTATGCAGAGAGAGGCGATCTGGGGAAGGACATCTGGGCGGCTCTCAAAGATTGCTGCGACTACGCCGAAGGGAACCGTCACTTTATACAGCCGCAGACCCTCGTCCATCTCGATAGAGAGGAGAACCTTGCCGACCGGATCCTCCAGGCTGGCGACGCTCTCGACCATTCTTGATATTTCTGCCAGTTTGATGGCGTCGAGCTTAAGCCTGTCCAACATGGGTCTAGAGATCCTGCCCTCCTTGACGAGCGTGAGGCCGCTCTCGAGATCCTTTTTATTGGCACTCAATATCTCGTCCTTGCGCAGGAGCATAGCAACGGCAGCAGATTTTAGGGAACGATCCCTTGCCTCCCGGCTCAATTTGGAGAGGGACTGGCTGGCGCGCCTTGCCTCGGCTGCGCTCTCGGCAATCGCATCATTGGCCAATGGCATTGATATCCCTCGGCAGGAAAAACGTCCCTATCCTTTCGCCAGCAAGTATCCTTTTGATCGGCCTGCTTTCAGCGCTGTTGGCAATCACCATGGGAATGCCGGCCTCGGTCACGATCTTAGCCGCCTTGAGCTTGGTGGTCATGCCACCGGCGCCCTCATGTTTCTCGCAGGCCATCTTCTCTATCTCTAGGGTTACCTCCTCAACGTATTGAAGCAGCTTTGAGCACGGGTTGCCAGGCTCGCCGGTGTACAGCCCGTTGACGTTGGAAAGCAGAACGAGGAGGTCGGCCTGCATGAATTTCGCTACCAGCGCCGAAAGGGTGTCATTATCACCGAACTTTATTTCATCAACAGCTATCGTGTCATTCTCGTTTATTATAGGAATAACGTTCATTAAGATGAGACTATTCAGCGTATTGAGCAGGTTCCTGAGGCGCCTTTTGTTGCGGAAGTCCTCCCACGTCAGCAGGATCTGCGCCACCTTGATTTCCTTGGCCGCCATCGTGTCCCTGTAGGCCTCCATGAGTGCAACCTGGCCTATAGCCGCCAAGGCCTGGAGGTCCTGTATCTCCCCCGCCTTGATATGGTCCTTCATTATGCCCCTGCCCGCCCTTATGGCCCCCGATGAGACGAGTATGACGGCGACCCCCCGCTCTTTCAGGGATGCCAGCTCGCTGCACAGCGAGTCTATTTTGGCCATGTCAAGGGAGCCGGTGGAATCAGCGAGTGATGAGGAGCCGATCTTCACCACTACAAGTTTTGATAACCTCAAATCCTTTCGACATCGAAGCTCTTTCTGAGGCGCTAGCTCTTGGGACGTAGAATTACGCTCCAAACAACTCAAGATGCGACGATATATATTATTTGTTGAGGGTTATCGTGGTTTTTTCGCCTTGTTTTTCCACATTTCTTTCTGCCTTTTCACGCTCACGGATTGTCTGCGGGATCGGGTTTTGCGTAACGGTAAGGCGGAGGTCACGCCTTGGCAGGATCTCCCAACAGCTTCCGTATCTCCTTCAGCTCCTGAAGCATCTGTAGACCGACATTGTCTGTGGAAACCCCTTGTTGGGCAAACAAAGGCCTTCCGCGGACGAGCGCCAGGATCTGTTCTCGGACCTCCAGAAAGTTGGGTATAGACACTATCGCCGCGTCGGAACGCCTCAGAGCCGGCCCATTCCTGCCCCCTGACTGCCCAGTATTCCCGGCCGTGTAGATGTCAACTGTGCCAATCCCCAGGCTCCTTGAAATGGGCCCCTGAATCGCCTCGACATTCATGATCCGGGAGTAGGGGACTGCCTGATGCGTTTTCCACCATACGCCCCTCTCCACGCGCACCTCATTTTCGTTGAATAGATACGTGATGGATGCGTAGTACTTCGGTATCCAGTAACTTGTGAACACCACGACTATAGTGAGCGGCAGCAGGTATGCCAAAGCAAAAGTCAGGGCGGCGTTGTAAACGGCATAGACGAGAATCAGGGTCAGCACCAGGGCAATTCCGAGGGCGTACAGCGGCAGGATGATAAGCAGCAAATAATTCATAAGTAGGAGCATCATCTTCCTGGATGGTTTGAACTCTCGCCCAAGCTCCATTTGGAACGGCACCGAAAATTTAGTGAGATTCCGGTCATATAGACCTATCGTAGGGCTAACAGGGGGATCACCAGCAATTTCATCAATTTCCGTGGGCTTGAACGGGTTCATGCATAGAGGCGGTGCTCAGATATCGTCATTTTCCTGCTGTGTCGTATGTTGCTTCATGGCTCACCGTTGACTTACGAGTGGCTCGTGCCAATGTCTTCGACTTTTTCACACCCCAATAAGGATTTAAGGATTCCAAGATAAGTATAAAATGAAGTTCTATGATGGAAGTTTTTTTATCATTGCCAAATTCTATAACATCACTGACATTGGCTGACGTAGTAATACTCATTATAGCGCTTATCATAGAATGGATAATTGTGTCGATACCGGTATGGTTAGCCGGCAAGTTGGTCACGGGAGGCAAAGGGACCTTCGGCGACGCAATGCTTGCGACCCTCTTCGGCCCTGTCGTTTTCATCATAATATTCTTCATAGTGGGCTATTTCCTCGGGGCAGTCATTGGATCCTCCGCGGCATATGTATTTGCGTACGTTCTCGCATTCATCGGCTGGGTCTGGGTTTACAAGGCGAGCTTCAGGACGGGCTGGCTGTCGGGTCTCGCCATTGCTGTGTTGGCAATAATCATACTCATCATAATAAATGCGATACTGGGATTCATCTTCGGAGCCACATTGCCTTCGTTCTTCTTCCCGTGGCCTCACTAGCAGGGGCTAATAGTACGGAGTTTTTGCCCCTCTCACAAACTTTTTTTTCGCTTTGGTGCTCAAAGGTTTCAAAAAGATATGAATTCCAAAGCCCCAGCGATGGCTGCATCAGATTTTTCGTATTTTTGTGATATAATCGTTGATCCTGCCCTGGCAAGACATACAGACGTCCATTCTTTGCTCATGCGAAGTCGGTCGACCATCGGATTGGGATATCTCCTGAAAAACTATTTGCGGTATGAGCTCGGTAGTAATCTCCTTTCCGCAGACATCACAGATGATTTTCTTCATATTCGCACATCCTGCCCCTAATCTGGCACTGCCTAAATTGGTGGACCGGGCGGGATTTGAACCCGCGGCCTCTCGCGTGCGAGGCGAGCGATCTTCCGCTGATCTACCGGCCCTATTTATCGAAGGTCTATCCGCGGGATTTAAACTTTAAGGCACACAAGCGCCTTTTTATGGCGGATGGGGAAGGATCTTACCCCTATTGCCCAAATGGGTGTGCCCGGGGAAGCCTGGGGGCTGGCTAAGGGCAAAAAGGATAAATCCGTAGCAGCTTTATTTCTTGAGAGGAAGGGCTCGTAGCTCAGCCTGGTTGAGCACTCGACTGATAATCGAGTGGTCGAGGGTTCAAATCCCTCCGGGCCCATCTCAACAAATCTGGTTTTTTGGCCAAAGCCCAGCGCAACATATTTTATGCTTCATGGAGTATTGGGAGATATGCGGGGGGCAGATGATCGCTGGACCGAACCTGACTGGGAAAGTACCTCCGGATGGTGCAGGGCAAGGAACCGGCATGGGATAAGATGCATCATTGATGTGTTGGGGGAGT
>Ga0335078_10008223_pt1 | contig 15515 bp, 11 predicted proteins | sample Lox_Sample_32_FD_206711 | JGI IMG/M metagenome (GOLD analysis project Ga0335078, IMG submission 206711) | Soil microbial communities from Loxahatchee National Wildlife Refuge, Florida, United States - Lox_Sample_3.2 | ecosystem: Environmental > Terrestrial > Soil > Wetlands | place: USA... | reverse complement strand
GGGCGGCAAATCGACCGTTGGGTGACCGGCCACGCAGTCAGCCTCCTTCGGTCCTCCCTTCCTTTCGTAGGTCTTGGCGAGCAGCACTGCATGGGCGAACATCTCGGTGGCGGAGGTCAGGTGGATCAACGCGCGCAGCACCGTGCCTCCGCGCACCGGAAGTCCGGCCCGGCGCAGGCCGATCATGCACGTGTTCAACGCCTGCACGTCGGCAGGGTAGAAGGTGAAGCTCACCTTGATGGAAGCCGGTTCGGTGGTCATCGGAGAATCTTACACCCATACGCGAAACGCTGACAATGGCCAAAGGCGCGGCGCACCGGGCCTATTTTTCAGACACTGTCTGCAAAATCCGCCTCGACTGGCCGGTGCCGATTCGGCAGACACCGTCTGCCGAATCTACCGCGGTTGGCCGGGAACGAAATCACCAGACACAGTCTGGTGAATCCGGAGGCAGGCCGATAATTTGCTCCATTTGTCGGTCGCCGAGTGGCGGCGGTCGATCCGCCTGGACACCGCCACCTTGGAAATTCTCCCGACAGTGGCGGGACAATCTGCCTCCTGAATTCTATCGACACTGTCGAGAGAATTGGCCCCGCGCATCGAGCCACTCTTGGCCAATGCTCCAGCCGTGAAGCGCGATTTCCGAATCAACGAATCGGATTTCTGGATTTGCTCCTGCCGTTTCATGGTTGATCGATTGTGCTTATGCTGAGCAGCACCAGCGCAGCAGCAACGCAGCATCGGAGTGGTGGCGACGCCACCCGGTCCTAACGACCGTTAGGGGTGGCGTGTGCACGGTTGCATAGGTAGACGGTTCACCGGGTAGGTGACAGATCGGCAGTTGGTCGCCTCGGGGATAGCCAGGGCATGTGGAAATCTCGGGCACCGATAACAGACGTTCTTCCTTGGGTGTATCTTGGGATCAGGTGGCGAACAGAGCGGGGTGGTTTCAGGGCATGCCTGCAAAACGACGATTGCATTGGCGGCGGGTGATCAAACCGAGGTGCGTTCGGATAAAGGTCGCGGGTGGCTGTGCTTCACAACCGGGTGTGTTTCGGGACCTCCTTGCTTGATTGGACCCGCACAAAAGACAGGGCAGCTTGGCGGGCTGCGGAGGCCCCAATAGCCGGAGCAGCCCCGCCAACCGGCAATGGCCCACCGGCTGTGGGACTGCCACCCAGCCGCGGCTTCCCTTCTGGTGGCTGCGCATACCTGGACCCTATCGACGCCATTGCGCTTCATCATGGCCGCGAGTGCACTGGCGAAGATCTGGTTGCCGCGAGGGGAGGAGGGGTTGGAACGGGTTCACTGGGGCCTGATCGCAGTGCGCATCGCGATGCACCGCTTCCCGCGCACTTCAGTCCCAGGAAAGGTGCATTGGCGGGACTTCGGAAGCCGGCACTTTGAAGTTGCACAAGAGCTTTTGTCTTTCAAAGTAATCGCCCGGCGAAGGAATCCGCCTATCCGCCTAGCGGATAAACCGCTCCGGCCGGTGCCGGGGCTGATGACTCCTGTTTCAGACCTAAAAAAAGAAACAGGCCAGCCATGACCCTCTACCTCCTTATCGCACTCGGCGGAGCGCTCGGCAGCATAGGCAGATTCTATTTCTCCGGTCTCGTTGCCAATCACTTCGGCGCCACCTTCCCGTGGGGCACGTTCTTCGTCAACGTCACCGGTTCCTTCATAATTACCTTCTTCGCTGTGCTCTCGGGACCCGAAGGCCGACTCTTGGTCGGCAGCAACGGCCGGCAGTTCTTTATGACCGGTGTCTGCGGCGGGTATACCACTTTTTCCTCATTTAGCCTGCAAACGCTGACTTTGGCCAATGACGGTGAATGGCTTCAGGCGGGAGCGAACGCGGTGCTCTCCCTGGTTACCTGTCTCGTGGCCGCTTGGCTCGGCTACCTGCTGGCAACACATCTCAACAACCCCAAGACTGCCTGAATCTCGCGGATACGGAGGACCCATGGAACTACCCCACGACTCGATGTTGCTGCGCATCTTTATCGGTGAGACCGACCGCTGGCAGCACAAGACGCTCTATGAGGCAATCGTGCTTAAGGCTCGGGAAATGCATCTGGCCGGAGCCACGGTTCTACGCGGGTCGATGGGCTACGGGAAATCCAGCCGGCTGCATACCACCAAAATCCTGCGGCTCTCGTACGATTTGCCAGTAGTCGTGGAAATCGTGGACACCGAGGAGAAGATCGACGCGTTCATGCCGGTGCTTGACGAGATGATCGGCAGCGGCTTGGTCACCCTGGAGAAGGCCCGGGTCATTCACTATCGCGGCCAGCATCCATCGGGCCCGACCGCCGCCCCATCAGGACAATAACGGGCACGAACCGAGGAATCGAGACACCATGTTCAAGAAGGTTCTGGTCGGTTATGACGGTTCGGCAGGGGCCAGAGTTGCCCTCGACGGGGCGGCGGCGCTGGCGAAGCAGTTTGGGGCGGAGGTCACCGCGCTATTCGTAAGGGGGCCTTTGCCGAGTTATTCTGATCTTCCGGGCGAATTCGAAGGCGAAGCCGATGCGGCAGAAAACGAGATTGCGGAGCGGCAACTGGATGTCGCCAGTGTCACGGCTCAGCACGGCCTATTGATACGGTGCGAAACCTGCATGGGTGACCCCGCCAAATCCATCGTCCAGCATGCCGCTCAGGGTTGTTATGATCTAATTGTCATTGGTCACAGCGGTCATTCCGAAATCTGGGCCCGGTTGCTGGGCGACACGGCCGACCGGATCAGCGACCATGCGCCCTGCAGCGTTCTGGTAATCAAATCGGGCGCGCGATCGGCACGGCTCCCTTACCACAATGAGCCAGCGCATTCTGTATAACCTCATTCAGGTCGCGGTCATCTTATTGTTCGCGCCCTTGGTTTCGGGCGTTTCGAGCCGGCTGAAGGAAATGGTGCAGTCCAAACGGGGACCGAGCATCTTCCAGCCGTACCGCGACCTTTGGAAGCTCTTCCACAAGGATGAGATCGTTTCGGAAGACAGCTCGTGGATTTTCCGATTTACACCGTACATCGTATTCGTGGCTCCAATCTTTGTGACGCTGCTGATCCCGGTGCTGACCAACTTTCCGTTATTCTTTGCCTTTATGGGCGATATGCTGGGTGGCGGGTTTGTGCTGTCGCTGGGAGGATTCTTCGCCACGCTCGCGGCGATCGACACCGCGAATCCCTACGGCCCGGTGGGCGCCAGCCGTACGCGCATGGTGGGCTTTCTGGCCGAGCCGGTATTCATGATCGTATTCTTCACGGTGTCGTTCGTGGCCGGGTCCACCATTCCCTATATCGTCCAAGAGAAGTGGGTGACACCGCTGGCGAATTTCTTCATGCCGTCCCACGTCCTGCTCGTGCTGGCATTCCTCATGCTGATCCTTGCTGAGGGCGGGAGGATTCCGGTGGACAACCCGACCGGGCATTTCGAGCTGGCGATGATTGACGAATCCAAGTCGCTCGAATACTCGGGCCGCGGCTTCGCCCTGATGAAGTGGGGCGGGTACATGAAGTTCATGGTGCTGCTCTGCATCTTTCTCAATGTGCTGGTGACGCCATGGGGCTTGGCCGCCCAACAGTCGCTCGGCGCCGTGCTTGTCGCCATCCCATTGGTTCTGTTCAAGGTGCTCTGCTTCTTGCTGGTCTTGGTGGTGATTGAGTCGTCGCTTGCGAAGCTGCGGCTGTTCCGCATCTCCGAGTTTTTGGGCGCGGCATTTATTACCTCGGTTGCGGCCATGATTGCGCAGGTGTTCTTGCCCTGAAGGGAGCACACAAATGACCACCTCCACCCAACAACTGTTGGAAAACCTGAACGCCCTCGCGGGCGGCCTGTTCCTGCTCGCGGCATTCGGCATGGTGGCCACGCGTCAGGCACGCGGTTGTCTCAATCTGTTCATCGGGCAATCGCTGCTCCTGGCCGCCTCGGCCTTGCTCCTGGGGATCCGCCACGGTGCGGAACATCTCTATGGCGTCGCAATCGTGAATGTCATCAGCAAACCGTTCATCGTGCCCTGGCTGCTGCGCAAGACCTCGCCCGCCGAAGTTTATACGCGGCGCGAAGTGGACCAGGCGGTGAATATTCCCACGGCCCTGCTCATCGCGCTCGCGCTGACGATCCTATCCTACTTTCTGGGCATGCCGCTCTCCGCCGCGGTCGCGGACCAATTTCGCGGACCGAATGTGGCGATCGGCATCGCGGGGCTGCTGCTGGGCGCCTTCACCCTCACGGTGCGGCGCGAAGCGGTGCCGCTGCTCCTCGGCGTGCTGGCCATGGAGAATGGCGCGTTTTTCGCTGGCATCGCCATCTCGCGCAACCTGCCCATGCTCGTTGAGCTGGCGATCGCCACGGACGGCCTGATCATCGTTTTCATCATGGGCGTGCTCACCCGCGCCCTGCAAAAGCACGTCGGCACGACCGCGGTGGGGGAATTGGCGACCTTGAAGGAAGGCACGACCCCTCCGTGGGGAGGCGGAGCGACCGGCAAATGAACATCATCCTCATCCTGCTGGTTCCGCTGGTGGCGACCGCGCTGGTCTGCCTTCCGCTTCCCAGGCGTTGGCCGATGGGCGTCACACTCGCAGCCTGTGCCGCGTTGCTGATTTTGACCGTCCGACTCGCCTGGAATCTGGCGAACCACGCGGTGGTGAGCGTGCCGCAGATGTGGATGTTGAAATGGATCGCCGTCGACGGATTGAGCGCACTGATCCTGGGGCTCATCGCGTTGGTGGCGACGACCGCGGCGATCTTTTCGATCGGCTACCTGGCGCATGAAAACCTACCGCCCGGCAAGCTGCGGCTCTATTACGCGAACTACAATCTGTTCGTCTTTTCGATGCTGGCGGTTCCGGTCATGGCGGAGCCGACTCTTGTATGGATCGTGGTGGAGTTGACCACGCTGTGCTCGGCGTTGCTGGTCTCATTTGACAACACCCGCGCGGCCTTGGAAGCCGCCTGGAAATACGTGCTGCTGTCCCTGATGGGCGCGGGCTTGGCGCTCTTCGGCTTCCTGGTCTTGTTCGCCGCCATGCAGGCTTCAGGCGCTGACGGCGCCTATACTTGGACGGGCCTCGTAGCCGCGGCGCCCCGCATGCCGCCAATCCTGCTGCAAACCGCCTTTGTATTCATCCTGATCGGGTTCGGGACCAAGGTGGGCCTTGTGCCCATGCATACTTGGCTGCCGGACGCCCACAGCCAGGCGCCTTCGCCCGTTTGCGCCCTGCTCTCGGGCGTGGAAACCACGACCGTGCTTTACGTCATTCTCCGGCTCTTCCCGGTGATGCGGGCGGCGCCTAACTCCCACGCCGAAGCGTGGGCCGTGGTTCTCGGCCTGATCTCGGCCGGCACCGCGGCATTCCTGCTGCTGCAGGTGCGCGATTACAAGCGAATGTTCGCCTATTCCACGGTCGAACATATGGGCGTGATCTTGACGGCGGTCGGCATCGGCAGCTCGGCGGCCGGCTACAGCGCCATGCAACAGATCGTCGCACATTCGGTGACCAAGTCTTTCTGCTTCTTCGCCGCCGGAGCCACGCTGCTGGCCGTCGGGACGCGGGAGATCGCCGCGGTCCGCGGCTTGATTCGACGGTCGCCAGCCGCCGGTGCCGCCCTGGTATTCGGCGGACTGGCCATTACTGGTGCGCCGCCGTTGGCAATCTTTCTCAGCGAGTTTTCGATTCTCAAGGCCGGCCTGACCCAAGGCCGGTATCTCGTCACCGGGTTGCTCGCCGTCTTCATCGTCATCGCCTTCTTTGGGGTGATGCTGCATGTCAACCGGATGGTCTTTGGCCCGCCGGCGGAAGGAGACGCGCACCAGCGAACCCAAGACTCAGTCCATCCGGCGGCCCTGCCGTTCAGCTGCCGGCTGGCGCTGATCGTGGCGGCCGTGCCGGTTCTTCTGTTTGGCGTCTATATTCCGAAGCCGTTGCACGATCTACTCACGGTGGCCGCCGCCGCATTGTCCCACTAAACCGCCATGAACCGCAGCGAAATAAAACGGGAAGTCGAACGCCGCTGGCCCGGCCAGGCGGAATGCCGGTTTGTTCCGGCCGATTCAGTCTGCGAAGTGCTCTGCGCGCTGCCGGTTCTGCCGGAGGTGTGCGGTCGGCTGTTTCTCGAGTGGGACCACAGTTTTGCGGGTTTGATCGTGGAGGAGGGCAGCGGGGCTTGGCAGTTGCGGTATGTCTTTTTCGGTGATCCAGGCGCGGGGTGGATTCATGTCTTGGTCGATGCGCCGCTGGAAGAGAAGACCTTCCCGAGCATCGTCAAATTCGTCCACGCGGCCGACTGGCATGAAAGGGAGGCGGAGGATTTGTTCGGGCTGAAATTCGCCGGTCATCCGCGGCTCGGCGATTTTGTCCTCCACGACGATGCCTGGCAGGAGGGCGTTGAGCCCATGCGGCACGGCTTTGATGCGCAGGCGGCCTTGAAGCAGCGCATGCCCGCGGAGGACTGGCGGCCCCGGCGCATCGTGCAGGAGCCGGGAGCCTTTGTGATGCCGGTGGGCCCCAAGTACTCCGGCGTTACGGAGTCCGTCCACTTTCTGCTCGAAACGGTGGGCGAAGACGTCATTCGCTCGACCCCCCGCCTGTTCTACAAATGGCGCGCCGTGGAAAAGCTGGCCGAAGGCAAGAGCGCGGAGGACGTGCTGTTGCTGGCGGAGCGGTTTGCCGCCACGACCGCCTTCGCCCACGGGTTGGCGTTTTGCCACGCCGTCGAGGCCGCCTGCGGAGTGAATATCCCGGCCCGGGCGCGGGTGCTGCGTGTTTTTCTGGCCGAGCTCGAACGGCTGCGCCAGCACACCGGCGCGATCCAGGAGATTTGCGAGTCCACCGCCCTGGTCGTGGCCAACAGTCAGGCCGGCATTTTAGAGGAGGACCTCTTACGCATTTCCGGCGAACTCACGGGTCATCGCTATCTATTCGGTCTGCTCGCCTTGGGCGGTTTGCAGTGTGATCTGTCCAGCGAGGCCTGTACCACCGCACTGCGGCGGGCGCGAGAGACGCTCGAACATCTGAACGAATTGGAGCAGCGGCTCCGCGTCTCGAGCAGTTTTCTGGATCGACTCGAAGAAGTTGGCGCCGTCGCCCACCGCGATGCCATGGTCTATGGGTTGCTGGGACCGGTCGCTCGCGCCTCCGGGGTGGTCCGCGATCTCCGCCGCGCGCAACCCTACTCGGGCTACGAGCAATACCAGTTCGATATCCCCGGGGAGCAGGAAGGCGACGGCTACGCCCGATTACGGGTGCTGTTCGCCGAAGCCCGGCAATCGGTGCGCGTCATGGAACAGGCACTGGCTGCGTTGCCAAGCGGCGGCGTCCGGGATCCGTTTCCCCTTCGCGCCGGCGCAGCGCTGGGATGGGTAGAAGCGCCGCGCGGTGGAGCCTTCCATTGGGTGCGCTTGGCAGAAGGCGGGACGGTCGCCCGTTATCACATCATGACGCCCTCGTTCGCCAACTGGCACGGCTTCCATTTGGCGGTCGAGAAATTCGCCTTCCAAGACTTCCCCATCATGCTCTCGACGTTCGACTTGTCCGTGGCGGAAAGCGACCGCTGAAATCGCAGCCCTAGAACCCTCAATTGTATGAGCCAATGGGTCATCAACGGAATTCGTCGGGGGATCAAAACCACCGCTTATCCCGGCGCCGCCGAGCGGGCGGCCGGTGTCACGCCGGGTCTGCCGGCCGGCGGCAAGTTCGATGCCGCGATTGCGGCCGAACTGGTGGATCGCTGCCCGACGCGGGCCTTGAGCCAGGCGGACGGGCAGGTCGTGGTGGATTATCGACGCTGCATCCATTGCTACCGATGTGCCCGGGATGTCGCAAAGCCGTTGGAATGGCGCCCAACTCACGAGTGGGGCTGCCGCTGTGGCTCCCGTCACGAGCTCGAACCGCCTTTTCGCCAATCCATTCACATCCTCGTCGTGGACGCGGGCGACTGCGGTGCATGCCTCAACGAAGTGCGGCAGCTCAATAATCCCTACTACAACATGCATCGGCTGGGGTTCTTCATCACTCCCACGCCCCGCCACGCGGATGTGCTACTGGTCGTGGGCCCGGGAACCGACCATATGCGGTTCGCACTTGAGAAGATCTACAACGCCATGCCCACACCGAAACGGGTCGTGGCGGTGGGGACGTGCGCATTGTCCGGCGGCATATTTGCCGACAGTTTTGTCTGCGCGAAAGGCGTGGCGGAGGTTCTGCCGGTGGACGTGGAGGTGCCGGGAAATCCGCCGCCGCCATTGGCGATTTTGCACGGGTTACTGGTGGCGGCCGGACGCAAAGTGCCCGCGGTGCCCGCCGCGTTTGCGCCGGCGGCGGCGAACACCTGGATCTGACCATGGGCCCATCGCCTCTATTCCTGGCGTTTCTGGTGCTGTGCGGTGCCGGCATCGTGTTGGCGCTGTTGATGCCGCCACTTCACCTCGGCCGGGTGCTGGGTTGGGTGGGATCCCTTGCGTCGGTCGCGCTGGCTGGGGTGGGCGCCGGCGCCCTCATGGCTGGCGAATCCTTCAGCCAACCGCTTTGGGCGCTGCCAGGACTGGGGACCACGCTCACGCTGCGGTTCGATCGGCTGTCGGCCGTGTTCTTGTTGGTCACTGGCTTGGTGTTGTTGCCGGCTTCGATTTTTGCCGCTGGCGAGATCCACCGCCAGTCGCCACGCCGCGACGGACGCGCTTTCCCCATCCTGCTGCTGGCCTTGTACGCCTTCATTGGCCTTATTTTCGCCGCCGGAGACATGGTGTTGTTCCTTCTCGCATGGGAGGTGATGTCCGTCCTGTGCTATTTGCTCATCGTGACCGCGCACGAGGGGGAGAATGGACACGCGGAGGCGGGCTATCTTTTGCTGGCCATGGGCGAAGCGGGCACGCTGGCTGCGGCCTTGGGATTCCTGGTGCTCGCGAATGGGGCCGGCTCGTTGGATTTCAGCGTGATCAAGTTGGCCGCTCCCAGCTTGGGCGCGGGAGTCCTTTGGACCGTGTTTCTGCTGACCTTTTTCGGCTTCGGCGTGAAGGCGGGACTGGTGCCGGTAAATTTCTGGCTGCCACGCGCCTACGTGGCGGCGCCGCGCGCGTTTGTGCCCATCCTGGCGGGCGCGACCCTGAATCTGGGGCTCTACGGTATCCTCCGGGTGAATGCCGACCTCCTGCCGATGACCCAAGCGGGCCCGGGCTTGGTGGCGCTTGTGGTGGGAACGATTTCGGCGTTGCTCGGCATCCTTTACGCGACCACGGACAACGATCTCAAGATCATGCTGGCGCACAGTTCGATCGAAAACGTCGGCATCATCGTCGCGGGCTTCGGCGCCGGCATGGTCTTCGTCGCCACGGGACATCCGGCGCTGGCGGCGATCGCGTTTGTCGCCGGACTGTATCATTTGGTGAACCACTCGCTCTACAAGACGCTCTTGTTCCTCGGCGTGGGCACGGTCGAGGTTCACACCGGCACCCGAGACATGGACCAGCTCGGCGGTCTGATCAAATGGATGCCGTTGACGGCCCTGGGCTTTCTCGTCGGCACGCTTTCCATTGCCGCGTTGCCGCCCTTCAACGGTTTCGTCAGCGAGTGGCTTACGCTGCAAGCGATGTTGCGCGCGGCGGAATTGTCCCCCACGGCGGTCAAGATCGTCTTTGCCCTCTGCGGGGCCGGCCTCGCGCTGACGGCGGCCCTGGCGGTGACGTGTTTCGTGAAGGTCTTTGCGATGAGCTTTCTGGGTATGCGACGGTTGAACGAGGACCGACCGGTCACCGAGGCCGAGCCCGGCGCCCTCGTGCCGATGTTCATTCTCGCTGCGCTGTGCCTCCTTTTCGGCGTGTTGCCGACCTACGTGCTCTCCACCCTGGATTCCGCTAACAGTCAAATGGCCGGGGCCAGCGCATCGGAGGCGTTGGTGCCGCCGTTCTTCGCCTCGAGTCCAGCCCATCACGAATTGCCGCCGGCGTTCGCGGGCGAATTCCACGATCTGGGCGCGCAGGTCGGCCAGGGCCTTCTGCCGGGGCGCGGGTTGGTCGTGCTACACCGCGGCGGAACCGAGAATCCGGTCGTTTTCGCCATGTCCAGCTCCTACCTGTTTGTGGCGCTGTTGGTGCTGCTGGGCCTGACCTACGCGGTCATTCGATTGTGGCTCACCCGCAGCCGCGCGCTGGCCCGGCGGACTCGATGGGACGGCGGCGTGCGGCGTTTGCTGCCGGAAATGACCTACACCGCGACGGGATTTTCCAATCCGGTGCGTGTGATTTTCGACGCCGTGTTTCGTCCCACGACGGTGGAGGACACCCGGGAGACCGTGGCCGATCACTTCCGCTCCGCCATTCGCCGCGAAAAGGAGCGCGTCCATGTGGTGGACAAGATTGTTTTTCATCCGGTCAAAACGGTCACGCTGGCCACCGCGCGGGGGCTGGCAGCCATGCACCATGGGCGCATCAATGCCTATATCACTTACGCCATGCTGACGTTGCTGATCGTCTGGATCGCATTTTCGCTCTTCCCGGCATCGTAATGGAGCATTGGCCGCCCGCCGAAGGCCGGGTCGACGGGCATATTCTGCTGTGAGCATCGGCGCACATTCAATGGTTCTGCAAACGGAGACGCGATGAATGCGAATGGCGGGATGCTAGTCCTCGTTTTCACGACCTGCGGTGCAGGCGCGTTGTTGGGGTGTGGTCTCTCCGACCGCCGGGCACCGACGGTGCTGGCTTGGGCCGGCTCACTGGCCTCGTTGCTGGCGTTGGGGGTGAGCGGCCACGTGTTGTTGTCGGGGCGGACGTTCCGCGGGGAATTGTGGACGATTCGCCCGCTGGGAGCGATGGTCGTCTCGCTCGACGGGCTTTCGGCCCTTTTCCTCGCCGTCGCCGCGGTGGTCGTGCTCTCGAGCTCGGTTTTCTCGTTGAGTTACCTCAGGCGTTATGCGGGCCGTTACAGCCTGCGTCTGCACAACGCGTGGTATCTGCTGCTGTTCGCCTCGATTGTCCTGATTCTCATCGCCGGCGACGTCCTTCTGTTCCTGCTCGCTTGGGAGGCGATGTCGATTCTCAGCTATCTGCTGGTCAATTTCGAGCACCGGCGTGACGAAACCAGTCGCGCCGGCTATCTGATGCTGGCGATGGGGGAGGCGGGATTCCTGGCGGTGGCGCTCGCCATGCTTTTTATGGCGGTTCGGGCGGGCTCGCTCGAGTTCCGGGCGCTCGGAGCCGCCGGGCCGACATTGGGTCCGTGGGCGCGTTGGCTCGTCTTTTTGCTCACGTTTTTCGGCTTCGGCGTGAAAGCGGGTCTGGTGCCCGTCAATACTTGGTTGCCCCAAGCGCATCCGGCCGCGCCAGCCAACGTTTCGGCGATCCTCTCGGGGACGATCCTGAATCTCGGGATCTACGGCATTGTCCGCGTCAATCTCGATCTCGCGCCGGCCACCTGGGCCGGGCCGGGCCTGGTTGTGCTGGTCGTGGGGACAATCTCGGCTTTGGTGGGGATTCTCTATGCCACCACCGAGAACGATCTCAAGGCGCTGCTCGCCCACAGCTCGATCGAAAACATCGGGATCGCGACCGTGGGCTTGGGGGCGGGTCTGACCTTCACGGCCTATCAGTTGCCCGTCCCGGCGGGCATCGCCTTCATCGCGGCCTTTTACCACTTGATCAACCATTCGGTGTACAAGTCGCTATTGTTTCTTGGTGCCGGGACCATCGATGACCGCGCCGGCACGTGCGATTTGAATCGACTGGGCGGCCTGATCCACGCGATGCCGTGGACGGCGGGCGTGTTCCTCGTCGGCACGCTCGCGATCTCCGCGTTGCCGCCCTTCAACGGCTTCGTCAGCGAATGGCTCACGCTCCAGACCATGCTGCGCTCGGCCGAACTGCCGTCGACCCTGGTGAAGCTGGTGTTCGTCCTGTGTGGCGCGGGACTCGCCCTCACGGTCGCGCTGGCGGTGACGTGTTTCGTCAAGGCGTTTGCCATGGGGTTTCTCGGCATGTCCCGGTCCGCGGACGCGACGCAGGCGCGGGAGGCGGCGCCGTCGTCCCTCGTCCCGATGGTGGGGTTGGCCGCACTCTGCGTGGCATTGGGTGTCCTGCCGACCTACATGATCCCGGCATTGAACCGGCAGTTGCAGCCGGTGATGCACACGGACGCCGCCGCGGCTCTGGTGCCGCCCTTTTTTGCCTCGGCGCCCGAGCAGCAAACATTGCCTCCAGCCTTCCTTGGGGAGTTCCACGATTTGGGCGCGCAGGTCGGGCAAGGTGTCCTGCCTGGGCGCGGTTTGGTGGTCTTGCACCGCGGGGGCGCCCCCAATCCGGTCGTTTTCGCGATGTCCACGTCCTATTCGCTCGTCATTTTGGTCATCCTCCTAACCGCCGTCTACGTCGTGGTCCGGCTGTGGCTCACTCGCAGTCGGAAAACAGAGCGGCGTTTGCGCTGGGACGGGGGACTGCGGCGTCTGCTACCAGAGATGACTTATACGGCGACGGGGTTCTCCAACCCGGTGCGCGTGATTTTTGACGCGGTGTTCCGCCCGACGACGGCGGAGGATACCCGCGAGACCGTGGCGGAACATTTTCGCACCGCTATCCGACGCGAACGGGTGGCGGTACATGTGGTCGATCGTTTCGTGACCCAGCCTGCCAAGCGAAGCGTGATGGGCCTGGCCCGAGGTTTGGCGGCGATGCATCACGGACGCATCAACGCCTATGTCGCGTATGTGCTGCTGGCGTTGCTCGTCGCGCTGGCCGTGGCGTTGTCTTTCGCGTGATTCGGGTGAAATTTTTGCGTTGCCTAGCGACGGACGGGCTCTCCAACCTGCAAGCGGCAATGGAATCTGCCAACCCGCGTGGCGGGTAAACTGCTCCCGTGAGAACGTGGAGCCGATGACTCCTACCAGTCCCAGGAGCCATCATGACGCGACATCAATTGCCCGGACATGGGCGCTGGCGGTCGAACCGCAGCGGCCAGCCGATGTCGTCGCCCTCTTCCACCGAAACAGCTGACGAACTGCCGCCAGCGGTGGGATCCAAATCCAGCGAGGCTAAAGGATCAGGACTGACTCGCCATTGCGGCATCGATCCGGCAACTGGCCACTGCCAGCGCCAGCCAACCTTTTCACCATGACATCGAAAGAAGCAATCGCCCTCACGAAATCAAAACAGGTCAAGATCGTAGACTTCAAGATCTGCGACCTCCACGGCACTTGGCAGCATTTTGCCGTCCCGGTGAGCGAACTAACGGAGAAAGTCTTCGAGGAAGGCTTGGGTTTCGATGGGTCGTCCATCCGGGGCTGGAGGGCCATCCACGCGTCGGACATGCTGGTGATGCCCGACCCGGCCACGGCCTTCATCGATCCGTTTGCGGCAAACACCACCCTCAGCCTCTCTTGTGACGTCGTCGACCCATTGACCCGCGAGCCTTATGACCGCGATCCGCGCGGCATCGCCCTTAAGGCCGAGGCGTTTCTGAAGAGCACGGGCGTCGCTGATACTTTGGGCCAGAGGCCGAGTTCTTCATTTTCGACAGCGTCCGCTACGACACCACCGCGAACAGTTCGTACTACTATCTCGATTCCATCGAAGGCATTTGGAATCGCGGCAAGGAAAGGGAGGACGACGGATCGGCGAACTTAGGTTACAAGATTCGCCACAAGGAGGGATATTTTCCCGCTCCTCCGGCTGATCAACTCGTGGACATCCGCAACGAGATGATCCTCACGATGGTCGATCTTGGAATCCAGATCGAGAAAGAGCATCACGAGGTCGCTACCGCCGGCCAGGCCGAGATCGATATTGTCTACGACACCCTGCTGCGGACCTCGGACAAGATGTGCCTCTACAAGTACATCTGCAGGAACGTCGCCCACAAGCACGGGAAGACGGTCACGTTCATGCCCAAACCCCTTTTCGGCGACAACGGCTCCGGCATGCACACCCACCAGTCGCTGTGGAAGGGCGGAAAACCGCTGTTCGCCGGCAACGGCTACGCCGGTTTGAGCGACCTGGCCCTGCATTACATCGGCGGTGTCTTGAAACATGCCCCGGCGCTGTGCGCCATTTGCAACCCGACGAACAATTCCTACAAGCGCTTGGTGCCGGGTTTTGAAGCTCCTGTGAATCTCGCTTACTCGGCGCGCAACCGCTCGGCGTCGATCCGCATCCCGACCTACAGCCCGAGCCCCAAGGCCAAACGCATTGAATACCGTACGCCGGACCCGGCGGCCAATCCCTATCTGGCCAACGCCGCGATGTTGTTGGCGGGCCTCGACGGCATCGCCAACAAGATCAAGCCCGGCGAGCCGTTGGACAAGAACCTCTACGACCTCCCGCCGGAGGAACTCGCCAAGGTGCCCCATGTGCCCGATTCGCTCAAGGGTGCCCTTGAGGCGCTCGAGTCTGACCACGCGTTTCTCCTCAAGGGAAATGTGTTTAGCGAGGATTTCCTCGACAACTTCATCGAGATCAAGAAGGCCGAGTACGATGCGATTCGTCTGCGACCGCACCCCTATGAATTCCATCTGTATTTCGACGTTTAGGCCCCGTGCCAGCTGGTAAACAATAAAGCTGCCTCTGCCATGGCAACCATCTCCAGAATCAGCGCCCAGGAAATCCTGGATTCGCGCGGCAATCCGACCGTCATGGTGACGGCCGTGCTCAGCAACGGCATCGCGGCCTCGGCCTGCGTGCCCTCCGGGGCGTCGACTGGCATACGCGAAGCGGTCGAGTTGCGCGACGGCAATCCCAAACGCTACGGCGGCAAAGGCGTGCTCAAGGCCGTCGCCAACGTCAACCAGGTCATCGCGCCGAAGCTCAAGGGCAAATCGCCGCATGCGCAGAAGGTAATCGATGCGCGAATGCGGTCCCTCGACGGGACGGATACGAAATCCAAGTTGGGCGCCAATGCGCTGCTGGGCGTCTCGATGGCCGTCTGCCGCGCGGCGGCGCTCGACGCGGGCCTGCCGCTGTACGCCTACATCCGCCGCCTGCACGGCACCAAAGCGCGGGCGCCGTTCCTACTGCCGGCGCCGATGATGAACGTCGTCAACGGCGGCGCACACGCCACCAACAACGTGGATTTCCAGGAATTCATGCTCTTCCCCATCGGGGCGCCGACCTTTGCCGAGGCGTTGCGCTACGGAGCGGAGACGTTTCACGCGCTCAAGAAACTCCTGCAGAAACGCGGCCTGGTCACCGCGGTCGGTGACGAGGGCGGTTTTGCGCCCAGCCTGAAGACGAACGACGCAGCCGTGGAGGTGATCGTCGAGGCAATTCACGCGGCGGGCTACAAGCCGGGACGCGACATTGCTGTCGCGATCGACCCCGCCGCCAGCGAGTTCTTCGAGGACGGCGGCTACGTCTTCAAGAAGTCGGACCGGTCGCGCAAAACGCCAGGGCAGATGGTTGAGCTCTACCGCCGCTGGATCACACGATACCCGATCGTGTCCCTGGAGGACGGCATGGGGGAGGAGGACCGCGATGGTTGGCTGGCTTTAACCAAGGCCCTGGGCCGGAAGCTGCAACTGGTCGGCGACGAC
>Ga0335078_10008222_pt1 | contig 15516 bp, 9 predicted proteins | sample Lox_Sample_32_FD_206711 | JGI IMG/M metagenome (GOLD analysis project Ga0335078, IMG submission 206711) | Soil microbial communities from Loxahatchee National Wildlife Refuge, Florida, United States - Lox_Sample_3.2 | ecosystem: Environmental > Terrestrial > Soil > Wetlands | place: USA: Florida... | reverse complement strand
CGTCGTTTCGCGGTATCTCGCAGCCCTGGAGCAGGTAACCACCGCGGTTGATAAAATGCTGGATTCAGCCCCCTAGAACCCAAATAGATTTCAGGAGGATCCCATGAGCAAAGCGTTAATCGCTGTCATCGTTATCGTCGTACTTTTGGCGCTCGGCTGTCTGTTGGTGTTTGGCCAGTACGTCAGCGTGAAGAACACGCTCGTCAGCAAGAACGAGGGAGTGAAGGCGGCATGGTCGCAGGTCGACATCGTGTTGCAGCGCCGCGCCGACCTCATTCCCAATCTCGTGGAAACCGTCAAAGGCTACGCGCAACAGGAAGTGACGGTCTTCGGCGACATCGCAAAAGCCCGCTCAGCCCTTCTCTCCGCGGGCACTCCGCAGGAAAAGATCGCGGCCAACGGCCAGCTCGACGGAGCCATCGGACGCCTGCTGTTGGTGGTCGAGAACTATCCCCAGCTGAAGTCGAACGAGAACTTCCTGCGCTTGCAGGACGAACTCGCGGGCACCGAAAATCGCATCGCCGTCGAGCGCAAGCGCTATAACGACGCTCTCAAGGACTACAACACCTACGTCCAGCAATTCCCCAACAGCATCTTCGCGGGAATCGCCGGCTTCAAACCCAATGAAGCCTACTTCGCGGCCTCCCCAGCATCCCGGGAAGTTCCGAAGGTAAACTTCTCAACTCCGCAACCCGCGCCAGCCCGCTAAAAGGTAATGCCGGGCGCCACCGGGTGAACGACGTGCAGAGCCGGGGATCGCCCCGTCTGGCACCCCCCCGTGAACAATGTTCGAGGAAGAAACCGCCAGGCGCGCGCCGGGCGACTCTTACTGGACGCCGAAGATCGCGGCAGTTTGGGCCGGTAGTGTAATCCGGACTTTGCCGCCTTCGATCGTCGCGGCGCTGTTTCCCATCAAAGTCCGGAGCTGGCGCGCTTTCTCGAGCGGCGTGTCCTCAAGAGGAATTTCCAGCGTCCGTTCCTTAGCCGCGTTGTTGTAGATCACCAGAATTCTTTCCTCCGGCAGTTCGCGCAGGAAAGCATAATAAGTCTCATCCCATCCGATATGCCACTGCTTGCCCACGCGCAGCGCAGCATGGCTCTTGCGCAGCTCAAGCAAAGAGTGTACGTAACTGAAAACGTCTTGCTCCTCGGGCGTGCGTCCCGGCGCGCTGAACGCGTTGCGCGCATCGCCCGGAAACCCTCCCGGAAAATCGCGCCGGTTGTCCGGATCCTCTCCACCCGCCATCGCGATTTCGTCCCCATAATAAATCTGCGGAATGCCCCGCACGGTCAGCAGCAGCGCAAACGCCGCCTTCAGCTTGGCGACGCTGCTTCCCTTCTCCCCCATGAACCGGCCGTTGTCGTGATTGCCGAAAAACGTGACCAGCGTCTCCGGATGCGGATAAAACTCGTCGTGCCGGAAGACTGTCACGATCTTCTCCATCGGCTCGCCCTTGATGATCACGTCCCGCAACGCATCCCGCAGTGGAAAGTCAAACACGGTCGATAATCCGCTGTCGATGCCATCGAACTGCTTTCGTCCGCCTTCGAAGAACGCGGTGATCGACGAGTCTGGATCGGCCACCTCGCCGATATCGTCGATGTGCGGATACACCTCGCGAACGCGCGCGTGCCATCCGCTCCAAAACTGCCGCGACGAATAAGGAAAGGTGTCCAGCCGGAACCCGTCCAGTTGCCCCATCTCCGTCCACCACATCGCGTTTTGCGCCAGGTACAGCCCCAGGTCCGCATCGTCCGGGTTCAGGTCGGGCAGCTTATCCGCGAACCAGCCTTCCAGCGTGGCGCGATAATCCCGCGGCGCGGCGTGCGGATCGACTAAGCCGTCGAACTTGTACAACGGCGCAAGGTGATGCTCGCGCGTTCCGTGAAACCACGTCGGCGTCGGCGGATCGTCAGCCCATGGATGCTTCGGTCCGGTATGGTTCGCCACATAATCGATCAGCACCTTCATGCCCAGCTTGTGCGCCTCGGCCACCAGCTCCTGGTATTCCCGCATCGTTCCCATGCGCTCGTCGAGCGCGTAGAAATCAACCGCATGATAGCCGTGGTAGTCCGAATCCGTGTTCTTCCACACCGGCGTGAGCCAAAGCGTGTTGACGCCCAGCTCATGGAGATAGCCGAGGTGCGCGCGAATCCCCGCTAAATCGCCTCCGTGGTAAGCGTGAGGGTTCCTTCGATCGTAAGTGCCTGTCGTACGCGCGGGCTGATCGTTAGACGTGTCGCCGTCGGCAAAGCGGTCGGGCATGATGAGGTAGATGACGTCGTTGAGCGAGAAGCTCTCAAAGTGCCCGTGCGGATCGGCGCGGCGCAAGAGCGGCACTTCGATGGTGGATGAACTGCCGGCGGGAGCCGCTTTTGGCTGGCTGCGCTCGCTGGCGCGCCCCACTTTCAGTACGAGCTTGTCTTTCAGGCGGTCCGAACGCAACCGCAGGTGGACAAAAAGATAATGTCCATTGCTCGAGGCTTGCGAGCCAAGGACGGTAGCGCCACTCGTGGAACTCTCCACCCGCGCGCCGGCAAGGTCTTCCCCGGTGAGCAGGAGCGTCAGTTTGCCGGTGTAATTGACCCACCAGTTAGGCGGCTCAACCTTTCGTACGACGGCTGCGGCCGTGCTCGTACGCGTGCCCTGGGCCGGTGAATTCGCCGTCATCAGGCAGACCGATATCGTTAGCAGCGCGACCGTGCATTTGATCTTCATGACGGCTACCGGCGGACGGCTGTCCCAACAGCCCATTCCTTGAGCACAAAAATGGCGGCCCGCCTCCGACCGCCAGGGTTAGAGAGGGCGGGAGCGATGCTCTACCCCCGCCTGTAGAAGATTAAAACGTGATGCGCACCGCCAACTGCAATTGGCGCTCGGATGAGAAGCGCGTGGCTGCGTTGTTTGTGGTTCCCGACCCTCCGGTCCCCATGTTCGTATTGAAGCTGCCGTTTTGGAACTGCGGGTGATTAAAGAGGTTGAAAACGTCCGCGCGGAACTCGAGCGTGGCACGGTCGTAGAACCGGACGTCTTTCATCAAGCCCGTATCCCAGGAGTGGAACCCGGGACCGTAAATTGCATTCCGGCCGAGGGTGCCGGGGCGCAGGAAACTCCCCGTGCAAGGATTTAGTGGGTCGCCAGTGGACGGCGCGCAGCTGAAGTTCCCGGTGATTACACCCTTTCCGGCAGTATGGTCGATGTGTGCTGAGACCGAACCTGTCGCATCCGGTCGGTTAGCTTGCGCGGCTCCATTGCTACTGATATCGATAGGAGTGCCCGTCTGCAGGGTGATAATGTTGTTCCACTGCCAGCCCCCGATGATGTAATTGAGCGCTGCGGGAATGTCGGCCCCGTATTGCCGTCCCTTGCCGAAAGGAATCTCGTACATGGATCCGAATACAAAGTTGTGTCGGATGTCCTGATCCGCGCTTCCATAGTTAATTCCCAGCAGGGCATTCGCATTCGTGTCGACAAAGATTCGCCCGCCTCCGCCAGTCGTCGTGAATGCTCCATTCGAGTTGTCAATCGTGTGCGAGTAAGTATAGGCACTCGTGAACTGCAGCCCTTTGCTCAGTCGCCGGTTAAAGCTGGCTTGCAGTCCGTTATAGGTGCCATGCCCGATGAAACCATACTCGTTCACATTGCCGAACAGGCCCGACCAGAGCTGGCCCGGGCAGTTAGACCCGGCGGGGCAGAGTGGAGTAGCGTTGGCATTGAAGGCAGTCGCCAGATTGTTCATCTTCGTGCCGACATATGCGATGTCAACCACCATACTGCTTCCAACTTGCCGCTCGAACTGAAGATTCCATTGCTGGATGTTTGAGTTCTTGCTCTCGTGGGGGTAGTAAATTACGTTCACGTGTTGGGGATTCGTGATGTCCACCGTGTTTACCGCAGGCGGCAGGGCTCCCGTCGCATCAAGCCAGTCGTCATCTCCGGTCGGTCCCTGGCCGCTCAACGTATTTCGAGCGCCATTCGGGTCGGAACAATTGACCGCGTTGTTTATGCCGGTATTCGGACAAGCCAGATAGGCGGACACGCCGTTGAAATCCGGATTGTTACTAAGTTGGTTGCCCACGCCTCCGCGATCCAGGAAGTAGAACAGCCCGTATCCGCCGCGCAGCACCGTCTTTCCGTTTCCGAACAAATCATAGGCAAAGCCGATGCGCGGAGCCCAGTTGTTCTTGTCAGTCTTGATGAGGCTCTTGCCCAACCCTGCGGCCTGAGGGCTGCCGGCAACAAACAACGAGCCGTTGCAATCGGCCGGGGTCGTTGCGCAGTCCGTCGGATCCGTAATCGCTGGATCCCAGTTCGATTGCAGATTGTGGATCTCGTACGGCCAGGTGTAGAGGTCATAGCGAAGACCTAGGTTCAGCGTTAACCGGTTAGTCACGTGCCAGTCGTCCTGCGCGAAATACCCCGTTTCCCAGCTCCGCGTTTGATACAGCCCCTGGAACTGTCCAATCTCATAGTCGGGGAAGCCGGCCACCACCTCCGACATTTCGTATCCCGTGAACCGCCCCGTGCCAGGGTAATTGACGCCGCCGAGGATGAAGTAGCCCTTCGCATCGTTACCCTGCACGAAGTTCACTTCCCGCTTGCCGATGTTCGCGCCGAACTTGAACGTGTGTCGGCCATGGTTCCACGAAAGCGAGTCCGTGAACTGGTAGAACTTTTGCGGGACGTTATAAGGTCCGCCGTCGCCCTGATACTCGAGCTCGGTGTTGTTGCCACCGATCAGAACTTGTCCACCCAGAAGCGGCGTTGGATTTGCACCGGGAATGCCGATCGCAGCTCCCAGTCGCTGGTTGATGTTCGGCGGGTTATAACCGTAAACCGTGTAGGTGTCGCCGAACCGGAATTCATTCACGATGTTCGGCGTGATGATCCTCGTGTAGCCGACCGCCCAACCACGCGGATGCGCGATGTTATCCCCCGAACCGAACCCGGATGGGCAGCACGGACCCAGGCGGTTCGTCACCGTGAAATTGTCCTGCGCGAAGCTGTATCGGAAAAACAGCTGATCCTTTTGCGTAGCGTTGAAGTCGGCGCGGATATCGAAGTCATCGAAATTTCGGATGCTCTGTCGGTCCGCTTTGTAGTTGCCCAGGAACGGATTGTTGCCGCTGCCTGCAAAGTTCGGCTCTGGAAAGGTCTGCAGGTACGCCAATCCCACCGGGTTGGGATTCATGATGAGATTGTTTCCCGTGACGCCGTTCCACCCAAAAGGCGCGCAGGTAGTTGGGTCAAATACGTAACCTTGCCCCGTAGATCCAGCCGGCGGCGTACACAAACTGGGATCCGGATTGGTCGCCGTGTTCGATCCGGTCAGCCCGATTAGTTCGGAAAAATCGGCGATTCCCGACTCGCCCGTGAACGTGCCCTTCATGCGGTCCGTCGGAACGCTGGCAAACTCCGCGCCAACCGGCTGATCTTGACGTAACCCCTGGTAGTCGCCGAAAACGAAAAACTTGTTCTTCCATACGGCTCCGCCGAGTGAGCCACCGAATTGGCCTCGCCGGAAAATAATTGGCCCCGTCGTCCCGTAGGCGTGCGCGTCAAATTCGCCGCTCCGCCGGAACAGGAACGCGCTTCCATGAAGGGCGTTCGTGCCAGATTTGATAGTGGTCTGAACAATCGCGCCGCCGCCGCGGCCATATTCTGCGGGCGCAACGCTGGTACTCACGCGAAATTCCTGGATTGCCTCCGCCGGGGGAAAGAAGATGATCGTGTTCACCAGGCCGTCGTTGTTGTCGATGCCGTCCAGAATAAAGTTGTCAGCCTGCGGCCGCAGACCGTTGGCCGAGAGCGCAGCCCCGCCCGTATCCGAGTTGCGGAAACTTTCCGCGTTCGTCCCCGAACCTCCGCCCGACGCAATGTCGCCATACGCCCCGCGCGTCACGCCCGGCGTCAGCAGCGCCAGCTGCGTAAAGTTCCGGCCATTCAGCGGCAACTCGGTCACCTGCCGCCCCTCGATCACCTCGCCAGTGCTCGAGGTCGCCGTGTCCACCAACGGCACATCGCCCGTCACGTCAACCGTCGTGGACGCAGTTCCCGTTTCCAGCTTCAGGCTGATTTCCAGCACCTGCGATACCTGCAGTGCAAACTCGGCGCTCGCTGTCTTGAACCCGGGCGCCGCCACTTCAATTCGATATTTCCCAATCGGCAACGCGTTGGCAGCATACTCTCCGGTACCGTTCGTCGTGGCGTTCACCACTCGCCCCGTGCCAAGGTCGGTGATCGTGACGGTCGCATTCGCCACGACCGCGCCGGTCGAGTCCGTGATCGTTCCGACCACGCGTGCGGTGTCGGTCTGCGCGGATGCAAGGGCTCCCAGACATACCACAAGAATGAGCGCGGCAAAATACCTGGTCTTCATGGTTCCTCCAATTCGGCAATGGCGGGAAATAGTATCGTGAGGCACAGCGGCTTTTGTTCTGCGCTGCATCTTCGTTATTCAGCTTTCGTCGTAGCAAACTATTGCGCAATTAAAACTGCAGGACTTCAAGACGCACCAGTACACGCAATCCTGTATGAAGAACAATTTAAGGGTGCAAGTTTTAGTACAAAGCGCCCCGCGCCGGGAGTTTCATTAGGTTTTAAACGGTTACAGGAGTAAAATGCAGGCGTTGCAACACGATACCTCTCTTGTTACGTCACTGTTAAATGGCTGTGACACGCATCATCGCCGCCGGGCCTGAACAGTTCTTCCAAGAAATAGATCACATTATTAAAAGTCATAGCCTGCGCGGTTCAGAATCCCTCTGCAAGCTGTTGCAATATCTCGCAAAACAGTCCCTCGATCATCCCAGCGCCCCCATCAAGGAGTATCAAATCGCCACTGAGGTCTACGGCCGGCACTCGGATTTCGATCCACAATCCGATTCCACCATTCGCGTTCAAGCCGGACGCCTCCGCCTGAAACTCGCCGAATACTATGCCACCGAAGGCACGAACGACCCGATTGTCGTGAAGCTCCCCAAAGGGAGCTATCATCTCACTTTCGAGCCCAGGGTCGCAGAGCCGGCGTCATCGGCCGCACCGCTTGGACCAACGCTGGTGCCTCCACCAGCCGCCCCGCTTGTCCCGCTGCAATGGCGTATTGCCGTCATCGTATTGCTCGGCTGCCTCACCGCCTCCCTGGTCGTGCTCGGAAGTTTGCTGTGGACGCGCAGCCACGCCGATGCCGCCTCCGCCACCTCTCTCGCCGCCCATCCCATCGCCGGCCCGCTCGCCGAGTTCTGGCGGCCTTTCACCGCCGGCGCCGACGAACCCTGGGTGATCTTCAGCAATGCCGCCTTCACCGGACGCCCCGAAACCGGCATGCGCTACTACAACTCCCGCCAGGATTCCAAATCCGCCGTCTACGATCACTACACCGGCGTTGGTGAAGTCTTGGCCGTTCACTCGCTCGATCAGGCCTTTGCCACGCTCGGACACCGCATCCGTGTCAAGCGCGGCAGCCTCTTCACGCTCGACGACGCCAGCAATGCCAACCTCATCTTCGTTGGGTCGCCCTCGGAGAATCTTTCCCTGCTGGACATTCCGGGCACGCAGGAGTTTGTTTTTGAACGTGTGCCTTCCGGCCCGCGCAAAGGCGATCTCTCGATCGCCATCCGCCACCCCAAGACCGGCCAGGCCGCCAGCTACCTCGCATCTCCGTCAAACGTGCCCTTGACCGAAGACTATGCGGTCGTCGGGCTCGTGCCCGGGCAAAGCCAGAACCGGATGGTGATGATCCTCGCCGGCACCACCACCTTCGGCACGCAGGGAGTAGTGGAGTTTGTCTGCCGCCCCGATTCCGTCGAAAAACTGATGCAGGAAATTCCCGGCTCGAAATCTGAAGTGAAGCCCTTCGAAGCTCTCGTGCGCGTCAAAATCGCGCGCGGCGTCCCCCTCGAAACCGAATTGATCGCTGTGCGCCCGCGATAACCATCGAAAACAAATCTACGATTTCGCAACCACCGCATTCCCCGGCAAAGCGCCACTCGCTTGCCGCGCATCGTACAGATCTTCCACCCGTTGCGTAAGTGCCGCCGCCAGCAAAAAGAAAATTCCTCCCGCTACCACCGCCATCAGCCGGTTGTTATTGAGCAGGTGCCCCATCACCCATCCGAACACCAGTGACGCAGTGATCTCCGGAATCACGATGAAGAAATTGAAAATGCCCATATACACCCCGGTCTTCTCCCGCGGCAGCGAGCCGGCAAGAATCGCGTACGGCATCGACAACGTGCTCGCCCAGGCAATTCCAACTCCCGTCATCGAGAGAAGCAACAAATACTTGTCGTGGACTACGAGAACGGAAAGCAGCCCGAGCCCCCCGGCAATCAGGCACAGGCTGTGCGTCGTCTTGCGTCCCCAGCGCCGCGCCACATTGGGCAGCACAAACGAAAAGCCAAAGCACACCAGCGAGTACATGCCAAAGCAGACTCCCGCCCACTCCACTCCCGCCGAATACAACGGCGAGCTCGTGTCCGGCGCGCCGAATACGTTGCGCGCGATGGCCACCGGAAAATACAGCCACATGCAGAAAAGCGCCAGCCACGTGCAGATCTGCACCCACGCCAGTTGCCGCATCGTCCGCGGCATTTCGCCGATCGACGAAAGAATCTCCCGCCCTCCCGCGATGATTCCGCCATGCTCCGCCTTTTGCCTCTGAAACTCCGCCAGATTGTCCGGCGGATACTCCTTCGTCGTGAACACCGTCCACAGCACCGCTCCCAGAAACGCCGCGGCCCCAATGTAAAACGACAGCCGCACGGTAAATGGAATGCTCCCACCACCCCTGCTCCCCACATGAAAAACGTTGGTCAGAAGATACGGCAGCGCCGACGCGACCACCGCGCCCAGTCCGATGAACAGACTCTGCATCGCAAACCCGCGCGTCCGCTGAAATTCCGGCAGCAGGTCGGCCACAAACGCGCGGAACGGCTCCATGCTGATGTTGATGCACGCGTCCAGCACCCACAAAAGCCCGGCCGCCATCCATAAAGCCGAACTGCGTGGCATAAGAATAAGCGCCGCCGAACTCAGAATCGCGCCCGACAAAAAATATGGACGCCGTCGTCCGAGCGCGCCCCACGTCCGGTCGCTCGCATGTCCAATGATCGGCTGCACGATCAATCCCGTCAGCGGCGCCGCCAGCCAGAGAATCGGAATTTGATCCGCCCGCGCGCCCAGGTACTCATAGATGGCGCTCATGTTCGCCATCTGCAGCCCCCAGCCAAACTGGATGCCGAGGAATCCAAAGCTCATGTTCCAGATTTGCCAAAACGTGCGGGGCGGCTTGTCCATGCGGATTCCATAATACTCACCAACTCCCGGCCCGTCATTCCCGTCTCCCCCGATCACCCCGTCGCCTCCGCGAATCGATCAGGTTCCATTTCGCGCTCCCTTGCTATACTCGGCCACCATGAACCCGCCCCTGAACCTCGTATGGATCTCCCTGCTCTTGTCCTCCGCCATCTTCCCCGCCGCGGCCCAGGATCGCATTGCTGCCGCCATCGATTCACTGCCCTCCATCCGCGAAATCGACCAGGTTGCCATCTCGCCCGATGGCACCGAGGTCGCCTGCATCGTCGAGGGTGAGCTCTCCGTCGTCGCGCTTTCCACTGGAACGTCGCGCTTCCTCGCGCCCGGCCAGAAAACTCGCGACGTAACCTGGTCCGCCGACAGCCATCGGCTCGCCTGGCTTGCCGACCTGCCCGCCGAAAAGCCCGCCTCCCAGCTCTGGACCGCCACCGCCGATGGCTCGGGCCTCGAACGGCTGGCCGATCTGAAAGGCTACGCCGAATCGCCTCGCTACTCGCCCGATGGAACAAGGCTGGCCGTTCTCTACCTCGAAGGCATTCCGCGCATTGCCGGTCCCCTCCAGCCCATGACCCCTCTCGCCGGCGTCGTCGGCGCTGCCGTTTTCGAGGAGCGTATCGCGCTCGTCGATCTGGCCACCAGGCAGCTCACCCAGGTCACTCCCCCGGATATCTACGTCTATGAATACGACTGGACCCCCGATTCCAAGGGCTGGGCGGCGATTGCCGCTCACGGCTCGGGCGACAACAACTGGTGGATCGCGCGCCTCTACAGCATCGACGCAGCCAACGGCCACATGCGCGAGATCTACCAGCCCGCCTGGCAGATCGCCGAGCCGCACGTCTCTCCCGATGGGAAAAGTGTCGCCTTCATCGAGGGCATCATGAGCGATGCCGGACTGACCGGCGGCGACGTGTTCGTTGTGCCCTTGTCCGGCGGCCCGCCGCGCAATCTCACTCCCGGAATCAAGGCATCGCCATCTTCACTCGCATGGATCGCCGACGGCCGCCTCGCCGTCGTCGCCAACGTCGATGGCAACTCGGGATACACCGTGATCCCGGCAACCGGCAACCCGATTGGATCCAGTTGGGAAGCGTCGAGTACCGCGGCCTGGACGGGCGCGGAAACCGTCGGCACAACCTCCGGAGGATGGGTTCCTGGCGCCTCTTTCTCCCGCGATGGCTCGGTGAGCGCCGTAGTCCGCCAGTCCGCCGCCGCTCCACCCGAACTCTGGGCGGGAAAAATGGGTGAGTGGAAGCAGATCACGCACCTGAACCGGGATGTAAAGCCATCCTGGGGTGAGAGCCGCAGCGTCCACTGGGTTTCCCAGTCACCGGCCAACGGCGACACCCGCGTCGGCGACACCACCGTCCAGGGATGGCTGACGTTCCCCAGAGATTACGATCCCGCGAAAAAATATCCGCTCATCGTCAGCGTGCACGGTGGGCCTTCGTGGGCCTGCAACTCGAAGTGGTCTGCGGGAGGAATGAGCGCCATGACCGCGGCGTCCATCCTTGGCTGGTTCGTGCTCTGTCCCAACCCGCGCGGCAGCTATGGACAGGGCGAAGTCTTCGCCCAAGGCAATCGAAAAGACTTCGGCGGCGGCGATTATCGCGACATCATGGCCGGAGTCGACGCGATGGTCAAGCAGTATCCCATCGATCCCAAGCGCATCGGAATCCGTGGACACAGTTACGGCGGCTACATGACCATGTGGGCCGAAACCCAAACCCACTTCGCCGCCGCGGTCGCTGGCGCGGGCCTCTCCGACTTCCAAAGCTATTACGGCGTCAACGATATCGACGGCTGGATGATTCCTTTCTTCGGAGCTTCCATCTACGACGATCCCGCCGTTTATGCCAAGTCGGATCCCATCCGCTTCGTCAAGAAAGTTACCACGCCAACCCTGATCATAGTCGGCGACAGCGACGGCGAGGTTCCCATGGAGCAATCCCTCGAGTGGTACCACGCGCTGCAAACCATGAAAGTTCCGGTGCAGATGGTCGTCTATCCAAACGAAGGCCACGTCTTCCACAAGCCCGCCGACGCCCGCGATTATTCCCTCCGCATGTTGCGCTGGTTCGACGAGTGGTTTGCCAAGGCAAAAGACTAAGCTCAGGCCATTGGTCCCGGCGTAACATCCCGCGTAACCCGGCCCGCCGAGGCGGCAATGCAAGCTAAGTTCTTTGAAACGAATATTTTGAGGGTATAATTACTGGATAGTAAATAGCTATCTCATTGCATACAAATGATGATGCTCGATACCCCTTCAGCTAAGTGCTTTGTTCCCAATATTTTACCTCCAACTCCTGATTCCGGAATATTTTGCGAGGAAACCCTTCGTAAAATATTGATTCTATTAGATCGTGGGGGAGGGGGGATGCTACAGATCGGGAAAGCATCCCCGCCGAAGCAAACCGGGAGTATTCCCGCGCTCTGGAATACAAGAATTGGGGTCCTTTCGGCGTCTCGGCGGTGAAAAGGGGATCCGTGACTGACAAATGATGACCCACAAATGATGACCGGCAAATGACGACCGGCGAAATGATGACGGACGACTCACAACCAACCGTCAGGAGATCTCCGTAACTCCGATCTCCGCCAGCGTCTCGCGCATCGCTTTGAGCAGTTGTCCGGTATGTTCCGTTTTTCCGATCGAGATGCGCACACACCCTTCGCAGTTGTGATCGCGTGACCGGTCGTGCACCAGCACTCCGCGCGCCTCCATGCCTTGCATGAAACGGGCCTGCCCGGCTCCGATTTTGGCCAGCACAAAGCTGGCTTGGCTTTCCCAGCACCGGATGCCCCAGCGCGCGAACTCCCGCTGCAACTCCTCCCGGCCCCGGCGAACCTGCTCGACGTACTGGCGAACGTATTCGGAATCGCCCATCGCCGCCGGCAAACAGGCCAGGGCCACGGCATTCACGTTGAAGGGACAGGCCAGCCGGCGCACCATGCCAACGTTGGCGGAGTTTCCGGCGAGCGCTCCGACCCGCAGCCCGGCCATGCCGTAAGCCTTCGAGAACGTGCGCGCTACAAAAAGATTGGGAACGTCACCGCCTCGCCAGGCGCCGAGCAGCGTCTTGCCGTAGAACTCGAAGTACGCTTCATCGATGAGCACGGCGGCATTCGGGGCGCGCCGCGCTGCTTCGAGCAGCGCATCCGGCTCGGCCGTCGCGCCGGTTGGATTGTTGGGATTGGCAACCGCGATCAGACGAGTCCGCGGATTGATCTGTGCCAGCAGGTCCGAAATCGGGAACGAAAAATTCTTTCCGGCGGGAACTTTGATTACGCGCGCGCCCGTGGAGCGCGCCGAGAGTTCGTACGTAATGAAGGTCGGCACAACCAGCAGCGCTTCGTCTTCCGGATTGAGAAATGTCTCGCACAGTAGATGGATCGCTTCGTCGACCCCGTTCGTCAGCAGCACCTCATCGGAGTCGATGCCGAGATGCGCGGCCACCGCGGCTTCCATCGGCTCGCGCTCCCGGTAGTAGCCGATGTCGTTGGCGCTTAGTTCGCGCAGCCGCGCATGCACGCGTGGCGAGCAGCCTGCCGTGTTCTCGTTGAAGTCGAGGCGCAAACCCTCGCGCCAAACCAGCGGAGGATCATAGGCAGGCAGATTCTGCACGGCGGCGCGCGGCTTCAGCATGGCTCTTATTTCTCCATCCTCTGCAGCCGGAACAGCAGCGTGCCCCAACCGAGTTTGGCCCGCATCTGCACGGGCGTGTGATTCGCGTCATCCGAATACCACACCCACACTTTGCCCTTCGCCTGCAAAGGGCCCGAAGTGGCTTCGGCCGTGACCAGCACCGTGGGAAACGTTCCCGCGGGAACTTTGATCTGCTCGCGCTTCTCGACGTTCGCGCGCACAATCGTGGTCTTGCCGTCGCTGATCGGAAACTCGTAGCGCGCTCCCACTTGCAGCGGCAGTGACTGCAGGTAATAGAAGCCGGTGATCACATCCGTCGCGCATCCCCGCAGGTCGTTCTCGACATGCTTGGTTTCCCCGGTCTTCAGGCTCTTTTCGTCGAGTATGCTCTTCTTTTGCGCGTAGTCGAAGTGAATCGAGGTCTCGCGCTTGTGCGAACCTTCCTCGCTGTGCTTGAAGATGGAGAGCGAGCAGAATGTGCGCGGGTCGAAGTGGGCTTCGAAGCGGTCGTGCACCGGAAAGATCACATTGACCACGCCTTGCGATTCGGCGCTCGCCGTGACCTTCCGGTCGCTGCCCGACGTTTCCATCTTGACGATGCCAGTGCCCGCGGTGATCAGGTGCCACTCCGCGGCATAAATATAACCTTGACCGTCGGGAAACGCGTAATTCGGACGAGGTGGTGAAATCTCCTGCGGTGTCTGCCCGATTGAGGCGGTGGGCGCGCTTTGCTGGCCGCCAAGAACGTTCGCCAACAGGCAGGGCAGCACGGCGAGCGCAAGGGCGCACAACACGCGGGCTTGGCGGGCGATGGTCGGCAAGAGTTGATCCGAAACGATTGTTGGTTGTGCTGTTTGCTGCAAACTGCCCAATGCAGATTACTACACTAACCGAGGATGAGCTTCACCGTCAGGATGGCCAGCATCACCACGGCGCCGATGCTGGCTTCGTATTCGTGGTGCTTCCAGTACCGCTCGAAGGAGTAGGCGCTTTCGGAATTGCCATACGGCGTAAGACGCGGAAACAGGCGTGGGACGTGGCTCGCATAGTCATCGTATTCGGGAAAAGCGCCGCGCAGAAAGCGCTCTTCGGCAGCGACCACAGGCACGTAGATCAACAGCAGCGTCAGAAACATGATGCCGACAACCCACCAGCTTCGCGCCGCCATCGCAAAGCCGGCAGCCAGCAGAAGCGAGCCCAGATAGAGCGGATTGCGCGTGTAGGCATAAGGTCCGCTGGTGGTGAGCTGCCTGTCTTTCTGCACGTGCCCGGAGGCAAACGCCCGCAGCAGAAGCCCCGGAATCATGAGCAGCGATCCGGCAATCAGCGAAGTTCGGGTAGGTCGCGCCAGCCAGATGAAGAACGCCGCTGAAAGGAAGCCAAGCGGCACGCGGATGCGGCGCGCAATCCGCGCCCAGGTCCAGCGCGGAACTTGTGGTGAAACCCCCAGATCTCCACTCACTGGGACGCTCCCAGCAGCTTGCGCGCGGCAGCGATCACCTCTTCGGCGCTGATTTCCAGCAATCCTTGCTCGGGTTCCGCGTAACGCGAATGATCGGTCCTGCTGCTGGCGCTGCGCAGCACAATCGAGCGCGTTCCAAAGGGCCCGTTGCGCGCGGGATTCGTCGGACCGAAAATCGCTACCACCGGAATTCTAAGCGCTGCCGCAAGGTGCATCGGGCCGGTGTCGCCGCCGATGAAGAGGCTGGCGCGACGCGTCAACGAAATCAAGTCCGCAATCGAGCACGGGATTTTGTGCGCTGCGTTTGCGCTCGCCGTTTCAACGGCGCCCGCGAGCTCTTCTTCTCCCGGACCATAATTGACGATCGAGCGGATTCCATCCTGCGCAAGCTCTTTGGCGACTGCTCCGTAGCGCTCGACCGGCCACTGCTTCGCTCCCCAGCCAGCGCCCGGGTTTAGCAGCGCGAATTTGGCATCCCCAACCAGACCGGAGATTTTCTTCTCCGCGTCCGGATCCAGCGGAAAGTCGGCCTCGATTCCCGCCGGTACGCTCTCGTCCGCCATCAACGCCCGCCGCGAATTCGCAGGCGCTTGCATCGCCGCGCGCGCCAAGGCGAGTGCCTGCTCCACAACGTGCCTGCCCCTCGACTCCACCTGCCGGCTATAAAACATACTCGCCGCATTTTCCCGCGGCTGTGCATCGCCGTACAAAACGGGAGCGCCCGACCAGCGCGCCAGCAGCGCCGAACGCACCGCACCCTGGAAATCAATCGCAGCGTCGTACTCGCCGCCGTGCAATTCGCTCAGGCCGACGGCTATTTGCTGCCAGGTGTGGAAGGAAACCGGCGAGCGCCGGAACTGTCCCATATTCACCGTATGCACACGGTCGACCAGCGGCCGCTCCGCCGAGCGCGGGCCCGCGCGCGGATAACGCAGGGTACAGAGCAGCTCAGCCCAGCGTTCATCGATGAGCCATCCCAGAGTGGCGTGTGGAAAAGCCTCGCGCAACGCGGCCACCGCAGGCAGGGTATGAATGATGTCTCCCATCGCGCTGAGCCGCACCACGAGCAGACTCTGGAACCCTGGACCGTCG
>Ga0335078_10008221_pt1 | contig 15516 bp, 16 predicted proteins | sample Lox_Sample_32_FD_206711 | JGI IMG/M metagenome (GOLD analysis project Ga0335078, IMG submission 206711) | Soil microbial communities from Loxahatchee National Wildlife Refuge, Florida, United States - Lox_Sample_3.2 | ecosystem: Environmental > Terrestrial > Soil > Wetlands | place: USA... | reverse complement strand
CGGAAATCCGAAAGCTGGTGGAGAAGGATCCCAAGATACTACCGCACGTGAATCTGGCAGCTCACTTTCAGCAAGCACACGCTGAAGCTGAGGTGGCTTTTCGCCAGCGGGAACTGAAGGAACGCTGGGCGGAATGGTCTGGTGTTTACCCATGGGAAACCGAGAGAGACCCCGATATAACGGATTGCCCCTGGTGGGTGGCGGGTGCGGAGTACGTCTTTCATTTGACGGCCATGTGGCGCAAGCATTCCCCTGGAGAACCGGAGAAGATTGAAGCGGTTCTTCCAAAGCAAATCAAGCTTGCTGCAGACTGGGTCTACTGGAACAAGGTGTACGTGCACGACATAGTGTTCGGCAAGAACTCCAGCGCTGAACACATCCTAAACGGACACCCGGGGCGCTTCCACAACGTCGCATTCCTACTGGCGATGAGGAAATTTGCAGAGGCCGATCTTGAAGAATGGCGAACCCGAGCCGCGGCAGCCGCCGGAGCCACAACAGCTCTGAGCAGTCGAGCCGAGAGTGCAAGCCTCCCTCTTTCACAGCCCTTTGTCGGCGACTCGCGATCGCCGGCAAGTCGCAAGGCCACAAAGGCAGCGCGACGGAACACGAAATACGAAGGCATCGACCAAGCCCTCATTGAAATTTCCAAGGCACAGCCTAAGAATCATCTAGAGGTCTTTGGATTCCTCGCTAACCGCGACGTTCCGATTCCGAGCCGAAAGCCATTCAAGCCCGCCGGCGGCTGGCTAAAGGGATTTAAACAAGACCCCCACCGCGCCAGCGCTTGGCTTTCACAAGCGTGGGGACGATTGGGTCTTCCCGCTTTCGCGCGTGGACCCAAGAAATAGTTACAGTAACTACTTCCGTAAACGACGCGTGCCCTCGTCCAATGTCTTGTTATTCAGCGACTTGCAAGTGCCTCCAAAGAAATCTTCATAGTCGAGAGTGGACGATTCCGGCGCAAAAATACAGAATCCAATCAGAAATTGAAATTTGATTTCTCCCCTCGCCCTGGGGTCATCGGGAGAGCAGAAGCCGGAGGACTACCCATGTTGTTTGAGGGGCAACAGTTGCACGATCTCATCGCGCACACGCCGAACGAGATCGAACTCCGCACTACACACGGGCGTTGTTACCGCACTGTTTCCAGCGTCGAAGCTCTCGCATTGAATTTGGATCTGTTCGTCGGCATCGGAAACCTACGCCGCATTCGATTCTTGCGAAGCCGCACTCAGAAGTTTCCGCTCAACGCCGGAAGCCATACTACACAGCGACTGAAAGGTGAAGGCGAAACAAACATCGCTCACCCACTTGTCCGGGAACACCGGCCCGTTGGTGGCACATCATGACTAAGCTCATCACTGTTCCGAAATTCGCAGACCTGACGGGACTGCCGTACCGCCTTTGCCTTCACCTGGTTGGCACGGGCGAGATCCATCGGTTCCTGTCGGACGCCGGCACCGCATCGACGTGCGCTGGGTCGATCAGTGGCTCGCCGGCGGCGGCTATCGTCCAGATGGACAACGCCGCTGCGGAACCGAAGGTGGCCACGGAATGCTGACCTCTGTCGAACGGAGCTAATCACAACAAGTTGAATTGTTGGACTCGCAATGCCAAGCGGAACGAGAAAGTCAAAATGCACGTTCCGCAGGATCGCTGCGCCCCAACCTGTTTCCGCGTCAGAATTGGAAACCGCCGAGCGCCTACTGGCGCGATTCGTAGCTCTCGCTTATGCCGGCGAACATCCAGATCTCTTCACCCCGACAACCAACGAGCCGCCGAGCGCACCGACTTTATCCTCCTCTGCGGTAACATTATTGGCACGAACGGTCTCAGCGACCGAAAGTGGCACAATATGAGCAATTTAGAAAGCTTCCTGCATTCGCTGGTGGGCAGATCAGGAGGCGCTGCGCTGCGCCAAAACGATGCTACCCGCAAGGCCTTCGCTTGGGCGCGCGTCTCCACCGGCCAACAAGAGGAGCGCGGGCTGTCCATGCCCGAACAACTCCGTGAGATCCGCCGCTACGCGAACACGCAGGGAATCGAGATTGTGGCTGAGTTCCAGGAGGCAGCCAGCGCCTACCGCTACCAGGCAAGGCGTCACGAGTTTCATCGAATGATTGACCGGGCCCGCAGGGACCCGGACGTCTCGGTGATCATCGTGCATGATTTCTCGCGATTCGGTCGCGACAGCAGCACCGCCAAGAGCGAGATCCAGGAACTTCGTCGCGCTGGCGTGGAGGTCCTGTCGGTCACGGACCCTAAAGTAGATGAAGATACCGCCGCCGGCGTCTACATGCAGGCGATCACGTTCGCCAAGAACGAAGCGTATAGCAAGGAAGTGGCGTTCCACACCCGCAAGGGCTGCCGTGCTAACGTCCAAACCCGCGACGTCGAAACAGGCTGGTGCTTCAAGAACGGCGGCCAGCCTCTTTTCGGATACCGCGCAGAGCGACTCCAGCGGGGCGAGGTTAAGCGAGGGCGCCCTCTCGTCAAGAGCATTTGGGTGCCTGATGAAACGATGGTCGCGGGGCGCCCGATGCGCGAATGGGCGCGACACTGCCTCGTGGAACTGGCAGGCAATGGTGCATCGCTCGAAGAACTTCGGGCGTTCTGCGAGAAGACCGGGATTCCCGGTCGGCGGAAGCAATATTGGGGAATCTCAACGTGGTACGCCCTACTGCAGCCGCATGTGCTGATGCAATACAGCGGCTACGCCGTGTGGAACGTCCACACGAAGTCCGGTCGGGAACGGCCACCAGAGGACTGGGTGATTGCCGAACGCGCCCACGAAGCGCTTATCACCGAGGAGGAGGCGAGGAGAATTGCCGAAGCACGACGGTCGCTTGGCGGCAAGAAACAATTCAACGCCGGCGCCACGCGCAGCCGCACCTCGCGCTATCTCCTGAGCGGAGGCTTATTCCGTTGTGGTCGATGCGGTGCAAACATGATCGGCTTTCGCACCGATGGCCGGTTCTACTACGTGTGCGGAAGCCAGCCCTATCGGAGCGGGATGGGATGCGGTCCGGGCGTGTACGTGCCCCAGATACAGGTCGAATCCGAAGTCCTAAGCGGATTGCGCCGTGTGCTCGATCTATGCGCCGATCCGCAGAAGTTCACGCGCGCAGTCAACAAGGAACTGCGACAGATCTGGGAGGCGTCCACCGACTTCAGGCCGGACGCGGGCGAGCGGATCGTCGCCATCGACCGGAAGATCGAGAACATCCGCCGCGCCGTCGAGGAGGGACTGAACGACGCGAACTGGGCGAACACACGCCTGCAGGAACTACATACCGAGAGGGAGTCGCTGGTCACGGCCTCCCGAAAGGCAAGCGGGCCGCCCCAGCTTAACGTTGCGACGGCAATGGACTACCGACGTCAGGCGGACAAACTGCTCCGGCAGGGTGGCCAAGGTGAGCGTAAGCAACTTTTGCGTACTCTGGTTGCGGAAGTGAAGCTGATGCCGCAGGACTTGGAGGTGAGTATCAGCTACCGCCTGCCGGAAGCCATTATGAATGGATTGGTTGCGGGGGATGGATTTGAACCACCGACCTTTGGGTTATGAGCCCAACGAGCTACCAGACTGCTCCACCCCGCAGTTTGATTCTAACGCAGGTGATGGAGGGCGTCAAACTTCAAGAGCCGTTTTTTGCGCGGTTTTGAGCTCGTCTGCAATATTGAACAGAGCTTTATGAAACTGTGTGTTGGGGCACTTCAGGTTGTAAGTCAGAATGCGCCGATTCAATTGCGCGGCCCGCTCGCTAAATTCTCCGGCCGCGCGCGAAGACCGGTCGCGCAACAAAAGCCTGAGTTGAGCGGCAGCTTGGTCGATATCACGCGCCTCTTCGATCCAGGCCGGCGCAAACCCATTGACGTGCAGAAGATGATGAGCCATCCAGAGCGAGGAATCTTCGTAGGGATTTAGATCCAAAGAAATCGGCTTGCCGCGATTAGGAAGGTTATCGAAAACGCCAGCTTCCATTGCCTCTCGAATTTTGCGATCCGCGATGGATTCCCACTTGTCCCGCATCAACTTCAGTTTGACATGGCGCGGGCAGCACTCGCCACCCGCGCAGAACTCGATTTGCTGTGCGCTATTCCTTGCCCGCTACAGCGCCTTCTCCCTTGGCTCCGCCTTCGAACGTCAGCTTCAACGTGGTGCCGGCCAGATGAAGATCATGGAGCTCAGAGCTCGAACCTTCGCCATACCCGACCGTGGTGAGGACAAACTTCTGCGTGGCATTCTGCACGGAAACATTGGCCTCGACGGTGGTCTTGCCCTGCTTGATGACAACCTTGTCACCTTGCAGCTCGATCTTGCAATCGCCAGGGTTGAGCTGCGCGCCGTTTACTGTAGTCGGCTTCACCAGATTGACATGATACGAATTGGCTGCATAAGCAGCGCTAATCGTAAGAGCGAACAGAACTGCGAAAACTTTTTTCATTTGAATCGGGTCTCCTTTTTCGATTTAGATTCGAAAACAGCTCTAGCGTACGCGGAAAGTTTTCGGAAAACAATATTGGAATCAATGATTTATGAAGATAACAACCGTTGCGCAACGGTTGCCCGGGCGTGCTTCGTGGACCCAGCTTGGCACCACCAACGGTTATCCCGTCCATGGATTCAGGCGGTTGTAGGAACCGGCTCTCTCTAACTCCAGGAACGGTTACGATGCGAGACGAAGACTGATGGCTGAGATACTACGGGGTACAATGTCATTATAATGCTTGCCGCGCCGGTGGCGCAATCCAGGCTCAACGAACTGGAAGCCGCCCTGAACTCCGCCATTCGTGGAAAGCCTGACGTCGTGCGCTTGTCGGTGGTGTGTTTGCTGGCGCGCGGGCATTTGTTGATCGAAGATGTTCCGGGTGTGGGCAAGACCACGCTGGCTCAGGCCATGGCCCGCAGCGTCCAGTGCCGGTTTCATCGCTTGCAGTTTACGAGCGATATGTTGCCGAGCGACGTGCTGGGTGTGACCATCTACAACGCTGGCGCACAGGAGTTCGAGTTCAAACAAGGACCGGTGTTCACGAATTTTCTGCTGGCGGACGAGATCAATCGCGCTACGCCCAAGACTCAGTCGGCGCTTCTGGAGGCGATGAACGAGCTTCAGGTCACTATCGATGGGCGATCGTATCCGCTGGAGCAACCGTTCATGGTGCTGGCGACACAGAACCCCGTCGAACACCACGGAACCTATCCGCTGCCCGAGAGCCAGCTCGATCGCTTCTTGATGCGCATTCGCATCGGCTATCCCGATCGCGGAGCCGAGCGCGAGATCGTGCGATGCCGAGAAGCCGCGCACGGCGAGACGCTGGAGGCCGTTGTATCGTCGGAGGATCTGCTGCAATTGCAGGAGCAGGTGAGCCGCGTCACAGTGGACGACGCGCTGGTGGACTATATGCTTGCGATCGTGGACAAAACGCGCGCGCACGAGTCGCTGGCCCTGGGGGTGAGCCCGCGCGGCGCACAGGCTCTGTATCGCGCGGCGCAGGCGCTCGCCATGATCGACGGCCGAGACTACGTGATTCCGGATGATATCAAGCGGCTGGCGATTCCCGTGTTCGCGCATCGCATTTCGATCAACGCGCGCGCATCGCTGGCGCAGCGCAGCACGGAGCTGAGCGAGCGAATCTTGCAAGAGATCCTGACCCTGGTGGAAGTGCCCTTGTAAGTTCGCGCGTCTCGAACGCTCGAACAATCTCTCTCTATGAAAACTGCGATTATCGGACTGCCCATGGTGGGCAAGACATCTTTGTTTACGATCCTTACGGGCGTGCATGAAGCGACGCGCGTGGGCATGATGGAGGCGCGCGTGGGAATCGCCAAGGTCCCCGACGCGAGACTGGATGCGCTGGCCAAGATCTTCGAGCCCCCCAAGATCACGCACGCCACCGTCGAGTATCTGGACTTCCCGGCCATCTCCAAAGAAGCCTTGCGCGATCCCAGCTACCTGGCGAGCATGCGTGTGGCGGACGCCTTGGCACACGTTCTGCGTCTGTTTCCGAGCGACACCGTCCCGCATGAGAAGGGCTCGGTAGATCCAATCCGCGATCTCGAAGACGTCGAGATGGAGCTGATCCTGAGCGATCTGGTGGTGGTTGAGAAGCGGCTCGAGCGTTTGGATAAAGATCGCAAGAAGACTAAGAGTCCGGAACTCGACCGGGAGTTCGCCTTGCTCGAACGCTGCAAGGCCACGCTCGAAGCCAATACCGCCCTACGCACTTTGGAATTGAGCCCGGACGAAGAGAAAACCATTCGCGGCTTCCAGTTTCTTTCTCAGAAGCCGATGCTCTTCGTGTTAAATATCGGCGAAGCGGATGTGGCCTGTATGAGCGAGATTGAAGAAGAGTACCGGAAGGGGCCGCTCGCCGGACGAACCAACACGGCCGTGTCGGCGATCTGCGGCAAGATTGAAGCCGAGCTTGCCGAGTTGTCAGCCGAGGAAGCAAAAGAGTATCTAGCCAGTTACGGCTTGAAGGAATCGGGCCTCGAACGTTTGATCGCCGCCACCTATGCGCTGCTCGGCCTGATGTCGTTCCTGACCGCGGGCGAGACCGAAGTTCGCGCCTGGACGGTTCCCATGCACAGCACCGCGCAGAAAGCCGCGGGAGCCATCCACAGTGACTTCGAGAAAAAATTCATTCGTGCCGAAACGGTGAATTGGCAGGCACTGGTGGATCACGGCGGCTATCCGGGAGTGCGGGAAAAAGGACTGCTGCGCCTCGAAGGCAAAGAGTACATCGTCAAGGACGGCGACGTTCTGGTGATTCGGCACGGCTGATTCGAACGGGCTTGGTGTAGTGCGGGAGCTGTGACACGAATAGCGCAACCGCGGTAGCCAGCAAGCAACTCCACGCGAACCAGTCGCCGATGGAGGTGTAGAGCGTCTGCCCATCGCGGTATTCGTATTTCGCCTGGGCCGAGCTGAGCACGTACATTGGAAACCGCAGCGTGATGCGGCCGGCAGGATCGATCACCGCCGTGATTCCATCGTTGGTGACGCGCAGCAGCCAGCGTTCATTCTCGACCGCTCGCATCCGCGCGATTTCCAAGTGCTGCTCGCGCGCTGAACTGTGGCCGAAATAGCCGTCGTTCGAGATGTTGACCAGCGCCTGCGCGCCGCCTCTCACGAATTCCCGCACTTCCGCCGGGAACGCCGATTCGTAACAGATGAACGTGCCAATCCGATGCTCGCCCACGGGAAACACGACGATACGGTTGCCTGGAACGAAGTCGCTAATCTCGGGACTGATGCGATTCACCCAACCGAATAACGGCGGCACGAACTCGCCGAACGGGACCAGATTGATTTTGTCGTAGCGATCCACAAGCGTCCCGTCGGGCGAAATGAGCACGGCGGAGTTGAGCGGCTCGCGCTTGGGAGTTTGGCCGACGGTTCCGAACAGGAAATAAGCTTGCGTGGCCCGTGTAAGCGTAGTTGCTTCATCCCGGAAATAAGGATCGTCGTAGTAATAGATTGGGCCGGGAACTTCAGGCCAGATGATGAGCTGCGCGCCGGATTTGGCTGCCGCGTCCAGGGTGAAGGACACCAGCGAGTCCCGCGTGTGGGTCGCTTGTTGCTGCGTCCAATCATCTTTTTCCGGCATATTCGGTTGGACTAAAAGCGCAGTTTGCGATCCGGTCTCAGGTGCAGGCAGGTCGGGAAGCAGGAACAGAGCGGGGATGATGGCGAGCCAGTACACTGGCCTGCGGCCGCGGCGCAAAATGACCATTGCTACCACGCTGGCAGTCAGCGCGAACAAAAACGAAATGCCGTAGACTCCGGTGAAGGGAGCCAGACGCAGCGGAAGCGGCATATCGATGCCTGCGTTCCCCAAGTCGAGCCAGGCGAAGCCGAACGTCGAGTGTGTGCGCTCGATACCGGTCCACAGCGCTGCGATCGCGGGAATCGCATAAGTGGTATCGAGCAGCACGGCCGCAAACAGGCTGAACACCCCGAGATGAATCGCCTTGGCCACGGCGAAGAGCAGGAACGTCGCCCAACTGCCCGCGCGTCCCATGCCGCCGTGCACTTCGAGCACGAATTGGATCCAGTAGCAGATGCCGAACCAGTAAACAATTCCGACGAATTCGCCGAGCGCGAATCGCCACAGCGGACTAGGTTCGCGGGCGAGCGCGATCAACAGCGGCGTGAGCGCGATGGGCGCGAGCCAGGGAAGGCCGTGGCTCGGCTGCATCCAATTCGGAAAAGTGAAAATGAGCAGTACAGCGCTGAGAAGCGCCAGAGCGAAGTTAATCGGCGACGCGGGAAGCTTCTTCATTCACCTGATCCGCCATGTAGGAGCTACGCACCAGCGGACCGCTGAATACCATTTTGAAGCCGATGCTGAGGCCGTAGTCGCGGTAGGCCTCGAATTGGGCGGGCGTGATGTATTGCGCGACCGGCAGATTGCGCCGCGTTGACTGCAGGTATTGTCCGATGGTGGCGACATCGGCGTTGGCTTCGTGAAGATCGCGCAAGAGCTGGTGGACTTCGGCGGAAGTCTCGCTGAGCCCAACCATCAGTCCCGACTTGGTAAGGATGCCGGGACGATAGCTCTTGGCGAACCGTAGTACAGCGAGCGATTGCTGATAATTCGCTTGAGGGCGGACGTGTTTGTACAGCCGCGCAACTGTTTCCATATTGTGATTGAAAACGTCTGGCGTCGCGTCCAGCACGCGTGCGACCGCATCCAGGTCCCCGCAAAAGTCCGGAGTCAGAACTTCGATACGCGCGTTTGGTAGAGCGTTGCGAACCTCGCGTACTGTCTCGGCAAAATGATGCGAGCCGCCGTCCGCGAGGTCGTCGCGATTGACGGAGGTGATGACGACGTAGCGCAAATTCATCTCGCCGGCCATTCGCGCGACGTTTGCCGGCTCTTTCGGGTCGAGCGAAAACTCGCGCTTGTGCGGCGATCCTTTCGGCACCGAGCAGAATCCGCAGCCACGCGTGCATAGATTGCCGAGAATCATGAACGTGGCCGCGCCGCGCTGGAAGCATTCGTGCATGTTGGGACATCGGGCCGATTCGCAAACCGTGTGCAGGTTCAGGCGGCGCAGTTCGGACTTGAGCGCATGCACCGCCCCGAAGTGCGTCGTATTTTTCCGCAGCCAGACCGGCAATCGCGGCGCAGGAATTGGTGAGAGCTGAACGAGCGCGTCCAATCAATATTTCCGAACGATAGGATTCTTAAACCCAGCCGATTCAAGTGCCGTGCGAGTTTGCGCTTGCGTGCTTGGATCTTTCAACGGGCCGATCAGCACACGAAACACACCGTCTTTCGGCGCCGGCGCCATCACAGCATGGAACCCTTTCTTGGTGAGCGCTTCGGTAATGATCTCGGCATCGGGGCGCGCGGTGGCAACCACCTGCCAGTAATCGCCTGGGGCTGGATCCCCGGTAAGGGATGCACGCGCGGGCGGCGGTGCGGGCGTCGCTTGTTGGCGGCTCGGAGAAGGTTTCGGTTTCTCGACAACTGCGGGCGAAGCAGACGGTGCGGCTTCGGGAACATCTTTGGCGACGTGCGTGCCCGCCGCGCTGCGATCGCGTGCCGGCGGTTCGGCTTCGGGCGCAGGTGCTTCCGGAGTTTTCGCGGGCTCGGCTGCGGGTGCTTCCGCTGGTGGGGCGCCTGTCCTGGCCGGCTTGCTCTCCCGCGCGACTTCTGTAACTCCTGGAGCCGAATTGCGCCCTACGATGTAGCCCATCGAGAAAAACAGTCCCAGGAGAATCACCACGATCAGAAAGACACTGATGAGCTGGCGATTTCCGAGTATTAACTCAAACTCGCCGTCTTCGTTCTTAGCCAAATTTAGCCTTCCTGTGGTTTGCCGCTGAACCTATCGAGAGCACGCCCTAAAGACGAGAATATATCGATGGGCAGCGGGAACACAACCGTCGTATTCTTTTCCGATCCGATCTCGACCAGCGTTTGCAGATACCGGAGCTGAATCGCCGCGGGCTGCTTCTGGATCAGTTCGGCCGCCATGCTAAGTTTTTCAGCCGCCATGTATTCGCCCTCGGCATGGATGATTTTGGCGCGGCGTTCGCGTTCGGCTTCGGCCTGCTTGCCAATGGCGCGGATCATCTGTTCTGGCAGATCCACCTGCTTTACTTCCACCACCGTGACCTTCACGCCCCAGGGCCCGGTGTGTTGATCGAGCACGGACTGCAGGCGCAGGTTCAGCTTCTCCCGCTGGCTGAGGAGTTCATCGAGTTCCACTTCGCCCAGCGCGCTGCGGAGTGTCGTCTGCGCCACTTGCGACGTTGCATACAAAAAGTTAGTGACTTCGAGCACGGCCTTGGTGGGATCGACGACGCGGAAGTAAACCACCGCGTTCACCTTGACGGTGACGTTATCGCGTGTCACGACGTCCTGCGAGGGAACCTCCATGGCCTCGATTCGCAGTGAGATGCGGGCGATGCGATCGATGGGCGCGAAAACCAGGATCACGCCAGGGCCTTTTGGCTGGGGCAGCACGCGGCCCAGCCGGAAGATGACGCCGCGCTCGTATTCCGCCAGGATCTTGATGGACGAAAACAAGTAGATGGCGATGATCAGGACCGCAATCAGAATGGTAAGATCAGGCACGCAGCCTCCGAAGTGTTCCCACTATAGCGCGCCGGACTGGATCGCGTATTTGAAGCGCGGGCGTCGCTCACTATGTTACTTTGGTTTCTGGCGAATGAAGGACTACCTCGCTCTCACCAAGCCCCGAATTACCTGGCTCATTTTGATGAGCACTGGAATCGGGTTTTTTTTCGGGGCGAAGCCGGGTTGGAGCTGGATCACTCTGCTCCACACCATTCTTGGCACTGGGTTGTTGGCTTCCGGAACCGCCGCCCTGAACCAATGGTTTGAGCGCGAGGCCGACGCGAAGATGCGCCGAACGCAGGCGCGTCCGCTGCCGTCGGGCAAGCTTCCTGAAGACAAGGCACTGCTGTTCGGTCTCGCCATTTCCGCCGCGGGATTTTTCGAACTGCAGCTGGCCGTGAATCCGCTCGCCGCGCTGCTCGGCGCGCTCACGCTGCTCAGCTACTTGTTCCTATACACTCCGCTAAAACGCCGCTCCCCGCACTCCACGACCGTTGGTGCGATTCCCGGCGCCATGCCGCCGCTGATCGGATTCGCGGCTGCCAGCGGAACACTGAACTGGCAGGCCTGGATACTCTTCGCGATCCTGTTCCTGTGGCAGTTCCCGCATTTCTACGCAATCGCCTGGATGTACCGGGAAGATTACGAACGCGCGGGCATCCGGATGCTCCCGGTGGTCGAGCCCGACGGAGAATCCACCGCGCGGAGGATTTTGCTGTTTTCGATCGCCCTCATCCCGATCAGCCTGATTCCGAAGTATCTGTCGATGGCGGGTAACATTTATCTGATCGGCGCACTCGCGCTTGGGTTGCTGTTCCTGTACGCCGGCATCCGCGTCAGTTTCGATCGCACCCGGCAGCGGGCGCGGCGCGTCCTGCTCGCATCCGTAGTGTACCTGCCGGTGTTGTACGGTTTGCTGCTGCTCGATCGTCCGGCATGAAGTTTGTCGTAGTCTCCGTTTGTAGTTTTCTTCTGTACTCCTGCGCCCGGCCAACCAGCGCGCTTCCGGTATTGTTCGATGTCCCCGAGTTTCAGCTAACCGCGCAGGACGGGCAGTCATTCGACAGCAAAGCGCTGGGCGGAAAAATCTGGGTAGCGGACTTCATCTACACCACTTGTCCCGGTCCGTGCCCGCGGATGACTTCGCAAATGCGCGAAGTGCAGGATGCGGTTGCGAAGCTGTCCGACGTCGACCTGGTTTCATTCACCGTCGATCCGGTTCGCGATACGCCGGAAGTTCTGGCCGGATATGCGCAAGCCCACCACGCCGCGCCCGGTCGTTGGTTCTTTCTGACGGGTTCGCCAGCCGCGCTCCAAACACTGGATCGCGACGTCTTCAAGTTAGGCAACCTGGATGCCTCTCTGAACCACAGTACGCGCTTCGTGCTGGTGGACCGGCACGCGCGCATTCGCGGCTACTACGAAACGTCGGAACCGGGCGCGATTCCGCGAGTGATCGATGCCATCCATGCGCTGGAACGGGAACAATCGTAAATGGACATCCATAGTCTTCCGGCGGTGAACGCCACCCTGAACGGGATCGCCGCGATTCTCTTACTGATCGCGTATTGGCTGATCCGGCAAGGCCGCATTCAAGCGCACCGGCGCGTAATGCTGACGGCCTTTGGCGTCTCGGTCGTGTTCCTGATTTGCTATTTGATCTACCATTCGCAAACCGGCGTGCTGCATTACGCAAAAACCGGACCAATCCGCATCGCGTATTTCAGCCTTCTGACGTCGCATACCATTCTTGCGGCCACCGTTCCCGTGCTGGCCATCATTACATTGCGGCGCGGCCTGCGCACCGATTACAAGAACCACCGCCGTATCGCGCGCTGGACCTTTCCGATTTGGCTGTACGTCAGCGTGACGGGCGTGATAGTGTACCTGATGCTGTACCAGTTCTAGCTCGACGCAGCTCTGAGGAGTAAGCCATGCCAGTAAAAGAAGCCCCGGCAACGACGCCGGCAGGGCCGAAGAAAGTACCCGCCCCGTATCAGTCGCCTTGGATGAACGAAGAATTGCGGATGTTCCGCAAGACCGTGGCGCGCTTCATTCGGGAGGAATTCGTGCCACACGAGCCGCGTTGGCGCGAGCAGCATCGCCCGGACGCCGATGCCTGGACCAAAGCTGGCGCCACTGGGTTGCTTTTAACCGACGTGCCTGAAGAGTACGGTGGGGGCGGCGGTACGTTCGCGCACGAAGCAGTAATTCTCGAAGAGCTCTCTTACGCAGGCGTGCATTTCGGATCGGGCGTGCATAGCATTGTCGCTCACTACGTGCTGGCGTACGGAACTGAGGAGCAAAAGCACCGCTGGCTTCCTCGCATGGCGACGGGCGAATTGGTCGGCGCCATCGCGATGAGCGAGCCTGTGGCCGGATCGGATTTGCAGGGCATCAAGACCACCGCGCGGCGCGAAGGCGATTCGCTGGTGATCAACGGATCGAAGACCTTCATCACCAACGGCTGGCATGCGAGTTTGATTTGCATGGCTGTGAAGACCGACGCCACGGAGAATGCGAAGAAAGGAATTTCGCTGGTGATGGTGGAGACCAAGAACCTGCCGGGCTATCGCGTGGGCCGGATTCTCGAAAAAGTCGGCACCCACGGCCAGGATACCTGCGAGCTATTCTTCGACGACGTGCGCGTGCCCGCCGACAATTTGTTGGGTCTCGAAGACGGGCGCGGGTTCTATCAAATGATGGAGCAACTCCCCTACGAGCGGCTGACGGTGGGCGTGGGTGCGGTCGCGGTGACGGAGCAAGCCGTAGCCATCACCATAAAGCACGCCAAAGAGCGGAAGGCGTTCGGAAAATCGCTGGTGGAATTTCAAAATGCCCGGTTCAAGCTGGCCGAGTGCAAGACCATCTCGCGAGTCGCACGCGTATTTCTGGACGACTGCATCGAGCGCCTGATCGAGGGCGAACTGGACACCGCGACCGCCGCCATGGCGAAGTATTGGCTGACGGATCAGCAATGCCAGGTGGTGGACGAGTGTGTCCAGATCCATGGCGGCTACGGCTACATGATGGAATACCCGATCGCGCGCATGTGGACCGACAGCCGCGTCCAGCGCATCTACGCCGGCACGAACGAGATCATGAAGGAACTCATCGCGCGCTCGCTCTAGTGTGCAACTCCTGCCAGCCTGTATCCTGGTAGCGTGTCCGTAACCAATAAAGCCAAACTCACCGCGCAGACTTCTGCCGCAGGTTGAGCGTCCAAGCTGAGTCCAAAGGTTTTGGACCAAGTCTTGGCTCGCATCCCGAGGTGGGCTGACGAAAACGTGCTGGTTGGGTTTGACACGGCCGACGACGCGGGCGTGTACAAGCTGACGCCGGAGTGTGCCCTGGTGCAGACGGTGGACTTTTTCACGCCCATTGTGGACGATCCGTATACTTATGGCGCGATCGCCGCTGCCAACGCGCTCAGCGATGTCTACGCCATGGGCGGCAAGCCTGTGTCGGCCCTGTCTGTATTGGCTTGGCCGGCGAAGGGCGATCTCGATGACCTCGCGGAGATACTACGTGGGGGCGCGGAGAAGATTCACGAGGCCGGTTGCGTCGTGCTGGGCGGGCATAGCGTGCAGGACAACGAAGTGAAGTTCGGGTACGCGGTGACCGGCACCATTCATCCGGATCGCATCAAAACCAATGCGGGCGCGCGTCCGGGCGACGTTCTGATGTTCACCAAACGAATCGGAACCGGAGTGATCGCGACGGCTCTGAAGCGGGGCATAGCGAGGGATGAGGATGTCGAAGCGTCCATCCAGTCGATGCTCACGCTGAATCGGAGCGCGTGCGAGGCGATGCTTGCCTTCGACGTGCACGGCTGTACAGACGTCACCGGCTTTGGGCTGATTGGGCATGCGCGCGAGATGGCGCTCGCGAGCAACGTCACGATCGAGATAGATGCTGCCGCAGTCGAATTTCTGCCGGGTGCAGTGGAGTACGCACGCGCCGGCGCAATTCCCGGTGGGCTCAAGAACAATCGCGACTTCGCCTCGGAGTGCGTGGAAGGGCAATCCGAATTCGACGATCTGCTCTACGATCCGCAGACCTCAGGCGGGCTCTTGATCGCGATGCCGGAGGGGGAGGCGCTCGAATTCGCGCGGAGCTTCAAAAATGCAAACCGGATCGGCCGCGTGCTCGAAAGAGCAGGGAAGCCGATCCGGCTGGTTTAGCTTATAGCTTGACTCAGTCTAGCGCTGGCCGTCCGCCACGATACCCGTGTTGCCCTTGGCGGCTTCTTTGGCAGCCTTCATCTTCTTGGTGTCGAGGGCCTTTTGCACCCAGCTATCGGCGGTGTCGATGTCCTTCTTGTACTGATCCGGCGAATCGTCCAGGTCGGCCCGCTCGCGGATGAGCAGATTCATGTACGCCATCGCGTCATCGTAGTTCGGATCGATCTCCAGCGCCTTCTGAAGATTTTTCACGCCGTCCTCGATAACCGCGCTGTACTGATCCCGGAGCTGATCTTTCACCTTCTTGTCCTTCAGTGGACCCGGCTCTTCCGGCTTCATGCCGAGATCCGCGCGCGACCGCATCCAGGCGGCGTACCACTTCACCCAATCGATTACAGCCAGGCTGTAGAAGCCTTCTTTATTCTGAGGATCGGCCGCGATGAGCTTGAGATACCATTCCTTGGATTCATCGAGCTTCTTGATCTTGGTGTCGAGATCCGGCTCGCCCTGCGCCTGCTGATAGCTCAACGAAGCGAGCGACGCCAGGGCCGTCTTGTCGCTGGGATCCTTTTCCAGCACTTTCAAGAACTCATCCTTGGCCTGCTTGGCGACCTGCAGATTTTCCGGCGAGGTGGCGCCGGGAATGTATTGGCTCATGTAAGCAGTGGCGAGATACAGCCGGCCGTTCACATTGGCGGGATCCAGTGCGACCGCTTCTTTGAAATAATCGACG
>Ga0335078_10008220_pt1 | contig 15516 bp, 14 predicted proteins | sample Lox_Sample_32_FD_206711 | JGI IMG/M metagenome (GOLD analysis project Ga0335078, IMG submission 206711) | Soil microbial communities from Loxahatchee National Wildlife Refuge, Florida, United States - Lox_Sample_3.2 | ecosystem: Environmental > Terrestrial > Soil > Wetlands | place: USA... | reverse complement strand
GCCACGGTGACGACGACACGATCGCCATTCGTCTCTATGAAGGCGGGCCGCTTGTCAACCCCGAGTGTCAGATTCCTGACACCGCAGCTGACACATCGCCGGGTGAGCGCTGCCGTGTCAAGCGCCTGAGCAAGGTCACTGGAGTGAACAGTTCGGGCTCCCGGCGCTTGACACGACAGCGTGAACCTGGCAGGAAGTTGACTGTCACGGCCCGCGGGCGGGTCGGGCCGTTGGAGCGGTGCTCATCTCTCTATCGCCTCATTGCACTTCGAGGATTAGGTGTCATCGGGGCTCGCTCCGGTGGCGCAGTTCCAAAATGGGCTGTCAGGCAGCCAGACGATTTATGGCGCCTGCCGGAGCGAAGGGTTGGTTACGAGTCAGCATGTACCAGATCGCCTCGGTGAGCTGGCGGGCGAGGTCGATCTGCGCGACCTTGGGGCCGCGCTGGCGGCCGAGCCGGCGTCGGGTGCGCTGGTAGCGCTCGCGGTACAAGGGATGCGAGGAGGCGGCGATCGCGGCCTCCATCAGCCCCCAGCGCAGATACCTGGGGCCGTGCTTTGACAGCGGGCCGCGCTGGTCCATCTGCCCGGACTGCTTGATCCGCGGGCACAGGCCGGTGTAGCCGGTGAGCTTGACCGGCGAGGAGAAGCGGCCGATGTCGCCGATCTCACATGCCACCGTGAACGAAGTGATCCACCCGAACCCGGGTGCCGACATCAGAATCGGGATGTAGCGGTGATCGGCGCCCGAGCGACGGAGCTCTTTCGCGATCTGCGTGATCCGGGCCTCGAGATCGTCGATCAGCACCAGGCTGGCGTCGACGTGCGAGCGCCACGGCTCGGGCATGTCAAGCTCCTCCAGGAGTCTGCGGCCGGCGACGCCGAACAGGTCGGACATGTGGCGTTGGTGGCCGAAAGTGATCAGCGTCGAGTGCACCCGATTCTTCAGCGTCGAGCGGTGCTTGACCAGATGCAGCCGCCACCGCGAGATGTCGAGATAGAAATCGGGCGCGCGCGCCGCGTGGAGTGCTGATTCCAACTGGCCGCGTTTCCTGAAGCCCCTCTACGATCCCGGACGGTCGGATTTCCGGAGTCCGGTTCTGGCCTCGGCTCTGCACGCCATTTCTCAGGGCGGGCCTTCCCCCAGCGCAGCGAAACTGCGGTGCTGGCGCACCCTTCGCCCCGTCGCGGTGGAGTTTGCATCGCCCCTTCGCCACGATGCAGGCCTCGCGTAACCCAGCTCTGTGTCTGGTGCGTACCCGACTGTCGTGGCCACCGAGTGCCCAGAGCCCCTTTGCCCGGAACGGGCGTTACCCGCGCCGGGGCGGCCTCAAGGCCGCCTGGAGAGGCGTTACCCCCTCGTCGTCGCTCGTACGGGCTCATGCGCCAGACCACCACCCTCCCCGCGCCTCCGGTAGACCCGTTGTGCGCGCGGTCTTTGCAGGTTCTCGCCGGTGTCTGCTGGGCGATGGCCCTTCCCGACATTATCTCTGCGACCCTTGTGCAGGTGCTCGGACCCATACCCCGCCGCGCTCCTCGGCTGCGCTTGTCCGCTTCTTGACCGAGGACACCGGCCTCACCCCACGGGAAACGGGTTCGGCGCGCGGATCTACCCCCACATGGCAGCTTCCGTGGGGAGCCGTATTTCGTGGCTGCAGTCATTCGATTACCTTCGGGCTCCTGCACTCGCTCGGCCTCCCGGCTGCTCCGACCGCGGCGCTTGCGCGCCGGGCCCCCAGGCCTTTCACACCACGCATCGCCCGGCCGGTTACCCGAACCGGGATGTGGCGTCGCTACATGCTCGACACGGACGATTAGCATGGCTGGACTTTCACCAGCTGGGTCGCAGCCTTGTCGGCTGCTCCTTCCCGCTCCCGGCGCAGCTCGAACGTGGGCAGCCAAATCGCCGGCACCAGATCCCGGAACGACAGCTCGGCCAGCACGCCCGAATCGATTTTGTCGGTCTTGCACGCCAGCGGCGCCAGCCCCTTGACCTTCTGCGCGTCGGCGACCAGCACCTCCCAGCCGTGCGCGACCAGCTCGTCGTGCACGAACCTCGCACCGTTCATCGACTCCACGACCGCGCGGATGGCCTCGCCGTACACGGCGAGCCGGCGAGCGAGCCCGTACAGGCCGTCACGATCCGGGATCGCCGTGAAGCGGTCGATCAGCTCCCCCTGATCGGAGATCAAGCACACGTCAATTCGTTTACGACTCAGATCCAGACCAACATGCAGCACGAACACTCCTCTCCGGCACGAGGACAGGCAGGATCGGTCCAGCCCACCGCGTACCGTGACGGTGGTCGGTTCTTTGTTTCGGATGGCCGGCCGCGCGGATAGCAGCCGCGCGCGCCTTCCTACGCTGTTCGATACGGAGGGCCGACCTCCTCCCGGCGGCTACGCCGCTCCGGGGGGCCCGCCTTCATCGCATTCCAACGCGACAACGCCGTCCCGGGTGAGCTTCTGCTCGCAATCCCTGCCACAGCATCAGCGGGGGCCCGTCGGCGGCTGCCGCCTCCTTCTGGGCGAAAACAGTCACACCCGCACTGGCGGGCTGGTCGTTAGCTGCGCGCAGGTACGTCGATTTTCAGTAAGCGCTCGCTGCTGCTTGCTAAACCGGTGCGAAGCAGCTAACGCGATCCGCGTTCTCTTCTACCATCGGTCGACCCCCGCGCCAAGGCCACTCTGTCGTCGCCGGCGGCCATACGCTTGCAGCGCGCGTGGCCGTCGGTCAAACGATTTGATCGACGCCCGGGCCGGCCTTGCGAGGGGACCCTCCCGGCTGGATTGCGCCGGCGCTGGGCGGCTTCGTCGCCCCTTCGGCCACGGCCTGGCGGTGCTGTCCTCGTCAGGCGCTGGGCTGTTCAGCAGACTGTGTGCGGAAGGGCACGAACTTGTGCGCGATCGTGGAGCGGTGTATCAAGCCGAGGAGGTCGGGCTCTTAGATGTGACACGCCAGTCGTGCTGACGGGGAAGCAGTCTTCGCCGTCGTGCAGATTACTCGAGGCCACAAATCGACGCTTGTCGGGAGCCATCATGGCTGAGAACGGCGGTATCCAACTCGGTCCGAGCCGGATGTCTACCGGACTTCGGTCCTCGGTGGGTGAGCCGGGGTATCCGGTGGGCGCTGGTGAGTTGTTGGAGCGTGAGTTTGAGCTCGGGCTGGTGGGTGGTTTGCTCGATGCGGCTAGTGGCGGCGCTGGGACGGTCGTCGTCGTGGAGGGTATGGCTGGGATCGGGAAGAGCGCGTTGTTGGCGGCGGTGGGGGCGATTACCCAGGCGGGCGGGCTTGAGGTGCTGAGGGCGCGGGGGTCGGAGTTTGAGGCGGAGATCGCGTTCGGGGTTGCGCGTCAGCTGTTTGAGCCGATGTGGCGCGCGGCGTCGGCGAAGGAGCGGGAGGGGCTGCTTGATGGTATTGCGCGGGTGGGCGCGCGGGCGTTGGGGCTCGCGGCGGGGGAGCCGCCGGCGGACCGGTTCGCGGCGATTCACGGCCTGTACTGGCTGTGTGCGAATCGGGCTGAGTGTGGCCCGCTGGTGGTGTTGGTCGATGATGTGCAGTGGGTCGATGATCCGTCGCTGGCGTGGCTTGGTTACCTGGCGCGGCGGGCGGCGGATCTGGCCGTGCTGTTGGTGTTGGGTTTGCGCTCGGGCGATCCGGGTGGCGAGCGCAGCGAGGTCGAGCAGCTCTTGAGCGATGATGGGGTGCGGCGGATCGGGCTTGGGCCGTTGACCGCGGCGGGGGTCGGCGCGATTGTGCGCGCGCAGCTGGACCAGGGTGCCGACGAGGCGTTCTGCACGGCGTGCGGGGAGCTGACGGGCGGGAATCCGTTGTTTGTGCGCGAGCTGCTCGCGGCGGCACGCGATGAGCGGTTGCCGGCGCGGAGTGACAGCGTCCCGGCGCTGCAGCGGATCGCGCCCGCGGCGGTCGGGACATCGGTGCTCGCGCGGCTTGGGCGGATGGGCGCCGACGCGACCGCGCTCGCACGCGCGGTCGCGGTGCTCGGCGCCGGCACCGAGGTCGCGCTCGCGGCGCAGCTCGCGAAGCTTGCTCTGGTTGTTGCGGAGTTGACGGCGGACCGGCTGGCGGCGGCGCAGATCCTCGCACCGGCGCGGCCGCTTGAGTTCTTTCATCCGTTGATCGGCGCCGCGGTCCTGGAGGACATCGCGCCGGGTGCGCTACGGGTCGCGCATCGCCGCGCCGCCGCGCTCCTCGACGAGGGTGGGGATGCGGGGTCGCTGGCGCAGGTCGCCGCGCACCTGCTCGCGTGCGGCCCAGCCGGGGATGAGTGGGCGGTGCGGAGGCTGCGCGACGAGGCCCGCGAGGCGCTCGAGCGGGGCGCGCCCGACGTCGCCGCAAGCTACGCGCGACGGGCGCTGTCAGAGCCGCCCGCCGCGGGTGAACGGGCCGCACTGCTGTTCTTGCTGGGGACCGCCGAGTGGCGCGCCGGGCAGTCGGGCGCGGTTGCGCACCTCGAGCAGGCGCTCGCCGCGGCCGGCGAGGATCCCCGCACGCTGATCGCCGCCTGCTCTGCGCTGGCGCTTGCGTATGCCAACAGTGATCGGGCTGAGCGTGCGATCGAGGTGCTCGAGCGTGCGCTCGCAGCGGTCGGCGAGACGAGCGCGACGCTGACGTTGACCGAGCGGCTTGGCAGCATCGAGCCTGCGCCGCTTAGGGAAGCCGGTTTGGCGTTGACGCTCGACGCCGCGAGTGTCCTGTGCGGGATGGTGAACGAGAGCACAGCCCTGGCCGCGTTGCTGCGTGCTGAGGAGTCGCGCGCTCGCCTGAAATCGTTGCCCGACCCGCCCGTCACTTTGCTCGTGGTGCTGGCCTGGTACGCGGCGCGGAAGAATCGTGCGGTCGAGGCGCGGGAGCTCGCGCGGCGGGCGCTGGCGTGCGAGCCGTATCCGCCGCCGCTCGAAATCTGCATGTACCTGATCGTGACGCTCACACTCGTCGAGTGCTACGACGCGGTGGAGCGGCTGTGCGAGGACTTGCTTGCGGCTGCGCGACGTCGCGGCGCGATGCAGGAGCTTGCTGTGATTTCGATTTTCCGGGCGTCGGCGTGCTGCGACCGCGGTGCGTTGGCCGACGCGGAGACGGACGCCCGCTGGGCGCTGGAGCGTGCAAAGGGGGTCCACCGGATGCACGCGGCGAGCGAGGTGATCCGAGTGCTGATCGAGCGCGACGTGCTCGAGGAGGCAGAGGACGAGCTGGACCAGGTTTCCGATCCGCTCACGTCGCGCTCGGACGAGGTGGTTCGGTTTCTGATCGCGCGCGGTCGGCTGCGTTTTGCTCAGGGCCGCCTGGGGGAGGCGCTCGACGACTTCCTGGAGTGCCGGCAGCGATGCGCGAGGCTCGGGCGCCTGACGCTCAGCGCGGTGCCGTGGCGCGTCGACGCGGCGCTGGTCCACGCGGCGGTTGGCGACTCGGGGGAGGCGCGCCGGCTCGCGGGCGAGCAGCTCGAGCTGGCGCGGGCATTCGGGTGCCCGCGAGCCTTGGGTATGTCGTTGCGCGCATCCGGGCTGATCGAGGGCGGCGAGACCGGGCTCGAGCTGCTGGGAGAGGCAGTCAAGACATTGGAGCGGTCGCAGTCACCGCTCGAGCTCGCCCGCGCGCGATCGGACTACGGCGCCGCGCTGCGGCGCGCCGGCCGCCGCGTCCAGGCGCGAGCGGAGTTAGAGCGCGCGTTGGATCTCGCCCACCGTTGCGGTGCACGGCGGATCGCCAACCGGGCGCGCGCGGAGTTGATCGCGGCGGGCGCCAAGCCGAGGCGTGACGCGATCACTGGCCGTGACGCGCTCACCGCCGGCGAGCTGCGGGTCGCAAGGCTCGCCGCGGAGGGTCTCACCAACCGCGAGATCGCGCAAGCGCTGTTCATTACGAGCAAGACCGCCAAGGGGCACCTCAGCCATGTCTATCGCAAGCTTGAGATCACGCGCCGCGGCCAACTCGCCAACGCGCTCACGGACCTGTTCGACGATGGCGGCGAGGACCTGAGCGCCACGGCGGCGATTTCCTGAGACCTCCTGCGCGATAAGACAGGACCCTGCCGGCCGGTGCGCCTCGCGCCCGGCTCGGCGAGACTCGTTGCCATGAAGACCGCCACTCCCAAACAGCGGCTGATCCTCGACGCCGCGATCGACCGGTCAGTCATCCACGGCACGCTCACCGCGCCGTCCGGCGACCGGCGCGACTTTCACGGCTGGCTCGAGCTCAACACCGCACTCGAAGCAGCCCTCGATCCCGCTGCTCGGCCGTCCGGCGAGAACCGCGCCGCGAGCCCGGCGGTCGCAGCCAAGGCTCGCGATGCGCGGCCCACCCCTGCGGTCACCAAATCCGTCAACCCACCGGCCCGGCGATCCGGCACCCAGGCCCGCGCGGCCGGCGCAGTAAGGACGTCACAAATGCCAAGCTCCCGTAACAGCACCCTAAATGAACTTGACAGCCGTCTGCGCGAGCTGAAGCGCGAGGACGGGCATGTTTTCATGCTCGAGGGGTTCCGCCGCCAGTTCCTCGACACCAGCGAGCGGGACGACGACAAACCGTCCGACGTTTCCGGGCCGGGCTCATCGTACGATGCCCGTGCCGGGCTCGCGTAGGGTGGGGGCGGCGATGTCAGCGACGAGGGATGTTGACTGGGTCGTGATCGGCTCGGGCTTCGGGGGTAGCGTCGCCGCGTTGCGGCTGGCGCAGAAGGGCTATTCGGTGCGGGTGCTCGAGAGCGGGTCGCGGTTTGGAGATCAGGATTTCGCGGGCAGCACGTGGGACGCGCGACGGTACTTTTTCGCGCCGCGGCTGGGGTTGCGCGGGATCATGCGCCTCACGCCGTTCCCCGACGTTCTGATCGCTTCCGGCGCGGGGGTCGGCGGCGGCAGCCTGGGCTACGCGAACACGCTCTACCGCGCCCGCGACACGTTCTTTGAGGACCCGCGGTGGCGCGAGCTGGCGGACTGGAAAGCGGAGCTGGACGCGCACTATCAGACCGCGGAGCGGATGCTCGGCGTCACCGACGTCACGTTTGACTCCGACGGCGACATCCTGTTGCGCGAGCTCGCTGCTGCGCTGGGGGTCGCGGAGACGTATGGCCATACGCGCGTGGGGGTCTACCTTGGCGAGCCCGGCGTTGAGCACCCCGACCCGTATTTCGACGGGGACGGTCCGGCCCGGACCGGCTGTATCCGCTGCGGGGAGTGCATGGTCGGCTGCCGCCACGGGGCCAAGAACACGCTGGTGAAGAACTATCTGTGGTTCGCCGAGCGCCTCGGGGTCAGGATCGGCGCGGAGCGGACGGTCACCGATGTGCGGCCGCTCGGCGCCGCGGACGGCTCTGAGGGATACGCGGTCGAGCACGTCCATAGCGGCGCGCTGCGCCGCGGCCCAGGCCGCGGCGAGACGATCACCGCCGGCGGTGTCGTCCTCGCGGCCGGTGCGTTGGGCACCAACCGGTTGCTGGCCGACTGCCGGCATTCCGGTTCGCTGCCGCGCGTGTCCGAGCGCCTCGGTCACCTGGTGCGGACCAACAGCGAGTCGATCGTTGCCGTCACCGCGCCCGATGACGCGCGTGACTTCACCGCCTCGGTGGCGATCAGCTCGAGCATCTACCCCGATCCCGACACCCACATTGAGCTGGTGACCTACGGTGGCGGGGGCGGCGCGATGAAAACGATGTTCACCGCGCTGGTCGGCGACGGGACGCGGGTCACCCGGCCGCTGCGGTGGCTGGCCGCGATCGCCCGCCACCCGATCCGCTTCGCGCGGCTGCTCGCGACGCCGAACTGGTCGCGACGGACGGTGATCGTGCTCGTGATGCAGACCGTCGATAGCGCGCTGCGGTTCGCGCCCCGCCCACGGCGCCTCTCCGGTGGCGTGCGGATCACGACCGAGCAAGACGCGACAAACCCCAACCCGACGTTTATCCCCGCCGCCAACCATGCGGCGCGGTGGCTAGCCGAGCGGATCGGCGGGATCCCGCAAAGCGGAATCCCCGAGGCGCTGTTCAACGTGCCCGGGACCGCGCACATCCTCGGCGGCGCGGTCATCGCCGCCGACCCCTCCCACGGCGTGATCGACGCGTACGGCCAAGTGTTCGGCTATCAGAACCTGCTGATCACCGACGGCTCGGCGCTGCCCGCCAACCCGGGCGTGAACCCAAGCCTGACGATCACCGCGCTGGCCGAGCACACGATCGCCCAAGTGCCCAGCGCGGACGGTCATCCAGGCAATGGCGGCCGGTGAGACCGATCAGCCGCATCGCGATCGCCGCGCCCATCCCCGCGTTCGGGCAGCGTCACACGGTGGCGATGCCCACGCGGCAACGACAGTCGTGCCGCCGAGCGCCAAGCGAGCACACCGAAACGCACCCAACGCCCCGGAATCCCACGGGCAACACCCGCACGGAGCGCTCCAACCACGGAGCCTCGAGCAAGCAGCGACCGCTGAGCGACAGTGTGAAGCGACTAGTCGCGGCGGCTGGTCCGCTGTCGAGATGGTTCGATTCCTGCGATGAGCCTCTACCCAGGCGCGCCTACGACTACAGCGCCGCCGCTGGCGGACTCGTTTTTACCGCAGGGCCTGCCCCCTCGATGGGGAGGGACGTGTCGTGGCGCCGGGCGACCGTGAGTTGCAGGCGGCGTGCGCTGTCGAGAACCTTCTCGCTGCGCTGCCTGAGCATTCCGTCGGGCCGGAATCGCTTGTTAGGACGACGGTGTTCGTCGTGGCCCGGGAGCCCCGAACTCGCGCGCGTTTGGAACGTGGTCTATGCACGCCTGGGTCGAGCCCCGCGCACACTCCTCGGCGTCTCGCTCCTGGGCTATCCCGACCAGCTCGTCGAGATCGAGGCGATCGTAGTCGTCAACCCGGATACGTAGCTTGCGGCGAAGCGCATCGCCGGCCCGATCAGGCGTTCCCAAGATCTAACGAGCGAGCATCACACCGCGGAGGCGGTTGCAGGCTTGGAGAGGTGAACGGAGTGGCGTTCTCCCCCGACGGCCGCCGACTCGCCAGCGCCAGCATCGACCGCACCGTGCGGCTCTGGGACACCCCGCCAACGGCCAACCCACCGCCACCCTCGAAGGACACCCCCGGGCCGGTAACCGGAGTGGCATTCTCGCCCGACGCCGCCAACTCGCCAGCGCCAGCGACGACCGCGCCGGGCGCCGTTGGGACGCCGACGATCCGGCCACGATCTCGCAACTGAAGCTGGGAGCTCCTTTGGCGGCGCTCGCGTGGGGATCCCGTGGCGTCACGGTCGCCGCTCAGTCCGAACCAGTGCAGCCGACGATCATCGATCGTGCAGCCGGCACTTCCGACTTCCAGATCCTCCAGCGGCCCAGCAGCCGAAACTGGAGTGAGCCACCGGCGCGGTCGGCATCGACGTGATTATCCCCCCGGGGTCGACGCCGCGCCACGCCCGCGAATCTCGGGTCTGTTGCCGGTTGGTTGCCGATCGGTAACCCGGCCAGCGGATCCTGCGCAGCGATCGAATCGCCACCCCACGGGCCATCAAACCGATAAAGGGGGATCTGATGAACCACCACGTCGCACGCCTGCGCGCCGCCCAGCGCATCGCCGACCTCGAGCGCGCCGCCCGCATGCGCCGCTTAGCCAGCATTACTCGATGAGTCCATCGTTTGCGCGCCGGCGATTTCCTGAGACCTCTCGCGCGATAAGACAGGACCGTACCGGCCGGTGCGCCACGCGTCCTGCCGAGCGAGACTGGCTGCCATGACGAAGGCCACTCACAAATGGCGTTCCATGACCTGTCGCTTTCCTCAACGACAGGATGGGCGGTGGGAAGGTTCCGGGCGCTGGCGGCATCCAGCCGTTGTCAGGCTGGCTAGAGCTCGCCAGCGCGATCGAGCAGGCGCCCGACTCGCGGCCGCGCCGCTGCCGTCCCGACCCGTTCGACCCCAACCTGCAAGATCAGGGTCGGGTAGATGGCCTCATCGACGCGAACAGCCCCGACGTGACTAAACGACTGCCACCAACAGCTGATCGACGCGCCAACCGCAAACTGCGATGCGGTGCGGCCGGAAACGAAAGGTGACTCATGCACGGCATCACCATCCACCAGCGACACCAACAACTTTCGAGGCGGTTCCCATGGCGACAGCACGACGACAGTCGCTGAGCGCTAGGTGCGATTGGGTTCCACGGTCGCGGTCTAGGCCCGGACGATGGGTACTCGTTCAGGTCTGGAATGGCGCCGTGCTCGCCGGCTTCGACGATGAAACCAGCGCGCGCCGGGCGATGAGTTGGACTGATGACGACGAGGTCGTGGTGCTGTATGTCGGATCGTGAGATCACCAGGGTGCCCAGCTCGCTCCGCGGCGATGACGGCCGTGTGCCCGCGGCCGGGCACGCCCCGAAGAGGCCAGATACGACCTCGGCGGAGTACGAACGGCAGCGCGAACATCTGATCGGGCATGGGAGGTCGTTCGCCGAGGTTGAGGAGCGGATCAATCGCATCCCGCTGAGCGACGACGAGAAGTCCGCGCTGTGGCTGTACGCCTGGTCGTTGACGAAGACAACTCTCGCGGACCGCGGGGCTCATCACACGCTGTCGGCTCGGCTGTCGGCCGTGTGGCGGTGCGCTTGGTCGTTCACGGAGATCGTCGCCCAGCGCTCGGGCGGGTCGCGACCTGCCGGCTGGGGCTCTCGCGAGCCCGACCGCGGCGACGCGATGGCAGCCGGAGGGCTGAGACTCGTTGCGATCAACCGCGATCGATACGAACGCCCCGAACATCGACCAGAAAGGAGATGCGTGATGCCGCGGATCATCGTCCAAGCGCACGCTCTCGACGGCAGACCCGGCGTGGTGACCATGGCCGAGCGCGTCGTGCCGACCGGCCAGCAAAACGACCACTACACCGCGCAGCTGATCGAACGCGTCGGTTGGGCAGTGCTCGACGCCGAGCGGCTCGAATCGCAGAGCATCATGTGTGACCCGGACGGGCCGACGCTGACCAGAACTATCTTGACGAACCGGCCGGACGCTCGTACGCCCGGTCTGGCCGAGCGCCAACCCGGTCCTAGGCAGCGCGTCGCCGAGGCGGAGGTATCGGGATGAGCTGCGAGCTCAGACGCTGCAGGCTGCGGTCGATGACGGGTGCTCGCTGTCCGAGCTTGAGGCGACCTTCTTGGCCAGCGGCGAGACCGACGATCGGATCGCCGCCGTGTGGCTATACGTGTGGGCTTGCGTCGCGATCCGCCCGCGGCGCGACGATCTCGCCGAGCGGGTCTCACGCCGCGACACACGACCAGGCCCGCAACGCCTGCCCGGTTCTGGGGGGTCGCGAGCGGCCGCGGCGCCACCGCGGCACGCTCACCGCGCGCTCGCGCGACGGCTGCGACGGTCACGGAATGACTCGAGCTCAACACCGCACCAGGGCACGGCATCGGCGGTGTTTGCCGCAGGTCATCACACCGGCCGTCCCGGGGTGACGAGGCGAGAAGCTATGACTGTGACTATGAGAAGTTATCGACGATAAGGAAGGGTGAGTGATGGGTTACAGATCGATGAACAAGCCGGGAGGGGTTGGCTCTCGGGCCGGTCGCCGCGCCGGGCGCGCGCGTGCGGTTGGCGGTCGACCCCGTCAACCGGACTCCCGGCTTCTCGGTTCGGTGGATGTCAAGCGCGACGCGCTCGCGCTCGCGGCCCCGCGAGCAATGCCGCAGGAGGAACAGGCCGCACGGCCAAGATCTACAGTTCCGGCGATGCGGGAGCGCCCGCGTGTCTGCGTGATCGGTGCAGGTGTGAGTGGCCTGACCGCGGTCAAGGCCCTCGGGGATTGGGATGTCCCGCACTCGTGCTTTGAGGCCAGCGACGACGTCGGCGGCAACTGGTACTTCGGTAACCCAAACGGCCGCTCATCGGCGTATCGCTCGCTGCACATCGACACGTCCAAGAGCGCGATCAGCTTCAGCGACTTTCCGATGGACGAGCGCTATCCAGACTTCCCGCATCACAGCGAGATCCACGGCTTTCTGCGGGCGTACGCCGACCGATTTGGGCTGCGGGATCGGATCCGATTCGGCACTGCGGTGGAGCACGCCACGCGGCTGGACGGCGGCGGTTGGGACATCGACGGCGAACGCTTCGACGCGCTGCTTGTCTGCAACGGCCACCACTGGGACCCGTCCTACCCAAGCTTCCCAGGCAGCTTTGACGGACCGACGATCCACTCCCACCACTACATCGACCCCACCGAGCCGCTCTCGCTTCAGGGCAAACGCGTGCTCGTCGTTGGGATCGGCAACAGCGCCGTCGACATCGTCTCCGAGCTCTCGCGCAAGGGCGTCGCAGAGCGCGTGTTGATCTCGACGCGCAGCGGCGCCTGGGTGATCCCGAAGTACGTCCTCGGGCGTCCCGTGGACACCGTCGTCAAGACCAACCCGCGCCTGCCGCTCGGTCTACAACGGCGCCTAGCGCGCGTGCTGCCACGGCTGCTGTCGGGACGGATGGAGGACTTCGGGCTGCCCACACCCAACCATCATTTCCTCGAGGCGCACCCGACCGTCTCTAGTGAGCTGCTGCTGCGCCTGGGATCGGGCGACGCGATCGCAAAGCCCGACGTCGCGGAACTGCTCACCGATCGCGTGCGCTTCGCCGATGACAGCGTCGAGCGGGTCGACGCGATCATCTATGCCACCGGCTACAAGATCAGCTTCCCGTTCTTCGACCCGGCGTTCATCTCCGCGCCCGGCAACGTGCTCACGCTCTACAAGCGCATGTTCAAGCCGGGTATCGACGATCTCGCGTTCATCGGGCTCGGTCAAGCGATCCCGACGATCTTCCCCTTCGCGGAGTGCCAATCCAAGCTCGCGGCACGCTGGCTGAGCGGCGACTGGGCACTCCCCACCGCCACCCAGATGCAGACCGAGATCCGCCGCGACGAGCGACGCTACGTCCGCCACTACTCCTCGCGCCCCCGCCACACGATGCAAGTCGACTATTACGTCTACGAGCACGACATACGCACACGCGTGATTCCAGCCGGTCTGAAACGCTCGACGCACCGACGGACCGGGATCTCACACCCGCCCGCGAACCCATAACCGCACGCGCCAAATGGGAATCGATCCTGCCCGCCAACAACCGCCGGCAACCCGCCGGCCAACCATCGACCATCGACTCTCTTCGCGCAATCGCTAGCCGACTCGGCGCGTTTCAGCAAGCGTCAAGGGAGGTGGCGGAGATTCCCAACCACTTGCTGACGATCGGTTCGGACCGCCCGCAGCTAGCAAACATCACAAACGGCTAAACGACTCGTTTGGCCCAGAAGCAACGCCAGCCGCCGGCGGTCCGCCCCGATGCTTTGGCAAGAATTGCGAGCATGCAGCTCACCCAGGTCGGCGTTGTCGCGTTGGACGAGATCCAGCAGCGCTTGGATTGCGCGGCCTGACGATCGGTTCGCGAGGCGAAGCGAGAGTCGCGCGGGGAGCAAGGTTTGACGCCCGTAATGGTGCATCTGCACACAGGGCCGATACGGTTGCGTGCGCGAACGCCGGCGGCCAGCAAATTAGCTTCGCTGGTGCTTTCGCCCAAAGGCAGGCGTCCGTGATTGCGCCGCCGCACGACTGTTTTTCCCTGGCGGCTGCTCCGAGCTGGCGAGTGCAAAGGGACGTCACGATCGCGGGCGGCCACCACAGCGGCCCCATCGCTCCGCGACGAACGCGATGGTCGGCATAGCCACGACCGCGCCATCGTGCTGCGCGGAACACGATCGCGAGGCCTGAGCGGCAGCGCCAGTGACTCATGTCATGGCAATGCGCGGCACGACGATCGCCGATCCGTGCTGGTGCTCGAGCCCGCCGCCCCGCCGCACCCCGGGCCGCCAGCCGCCGAGGCGAACGTTCCAGCGCTCGCCGGCCAGTTCGCTCAGGACGCGGCGGACGGCGTTCTCGGAGCCCGCGCCCACCTGACAGCGGCGCGAACCAAGGAGCGCTTTTCCGCCTCACAGGTAACTGCCCGTGGCCCCATTGTGGCCCCACGGAACACCTCGACCGTGCCGATCCTCCAGCATCCAGATCCTAGAAAATTGCGTAAATGCAGCGAATTCCTGGATTCCGGCGAGTGGGCGATCCAGGACTCGAACCCGGGACCTCTTCCTTATCAGGAAAACCTTTTGTCCCCTCCAGTCGTCCCAACCCGAACTTAATCCCTGCAAACGCGTGCAACAGCACGATCGGAAGACAACTGGAGACGACTGGGCGCTACAAGCTGGTGGCCCCATCGTGGCCCCACGACCGCAGTTCGAGGGCACGGTGTCGTATGACCCGGAAGCGGACATCACGCCGACGATACGGTCAAGCCCGGACGCTCCGGAGGCGGGCCTGCATGATCGCGTCGACGGCGGCAAGCCGCGGTGCGTGGTCGAGCTCATCCATCACGTGACCCCGTAGGTGTCGATGGGGAAGCGGGCCACTGTGACCGAGCTGGCGCGCGACATTCAGCCCAGCGCTTGCCATGCCGCCTCGACGGCATCGCTTGCCTTTCGCCCGCGACGCCGGCGGGGCTGCGGAGAGACCGGTGCCGCCGCGGATGATCTCGTGGCAAGCCAGCTGTTGAGGGCATCGCGAGAGATTCGGGGTGAGCGGCCGACATAGCCGGCTACGGGGAGCTCGCCGGACCGGACCGCGCGCAGGATCGTCTCCACGTTGACGCGGGCGTACCGCGCCGCGTCCGCCGCCGTCATCAACGGAACAGCCGACAACCGCCTCTCCAGCGCGCCGACCCTCGCCTCCAGAGCGCGCAGATACGCGACCAGCGGCCCCAGTAGGCCGTCAAGATCCTGGCCGCCGGCCACGAGCAGGTCTGGCGCGACTGTCCTGCCGATATCGGTCATCACCCCTCCCGGCCGGGTGGTCCACTGCCACCACACCGACCGAGAGCAGAACCGCGAAGCTGGGCTGGCGAACCCCGGATCGTCGCTGCGTTGGGCGAGGGGCGGCGGCCGTCTACTCTCCGACGGCGCGCGTGACGTCCGCCAGCCGCCGCCACAGGCGCCCGTCGTTGAGCTCGTCGAAGTCGAAGCGGCGGTAGAACGCGGCTGCCTGATCGTCGATCGCGTCGACGATCAGGGCTCGCGCTCCGAGCTCGCGGCCGCCGCGCGCCTTGCGCTTGCAACTGAACAGCGGCCACCTGAGTCGGCCCCACCGGAACGTGGTGTCGATCGGGTCCCGTCGGCCCGTGTCCGGCCGAGGCGCCGTGGCGAAGGCGGTGTGCGCCGATCGGCTCCTGCGCGCTTCATTTGAGCGAGCGCATCCACGTCACCGTGTCGGAGGCCGTCGGGAAGCGGAGCTGCTCGGCGACCCCACGATCCAGGGTCGGCGAGCCGGGATTACGGCCACTCCGGACTAAGCTCGAGCCATGTGGATCGTCCTGCAAGAGATCGAGGAAGCTGGCCTCCCCGGCTCCCCGCTTCGCCGTTGGGAGTTCATCGGCACCAGCGAGGCGTCCGACCACGTCGCTGCCTGTCGAGAACTCGCACGCGTACCCGGCCGGTACGCCGCC
>Ga0335078_10008218_pt1 | contig 15516 bp, 14 predicted proteins | sample Lox_Sample_32_FD_206711 | JGI IMG/M metagenome (GOLD analysis project Ga0335078, IMG submission 206711) | Soil microbial communities from Loxahatchee National Wildlife Refuge, Florida, United States - Lox_Sample_3.2 | ecosystem: Environmental > Terrestrial > Soil > Wetlands | place: USA... | reverse complement strand
CTCCCGGCGTCAGGCTGACCGGCGGCCTCCACCGCACCAAGAAAGCAACGACGTCACGGGCGGTACCACCCGTCATTTTCACGCCGGTACGGCGCCGCGGCAGCGGTATCAAGGGGCTGACCCGAAACGAGGCCCGCGAACTGCTGCCGCAGCTCATCGGCTTGCTCAGGCGCAGTGCACCGGACCGGGCCGTCGCGGTACACCAGATCCCGGCGGCGAGGCATAATGCACCGCGTTCATGGCGGCGGGCGGGAAGGCGGCGCGGATGGCTGGGCGGGCAGTGCTGGTGACCGGGGCCGGGCGGGGCATCGGCCGGGCGGTGGCCCAGGCCTTCGCGGCCCAGGGCGACCGGGTCGCGGTGCACTACGGCCGCTCGGCCGGCCCGGCCACCGGCCTGGTGGCCAGCCTGCCGGGTGGCGGGCACACCGCCGTCCAGGCCGACCTGGCCGACCCGGCCGCGGTGCGCCGGATGGTGGACCAGGCGGCCGGCGCGCTCGGCGGCCTGGACGTGCTGGTGAACAACGCGGGCATCTTCACCCCGCACCCGATCACCGGGGTGTCCTACGAGCAGTGGCAGGCGGCCTGGCAGCAGACGCTGGCCGTCAACCTGACCGGTGCGGCCAACGTGACCTGGTGCGCGGTGCAGCACATGATCCCGCGCGGCGGCGGCCGGATCGTCAACGTGTCGTCCCGGGGCGCGTTCCGCGGCGAGCCCGGGCAGCCCGCCTACGGGGCCAGCAAGGCCGGCCTGAACGCGTTCGGCCAGTCGCTGGCCCGGGCGCTAGCCCCGCACGGGATCGCGGTCGCCACCGTAGCGCCCGGCTTCGTGGACACCGACATGGCCGCGGACAGCCTGGCCGGGCCCCGGGGCGACGGTATCCGCGGGCAGAGCCCGTTCGGCCGGGTGGCCACGCCCGGCGAGATCGCCGCGGCCGTGCTCTACCTGGCCTCCGCGCAGGCCGAATGGGCCAGCGGCAGCATCCTCGACCTGAACGGCGCCTCGTACCTGCGGACCTGATCAGGGCTTGCGCGCCACGCCGCACCAGGCGGTCACCTCAGCCGGGCCGGCCTCGGCGCTATCGGGGTGCCACTGCTGGGGCTGCACGACGCCGGGCTCGACCAGGTCCAGCCCGGCGAAGAACCGGGTGATCTCGGCGTGGTCGCGCAGCGTGGCCTTGGCCCCGCCCAGCCGCTGGTTCATCCGCCGGGTCATCTCGGTCACCGCGGCCGGGCGGATGTCGCTGGCCGGGTGGGACAGGACCAGGTAGCTGCCGCTGGGCACCGCGTCCAGCAGCGAGGCCAGCACGGCGTGCGGGGTGTCCGCGTCCGGGATCAGGTGCAGGATCATCAGCACCAGCACGGCTACCGGGCGGCTCAGGTCCAGGGCCCGCCCGGCCGCGGCCAGGATGGCGGCCCGGTCCCGCAGGTCGGCGTACCCGTAGTCGCACCGGCCGCCCGGCCCGCTGGTCAGCAGCGCCCGGGCGTGGGTCAGCACGACCGGGTCGTTGTCCACGTACACCACCCGGGCGGCCGGATCGGCGGACTGCGCCACCTCGTGCGTGTTGCTGGCGGCCGGCAGCCCGGTGCCGATGTCGAGGAACTGGCTGATGCCGCGCCCGGCGGCCAGGTACCGCACCGACCGGGCCAGGAACGCCCGGTTGGCCCGGGCGTCGGCCACGATCCCCGGGTTAACGGAGATCGCTTCCTCGGCGGCATCCCGGTCGGCGGCGAAGTTGTCCTTGCCGCCTAACCAGTAGTCGTAGACGCGGGCCGAATTCGGGTGCCGGGCGTCGATCCGGGCGGCCTGGTCAAATCCCGAGACCGGCCGCGGCCATTGGCCCGTCGTCACTCGTATCCCCGACCTTGCGTAGTCGCCAGCTTACCCAACGAAAGCATATCGGGCCAGACCGGAGCGCCGGTATACCATCGTCACGGTCAGCTTCGGACGGATCCTGGGTGGCGGATGACGATGGCCCGGCGGTGGCTCACCCTGCCTCGGCCGCTGATTTCCGATCCCGGCCTGACCTCGCTGAAAAGCGCGGCCCGGGCTGCCATCGTGATGCCCGCCGTGTTCGCGCTGGCCAGCAACGTGATCGCCATTCCGCAGACCGCGCTGTTCGCGGCGTTCGGCTCGTTCGCGATGCTGGTGCTGGCCAGCTTCTCCGGGCCGGCCCGGAGCCGTCTGGCCGCCTACCTGACCCTGGGTGTGGCGGGCCTGGGGCTGGTCACGCTGGGCACGCTGTGCTCGGGCCATGCCTGGCTGGCCGCCGGGGCCATGCTGGTCGTGGGCTTTGCCATCCTGCTCTCCGGCATGATCAACGGCTACTTCGCGGCCGGCACGACCGCGGCGATACTGGTGTTCGTGCTGTCGGTCGCGGTCCCCGCCCCGGCCTCGGCCATCCCGGACCGGCTGGCCGGCTGGGCGCTGGCCGCGGCGGCCGGAACGTGCGCGGTGATGCTGCTGTGGCCGCCGCGGGCCGGCAGCACGCTGCGCGCCGACGCGGCCCGGGCCTGCCAGCAGCTGGCCGACCTGGCCGGCGCGCTGTGCCACGACCCGCCCTCCGTCGCGGCGCGGGCCGAGGCGGCCCGGACCACCGTGGACGCGCTGCGCCAGCGGCTGGCCGGCACGCCGCGGCGGCCCACCGGGCCGACCGGCCCGGCGGTGGCTCTCGGCGCCCTGATCGACGAGGTGGGCTGGCTGTGTGAATCGCTGCACACGCTGGCCCGCGCATCGGCGGCTGAGCTGTGCGCGGTGGAGAACACCGTCACGCTGGACAACGTGGCCCGGGTGCTGCGGGACAGCGCGGCCCGGCTGGCCGGGAAGCAGCCCCCCGCCGGCCCGGGACAGCCGTCCGCTGACGACCTGCCCGAACAGCTGGAGCACGTCCAGGACACCGCGGCCCAGATCCTGGCCGAGCGGATCTCCGCCGCCCCTGGCCTGGCCGACGAGGCAGCGCTGCAGGCCGTGCTGGGCCGCTCGTTCAAGATCCACGCCGTCGCCTACACCACCCGGCAGATCGCCAGCTACGCCGAGGTGGCCACGGAGCCCCCGGTCTGGCGGCCGGCCCGGGTGCGGGCCGCGGGCCAGGGCCTGGCCAATTCGCTGAGCTGGCTGCGCACCGGGGTCAGCGCGGCCACCGACTTCGGCGTGGCCCGCAGCGGGGTGCGGTCGGTCTGGTTCCGCAATAGTGTCCGCGGCGCGGTCGGCCTGGCCGTGGCCGTGTTCATCGCCCAGGAGACCGGGCTGCAGCACTCGTTCTGGGTCGTGCTGGGCACTCTGTCCGTGCTGCGCTCCAACGCCCTGGGCACCGGCCGGTCGGTGCTGTCGGCCCTGATCGGCACGGCGGTCGGCATCCTGATCGGCGCGGCCATCCTGATCCCGGTGCACGGCGACACCACCGTGCTGTGGATCCTCCTCCCGGTGGCCGTGCTGATCGCCGCGTACGCGCCCCGGGCCATCTCGTTCGCGGCCGGGCAGGCCGGGTTCACCGTGGTGGTCCTCATCCTGTTCAACATCATCCAGCCGGCCGGCTGGAAGGTGGGCATCGTGCGGATCGAGGATGTGGCGGTGGGCTTCGCCATCAGCCTCGGGGTGGGCCTGGTGTTCTGGCCGCGCGGCGCCGCCGCCCTGGTCCGGGTGAACCTGGCCGAGGCGTACTCCCGGACCGCCGATTACGTGGCCGCCATGGTGGACCAGGTCATCGGGCTGGACGGCGGGACGGATCCGCGGCAGGCCGCGCAGGCCGCGGAGGCGGCGGTGATCCGGGCGGACGACTCACTCAGCCAGTTCCTGGCCGAGCGGTCGGCCAGCTCGGTGGATCCGGACCAGGCCGCACGGATGGTCGCCGGGGCGGCCCGGCTGCTCCGGTCCGGCCACTCCCTGGCCGGGCTGCAGGACCTCGCCTCCCGCCCGGCGGGCGTCCGCCCGGATGGCGCGGGCGGGCTGGACGGCCCGGCCGCGCTGGCCCCCGCCGCCACCGGTGCCAAGCCCTGCGCGGGCCAGCTGGACGGGGAAGTGCAGTCGATCCGGGCCTGGTTCGTCACCCTGGGGGACTCCATCGCGCACGGCACCTCGGTTCCGCCGCCGCAGCCCCCCGATCCCGCGGCCCGCAGCCGCGTGCTGGAGTGCACCCGCCACGAGATCGGCAGTGGCCAGCCCGCGCAGGCGCGGGATGCCCTGATCGTGCTCTGGGTGGACGAGCACCTGGAGATGCTTCGGCGGCTGGAACGCCATCTCGGCCAGGTGGGCGCCGCCCAGCCCGAGGCCCAGCCCGCCCGCGCCGCCCTGGCCTGACCGGTGCTCACCGGTACCCGCCTCGTGCTCGCTGGCCGGGCCGCCGGCCGTGATCAGGACGGGCGGGTGGTGCGCAGCCGGATGGTGACGTCCAGGTCATTCAGCCGGGCCAGCATGTCGCCCGGGTACTCGGTGCCGATGTCGGTGAGTACGTAACCGAGCTCGTCCCGGGTGCCGAGCAGCTGGCCCTCGATGTTGGCGCCGTGCTCGGCCAGCAGCTGGTTGATGCCGGCCAGCACTCCGGGGACGTTGCGGTGCAGGTGCACCAGCCGGTGCGTGCCCGGGGTGTGCGGCAGCGCGACCGGCGGCAGGTTGACGCTCAGTGCGGTCGTGCCGGAACTCACGTAGTCGTGCAGTTTCCCGGCCACGAACTCGCCGATGTCCTGTTGCGCTTCCTCGGTCGACCCGCCGACGTGCGGGGTGAGGATCACGTTCGGCAGGCCGCGCAGCTCGGAGCGGAACTCCTCGCCGCGGGCCCGCGGCTCCCGCGGGAACACGTCGACCGCCGCGCCGGCCAGGTGCCCGGACTCAATGTGCCGCCGCAGCGCCGCGTGATCGACCACGAAGCCGCGGGACAGGTTGAGGAACATGCTGCCCGCCTTCATCGCGGCGAACTCCGCCTCGCCGAACAGCCCGCTGTTGCCCGGCCGGCCATCCACGTGCAGCGTGACGACGTCGGATAGCTCCAGCAGCTCTTCCAGCGTGCCGCAGCGGCGAGCGTTGCCCAGGGCCAGCTTGTCCGCCGTGTCGTAGAAGAACACGGTCATGCCGAGGTTCTCGGCCAGCACCGACAGCTGGCCGCCGATGTTGCCGTACCCGACGATGCCCAGCCGCCGCCCGCGAACCTCGTGGCTGCCCGCCGCCGACTTGTCCCAGGTGCCGGCGTGCAGCTGCGCGTTCTTGTCGGTGAGCCGCCGGGTCAGCGCGATGATCTCGGCCACGGCCAGCTCGACGACGCTTCGGGTGTTGGAGAACGGCGCGTTGAACACCACGATGCCGCGCCGGGACGCGGCGGCCAGATCGATCTGGTTCACGCCGATGCAGAACGCCCCCACGGCCAGCAGGTCCGGCGCGGCGGCCAGGGCCCGCTCGGTGACGTGGGTGCCGGACCGGATGCCGAGCACGTGCACGTCACCGAGCGCGGCGATCAGCTCGTCCTCGTCCAGCGCCCTGGCCGCCGTCTCCACCTGATAGCCGTCCTTGACCAGGCGGGTGGTGGCGTCGGGGTGAATGTTCTCCAGCAGCAGCACACGTGTGATCGGCACGCCCACCAGCCTAATCGGGCCCGGCGGGTGCCCGGCCGGGCCCGAATTCCGCGCTGATGGATTGGCCGGGCGTCAGGCGGCCGGCCCGACGTCGGCGGCCACGCAGGCGATGTTGTCCGGGCCGCCCGCCGCGTTGGCCACCCCGATCAGCTCGCCGACCACCTGCTCCGGGCCGGCCGCGGTGCGCAGCACCTGGTGGATCCGGGCCGCCGGGACCACCCCGGTCAGGCCGTCTGAGCAGAGCAGGTACCGGTCGCCGGCCCGGGCGACGCGCAGCGACAGGTCGGCCGTCACCCCGGCCCCGTCCAGCGCGCGCAGCAGCAGTGAGCGTTCCGGGTGCGACACGGCTTCCTCGGGGGTGAGCCGCCCGTCGTCGATCAGCGACTGGACCACGGTGTGGTCATGGGTGATCAGGAACAGCTCACCGCCGCGCAGCAGGTAGGCCCGGGTGTCCCCGATGTGCACCAGGCCGAGCTGGGAGCCGGACCACAGCAGCGCGGTCAGCGTAGTCCCGCTGCCCGCCTGGTCCGGGCCGGCCGCGGTGATGTCCCGCACCGCGGCGCCGGCCGCGGCCACCGCGTCGGCCAGCGCGTTGAGCAGGCTGCCCGCGGGCAGGCCGGCTTCCAGCGACTTCAGCGCGTCGATGGCGGCCGCGCTGGCCAGTTCCCCGCCGCCGCCCATGCCGTCGGCCACGGCGAGCAGCCGCGCGCTGGCGTACGCGGCGTCCTGGTTGGCCGGCCGGCCGCGGCCGGTGTCTGAGGCCGCCGCGTAGCGGATGGCCAGGCCGGTGTCCTGATCTGGCCTTTCGGTGTCCTTCCCGGTCAGGTAGCTGGCCAGGAACGCGGCCAGCTCGCGCCGGCTGGCCAGGTCCGCTTCGGCCTGGGCCCAGAACGCGGCCACCTCGGCCGCCGCCGCGGCCGGGGGCAGGCCGCACACCACCCGGATCCGGGCCAGCGGCATGCCGAGCCGCCGCAGCCAGGCCACCAGCCGGGCCCGTTCCAGCTGGTCCGCGCGGTAGAACCGGTAGCCGGACGCCGGGTCCACCCGGGCCGGCGGGAGCAGGCCGAGCTCGTCGTAGAGCCGCAGCGCCTTAGCTGACAGCCGGGAGGCACGGGCGAATTCCCCGATGGTCAGCACCGCAGCACCGCCTTCCTGAGCCCGGGCCGTCCGCCCGGGCGTCTCGATGCTGCGGCTTGCCCCAGGGGCAAGGTCAAGCGGTAGCCGCCTGGGTGATCCGGGTGGCCACCGTGGCCGCGTGGGCGGGCTCCAGGACCATCGTGTAGTGGTTGCACCCGGGCAGGCTCTCGGCGGTGAGCAGCGGCTGCTGCGCGGTCCAGGCCTCGCGCAGCTGGGGCGGCTGCAGGCCGGGCGGCTCGCCGAACAGCCCGGCCGGCGCGGTGACCAGCCTGACCGGCCAGGGCAGCGCACGCAGCGCGGCGCCGAACCGCTCGCTGCCGCCGAGCAGCTCGCGGCCGTCCGCGCGGGCCGCCGCCTCGACCACCCTGGACCGCAACGCCCCTTCGGGGCCGGTCAGGTCATACCGCAGGTAGTCCTCGATGTCAGCGTTCCAGGCGTCCTTGAGGGCCGGGTGGTCCCGCCAGAAGGCGAAGTACGCCTCGACGCTGGGGTACGTTTCGTGCAGCCGGGCCAGGGCCGGCCCCAGGCTCGCGTCCAGCAGCGCGTCCAGGTCCGCCTCCGGTATGGGCACCGGCAGCGGCAGCCCGCCGTCCACCAGCAGCAGGCCGCCGAATAGGTCCGGGTGGCGGGTCGCGGCCAGCAGCGCGGCGAACGCGCCGACCGAGTGCCCGGCCAGCACCGGGCGGTCCAGCCCCAGCCCGGTGACCGCGGTGGTTAGGTCCGACACATGGTGGTCGAAGCCGTATGGGCCGGGCAGGCCCGCGCTGTGCCCCCGGCCGCGCAGGTCCACCGCGAACAGCGACCAGTCCGCGGGCATCTCCCGGGCCACCGCCTGCCAGCTCATCGCGGAGGCCGTGATGCCGTGCACGGCCATCGCGGCCCGGCGGCCACGGCCCCAGCGCAGCACCCGCAGCGTGCCATCGGGCAGTTCGACGTCCAGTTCCTCATGCTCCAGCGTCACTTGATCCTCCTCGGTGGTGCGCGGCACCTTCACGTTACGTGCCACAGTGAGACCCGTGACAGCGCCGTTCGCCACCACCCTGCTCGGCTGGAAGCCCGCGGCCAAGGCCAACCGGCTGGGCTGGCCGCTGGTGCCGAACGTGGCCGACGTGGACAGCCCGGAGTCGGTGCGTATCGCGGCCGGCGTGCTTGACCACCTGGCGGTGCCCCGGGACACCGCCTCTGACGTGCCCAGGGACCCGGGCGGGCCACTGGAGCAGGCGGTCTGCGACCATCTGGGCTGGTTCCTGCAGCGGCACGACCCGGAACGCGGCTGGCGGATCGAGCGCGGTGCCGTGATCACCCGGTTCGACCAGTACGCGCACCTGTCCGAGCTGGACCGGCTGGTCCGGCAGAACCCGGAGCTGCGGGTCACGGTGGGCACCGACTACCTGATCAAGCCCGATGTGACCGTGTCGCTGGCCCGGGTGCGGACCGCCTCCGGGCTGCCGCCGCTGCACGCCGCGGTGTCCTGTAAGTGGACGATCCGGTCGGACCGGGTGCAGAACATCCGGCACGAGTGCCTGCAGATGATCCGGCACCGCCGGGGCCGCCAGCCGCACCTGGTCACGGTGACCGCGGAGCCGCTGCCCAGCCGGCTGGCGTCCATCGCCCGGGGGACCGGCGAGGTGGACGCGGTGTACCACGTCGCGTACGACGCGATGGCCGCCAGCGTGGCCAGGAACGCGAACGCCGAGCAGGCCGACGCCTGGCACGAGGTGACCGGCCAGCGCCGGGTGCTCAGTTATGAGCTGCTGGTGCAGACGCTGGCCTCCTGGTGACGGCGTGGGACAGGCGAACTGTCGCCGGCTGCGGGCACAATCAGGGGCCAGGAGAACCGCGGGAGGGAGAAACCATGGGCGAGCTGACCTCCGTGGAGATATGCGCCGGGGCCGGCGGTCAGGCGCTGGGCCTGGAGCAGGCCGGGTTCGCTCATGAGGCCGTGGCCGAGTTTACCGACCACCGGGGCCGTCGTGTATGCCTTGAACTGGATACTTACGTCGTGAACATGTGTGCGACGCAGCGCCGCTTCCAGGTGTCGGGGCCCGCTCAGCGCCCCTCGGTGGCGGGGAGCTGAGCGGGCCCGGTCGGCCTCACTGCCTGGGCTGCTTGCGGAAGACGCCCAGAAGCTGCGCGAGCACCCTGGCGGCGGCCGCCCGGCGGGCCGGCCGACGCGACCAGACCGCCGGCAGGACAACCCCGCAGAAGACCGCCGCGGCGGCCAGCGCCACCACCACGGCCGGAACCGGCGGCATCGATCCAAGATCGTGCATGAAATGACCTTTCTGGGACCAGGCACCCGAATCGGTGCACAGGTCATTCAGCCGCCTCCAAGGGCCGTCCCGGAACCCGTCTGGACAGAGCCGCCCACCGGGCGCGCGCTGCCGCTGGTCGCGGCGGACGGTTAATGGATGAGGTGTCCGGAGGTTCCGGACACCTCGGGACACCCGGCCAGCCCGGCCGCAGGCGCACCCACCTACCTGGAGAAGGTCTATGCTCGCGCGCGACGCCGCCGACCCGAAGAGGGCCTTCCAGGAGCAGTTCGCGGCCCTGGTGAAGGCCTCGGGCTTGAGCATCCGAGACATCGCCAGGCGCACCCGGGTCGGCCGATCCACGATTCACGGATGGCAGCACGGCAAGTCCCTCCCGCAAAACCTCGACGACTTGATCAAGGTGGTGGAGATCTTGCGGGCGGCCGCGATGGCTGCCGGCAACCGGGATACCTGGGGAGCGCAGGCGCAGTGGACGGCGCAGCTCAGCGAGGCGAAGCAGGAACGTGACACGGGCTCTTACCCGGCGCGCCGGCAGCTCCGCAGCATGACCCGCGCTGCCGATCTCGCTTCTGAGCGGCACGCACGGACGATCGACGCGACCGGCCGCGCGATCGAAGCCCTGAGCGGCTTGCTGTATGTCGGTGACAAACCGGACTGGGACCGGGAACGGCGCCTTTGGGCCGGGAAGGATCCCGGCGAACTCGACGCCGATGAGCAGGCGGCCGTGGACGCCTGGGAGGACCGCCGCCGCAGGGTCCTGCGGGTCATCGAGGTGGCTATGGTCGACGTCGGCGACGCCGAGCTCAGGAAGCGCCTGGAGGAAGCCGTCCAGGTACTGGAACTGTGGGCAGGGCCAATGAAGCACATCCGGCAGAGCGAAGGCCGTACGCGGTACCTCGCCGCCACGGAGGCCTTGGCGGCCGTCGGCGCGTTCCGGCGCGGCGACCCGCTTCCCGAACGGTCCGCTGGCTACCTTGACACCAAGGAGTTCGCCGAACTCTTCCGTGAGGAACTGGAGATGAACGCCGGGAATTTTATCGTCGCGGTGCTGCCCGCGTCCGATCGGTCCCGCGGGGATTCGCCGCCCAGCTCCTGACGGCGAGGTACGCGGGCGCTGATCGATTCCGTTGGCCTGTTCACCTGGGAATCCTTCACCCCTCCGCCACGCGGCGCACGGTCAGGCTGGGCAGAATCCAGCCGTGCCGCCCGTGGTGCACGGGATATCCCCGGGCTGGCAGGCCCAGGCCGCCGGTTATGAGGCGGCCAGGCCGGTCTTCCGCAGGGCCTTCCGCACCGGCTTCGCCCCCGGGCCATGCCGCGGGCTCCCGCTGAGCTGCTCGCCGTCCTCGGCAGCCGCTACTTCGATGCCTCTCGCGGCTGGAGCCTGTGGCAGCCCGGTGCCGTCGAGGCCGCGCGAGAGCGGCGCAGGGCCGTGCTGGCCGAATGGGATCACGCCGACCCGCCGCCTGGCGGCTACAAGTTCGAGACCGACGAGCAGATACAGGCCGAATTGGATGCCCGCCATGCGGCACGGGAACGGGAACGCGCCGCCCGCGCCGAAGCCTACGACCCGGACCTGGCCAAGGCGAGACCCCACATGCTTCAGCAGCAGGCTACGGCCGGGTTCATGCGCCACGTTCTCGCCATCCCGCGAGCGAGGCGCAGCGCGCGATGGCCGAGGAGCGGCTCGCCGCCGCCGAGCAGGAAGCCGCCAGCCTGACGGCACGCGTCGGCGACCCGGACGCCGTGGCTGACGAGCGCGGCCACCTCCCGGCCGAGCGCCGTAGCTGGCACTTGCACTCGCTATTCGACTGGCGGCACCGGACGCTTCGAGAGCTAGCGGGCTGGCGGTTTAACGCTGTTCTGTCAATGCCCGCACCGGCCGAGGCGGACATGTGCTCCGAATGCGAGGCACCCGCCAACTGGCACGCCTACGCCGCGCCGCCGCCGCTCATCGCCGCGTACACCCCCATCGCCCGGTTGCGCGCCGGGCCCTCGGCGAAGGTCGTGACGATCAGCGCCAGCGCGGCCGGCGCGACCAGCGCGCCGCCGGCGCCCTGGACCGCCCGGGCGGCCAGCAGCCAGGCCGGGGACGTGGCCAGGCCCCCGGCCAGCGAGGCGGCCGAGAACAGCACCAGCCCGGCGATGAACACGCGGCGGCGGCCGAGCAGGTCCCCGGCGCGGCCGCCGAGCAGCAGCAGCCCGCCGAAACTGAGCGCGTAGGCGTTGACCACCCACTCCAGGCCGGTCCCGGAGAACCCGAGCGCGTGCTGGATGTGCGGCAGCGCCACGTTCACGATCGTCGCGTCCAGCACCACCATCAGCTGGGCGGTCGCGATCACGGCCAGGGCCAGGCCGAGGGGACGGCCACCGGCGGGCGCGCCGCCCGCCCGGGCCGGGCGGGTAGCCACCGGCTGGGTAGCGGACATGACATCCTCCTGGGCTTCCTGGCGCAGCGGCCGGATCGGCGCCTTGCCGTGTGGGTGTTCGGCCGTTCCAGCGTCAGGGCGCGCCGGTGGCCGGGATATCGGCCAGCTGGCCTATATGCCGGTTGGTGGCGCTCACCCGGCCCGTGGGCAGTCAGGCCTGCTGTCCTGGAATCAGCGCAAATCCGTGCTCGTGTGCCTGGTTGTGCGGGGCGCGCCGCGACGTGCGCCCGGGGCGGCCGGTGGTGCCTTAGGGCTGGCCGCCGTCATGCTGGGTCACCAGGGCTGCGAGCTGGGCCCGGGAGGTGAAGTCGAGCTTGGCGAAGACGTGCGCCAGGTGGGCCTGCACCGTCCGGCGGGAGATGAAGAGCCGGTCGCCGATCTGCGGGTTGGTCAGCCCTTGGGCGACCAGGTCCGCGACGGAGCGCTCGGTGGGGGTGAGGCTCGGCCAGCCGGTCTGCGGCCGGCGGCGGGTGACCCGGCGGCCGCGGCGGATGCCTGCCTCGCGGAACACCGCCTCGGCGCGGGCCAGGTCGCGGGCGGCGCCGAGCTGCTCATAGATGGCGGCCGCCTGTTCCAGCAGCCCGCGCGCACGGGCAGTGTCGCCCTGCCGGGCGAACGCCGCGCCCGCATCCTCGCTGGCCAGCGCCAGTTCCAGCGGCCGCGGGCCCCGGGCGTAGGCGGTGGCCGCAGCGCGCAGGAGCCCGGCGTCGCCCTCCGCCAGCCCGCGGCAGTGCAGCGCCGCCCCGGCCAGCGAGGAGACCTCGTTCCTCTCCGCCAGTTCAGCCACAGCCGCCACCACGCCCTGCGCCCGCCAGTGTTCGCCGCTGGCGAGAGCCAGACGGACGAGGTCGGGCCCGAAGGCCCGGTATTCCAGCGTGAGCCCCAGCCGCGCGCATTGATCCCAGATATCGGCCAGCGTTGCGTAAGCAGCGGCGATCTTGCCGTCAGCCTCCAGAACGAGTGCTCGCGCCCACATCGCCCACTGCGCCCGGTAGCGGGCACCGGTCTGGACAAATTGGTCTACTGCCGCGCTGGCGGCCTTCTGCGCGCGGCTGAGGTCATTACGGTGAAGGCTGATCAGGGACAGCACGCTGTGGCAGAGGAGGAGGTTGTAGCTCTCGCCAGTCTCGTCAGCGAGTTCCTGGCACGCCTCGACCTCAGCAATCGCATCATCCCAGTCGCCTGCGGTGAAGCATTCAACGATGCTGACCAGCTGGTACTTGGGCAGGTGCCCTCGGATGCCGAGTTCCTCGCCGATCCGCCTTCCGGTGTTGATGGTGGATCTGGCCTCATCGAGACGGTCGAGCTCGGTGAGGATGAATCCGCGCGGGGCGTAGATCGGATAATAGTGCCCGGCACGGCCGGGGCTCTGATCAGCAAGCCGGACTGCGTCGTCGATGATCTCGAGTGCCTCCCGGAGGTACCCGTGGTGTTCAGAGACCAGGGCGAGAGTAGCGGTGGCAATGCTTGCCGCCAGGTGATTACCGGTCGATATCGCCGCCGACCGTGCTTGCTCGGCGGCAGAGCCGTCGAGGTCTCCCAGCGATAGCCGGGCGAAACCTGCCCATGCCCGGGCACCGGCTCGCTCGACATCGGACAGCGTCGGTGATGAGGCTGCCTGATCCAGCTCCCGGAGCGCGTCGCGCCCCTGTCCCTGCGCGAGGAGAACATAACCCAGACAGACCCGGGCAGGCCCTTCCGCAGCCGGGTCATGGTTGCGGCCGAGCAGGGTGCGGCAGATCTCGTGGGCGTCAGAGATGCGCCCTGCCAGCATCAGGCTGGTGGCCTGCTCGGCGAGCAGGCGATCGCGGCCGGGATCAGCGGGGAGCATCAGCCCGGCCGCCCGCCCCAGCAAGTCCGCGGCGACATCGGGTGATCTCGCCGCCGCTTCGCGGGCGGCCCGGGTCAGCCAGGTGATGGCCTCGGCGTCCCCCGACGGTGCCCCGCGGGCGAGGTGTTCAGCGACCTGCAGGGCCGGGGCCCCCGATTGGGCCAGCCGCTGCCCCGCCTCGCGGTGCAGCGCCCGGCGCATGCTCTCTGGGAGATCCCCATAGATGGCGTCGCGGATCAGGTCGTGGCGGAAACGCAGATGAGCGCCGTCGTCTTCCAGAACGCCCGCCATGATCGCCTCCGCCAGCGCGGTGGACAGGCGCATGACAGTCCGGCCGGTGATCGCGGCCAGATCGGTGAGTGAGAATCCTGACCCCAGGATCGACGCATCCCGCAAGGCCCGCAGCGTCTCATCGGGCAGGAAACTGAGGCGGCGAAGGATCGTCAGCCGCAGCGTTGGCGGCAGCGTGACCTTCGTCACCTCGGCCAGCCCCTCGCCGATCTCGACCGACCCCTCCTGGACCAGCGCGCCCAGCAGCTCGGTGACGAACAGCGGATTACCGGCCGCACCCGAGAGCCCAGCGATGAGTGCAGGGCCCGGCTCGGCCTCGACCAACTCGGCTGCCAGATCGCGCACGGCGCCGTGGGCGAGAGGGCTCAAGGCAAGGTGCTCGGCTCCGGCAGCCTCCAGTGCACCGCGCAGCCGTTCCAACTCCGCGATCCGGGGGGTTGGCCGCAAACACCCGATGAGCGCCGCCGGCACATCGGCGAGCCGTCGGCTCAGTGTGCCGAGCGTCAGCAGGCTGGACGGATCTGCCCACTGGAGATCATCCACGCCGATCACCAGTGGCCCGGACAGCGCCAGTTCCTCAGCCAGATCAGCGATCGCATCGACCGCGCGGAACTGCAGCCCCGGATCACTGGTCACCGTGATCGGGCCACGCTCGCCGCTATGGGTGGCCAGCAACGCTCCGATGGCCGCTCGCCGCGGGTCCGGTGACGACGCAACACACCCGAACGCGGCGGCCAGCAGGCCGAACGGCCGGGTGTGCTCCAGTTCTTCGGCCCGGCCCGCCACGACCTCCATGCCACGGCCGCGCGCGCCCCGGAGTGCCTCCCCCAGCACGCGCGTCTTGCCGATCCCGGCCTCGCCCTCAATCAGCACGATCGACGGCCTGCCGGAGGCGACCCGGTCCAGAGCCTCGGCCAAGACCCGTACCTCCGCCTCACGGCCGACGAGCGGCGGAGGCGGCGCCAGCGTGCCCATGAGGCGGATGCTACTGCGGCGCTACCGGAGCGGTATACGGCCATAGCCGTCGGCAGCGTCATGGTCGGGGAGGGCGGGCCCCTCCAGTCATCGGCCGCCCTGAACGAAGCCCGCAGCCCAAGCGCCATCCGGCGCGACCTTGGCGTGTCGCTCCGCTGTCATGGCGGCAACCCCGCCACGAGCCGCAACTGCCGACCGCCACGCCTGTTCCAGGGCCATGGCTGCTTTGCGCGGCGGCCAGGTAGCCACTGACGGCAGAGAACCGGCGGGTTCCTGCTTCGCTCAGACGCCCGCCGTTACCGTGACGCGAGTGGGCGCTGGGGAGATGGCCCGGCCGTCAGGCAGGAGCGTCCCGGCATCATCAAACAACACCACCCCGTTGCACAGCAGGCTCCACCCTTGCTCAGGATGGCTGGCCACGGCCCGGGCGGCGATGCGATCCGGCGCAAGGGCATCCGGGCACTGCGGATGATGCTGGCACGTCTTATCCCCCAACGGCCGTGCCGATCTCGGTGGCGTGAGCAGGTTCCTCATGGCTCCTCCTACCGCTCAGAGGATGTGCTGCCGCGCGGGCAGAGTCGGCTAGCCGATTTCGCGTCAAGGCCGGCGTCCCAACCGGCGGCAACGCTCTCATCGTGCGGTCACCGCCCCCTCGAGACGTCGGCCATCTGGCCGATGTTCGCCGAGGTCTGCTGGGTCGCGCGGCGCCGATTGATCAGCTCAACGTGCTGGCTGCCGCCCCGATGGTCAGCTGCCGCGCCCCATATCCAAGCCCAGTAGTGGCCATGGGCTGCCTGGAAGTCGGGGTAGGCGGCGATCTTGTTCGGGGTCCGGCACTGTGACCTATGCGCCGACGGGACCTGAGCCGCCCGGTGACGTGCTGCCCTGATACTGGGCCACCAGGGCGGCGAGCTGGGCGCGGGAGGTGAGGTCGAGCTTGGCGAAGACGTGCGCCAGGTGGGCCTGCACCGTCCGGCGGGAGATGTAGAGCCGGTCGCCGATCTGCGGGTTGGTCAGTCCC
>Ga0335078_10008217_pt1 | contig 15517 bp, 12 predicted proteins | sample Lox_Sample_32_FD_206711 | JGI IMG/M metagenome (GOLD analysis project Ga0335078, IMG submission 206711) | Soil microbial communities from Loxahatchee National Wildlife Refuge, Florida, United States - Lox_Sample_3.2 | ecosystem: Environmental > Terrestrial > Soil > Wetlands | place: USA... | reverse complement strand
CCTGTACAACATCAGTGCCGTAACTAAGGCCCTCGGCCAAGGTCACCAAAGTACGTCGCGATTAAGTCCGAATTATTTATTGTAAATTAACTTGACTATCATCATTTATGACAGTATCCTCCCGCCTATGGAAAACCCCAACGCAGTTCTCGACAACATCGGCCTCCCCGTCCTTCTCCGTCACGCCCGCAACACCTACGGCGCTGCCATGCGTCGCGCCCTCAACGACGCCGGATACGACGACATCCCCGGCAACGGCCTTTACGTCATCGGCGGCCTCGCGCTCGACCGCGACGATATCCCGCTCGGCCAGCTCATTCGCGAGATGCGCCTCTCCAAGCAGGCCGCCGGCCAGCTCGTCGACACGCTGGTCACCCGCGGCTACCTCGAGCGCGCCATCGACAAGGACGACCGCCGCAAGCTCACCATCACTCTCACCGAGCGCGGACGCGCCGCCGCCGCTACACAAGCTGCCGCGCGCGAAAAGGTCGACGCCGATCTCCTGGCCGCGGTTGGGAAGGACGATATCGACCGCACCCGCCGCACCCTCGCCGTACTGTGCGACATGATTCACGACGTCGAGTGCGCCAAGGACGACGAGGCATAGGTTGCAGATAGTTTCATATCTGAAACTACAATTCTATTTAAGCAATTGAAATACTTACATTTGCTTGTGCGCAAGAAAATTATCATCTAGTGCAATATTTTGCATTGCATTTCCCTCCCGACGATGAGACAATCCCGCGCGTTCACAATTCCTGCTGTCAAGTCTCATTGAGATCGTCCCCCGCGATCAACTAACCAAGCGGTTCCGGAGAAACTGAGATGAAACACTTTCGCTATGTAGGCGTTGTTGCGCTGACTTGGGCCCTGGTGTCGCTTGCTCTCCCGGCAAACGCGCAGAGGGTGCTCATGAAACCGACGGTCGGGCATGGTGCGGGGAATGCCATGCATGCTCCTTCGATTCCTCCTTATCTGCCTGTGCAGTTTGCTCCGGGCACTTCCTATCAGACCGGAGGCACCAAGTCTGTCGACGTTGCCGTCGGCGACTTCAACCACGATGGCAAACTCGATCTGGTCGCTATCAATCAGGATCAGGACACCGTTGCTGTGATGCTGGGCAATGGCGATGGCACTTTCGCGGCGCCGGTCGTCCACAATCTCCCCGCGGGCGTACCCATGCAAGTGGCGGTTGCGGACTTCAATAACGATGGCAATCTCGATGTTGCGGTGATCACCGGCGCCGCGAATGGAGACACCAGCCAAGTAGTCGTCTTGCTGGGAACCGGCAATGGTAGCTTCCGGTCTCCGATCTCTACGGCCTCGGGTGTGAGCGGCCTCACCATTAAGACTGCCGACGTAAACGGGGATGGCGAGCAGGATGCGTTGATCGGCGGTAATGGCAGTGCCGCGGTGCTGTACGGTAAGGGGGACGGCACATTCCAATCGCCGGTTCTTCTCAGCAGCGGAAGCTATCAGTTAGTGGATGTTGCCGCCGGCGACTTCAACGGCGATGGCCGGCTGGATGTCGTCTGCGCGATCGCCGGCCCCCATGCCGGACTTGCGGTATTCCTCCAGAATAGCGGTGGCAGCTTCTCCGCGGGAGAGGTGTTGATCACACAATACCCCACCGGCACGGCTGTGGCGGTTGGCGATTTTGCCCAGAATGGCAAGTTGGGTGTGCTGTTGAGCGGTGTCGACGAGATCCAATATCTAGCCGGCAACGGAGACGGAACATTCCAACAACCTGCGCCAGTCTACGGAACACAAGTTATGGGGCCGATCGCGCTGGCCGACTTCAACCGCGATGGTCTCTTGGACTACACGGTAGCGAACAACGCTCAGCCCGGCTGGGGTGTAGTCATCGGCGCACAAAGCGGACCAGGTGATTTCGGCTGGAATGTTATGCCGGCGACGACCACGGGAGGAAGCACCGGCGTAGCCGTCGGCGACTTCAATGGCGACGGTTGGCCGGATGTCGTTACGGCCGACAGCACCGGCAATCAGGTCACCGTGTTTCTCAACCTGGTTGGAGTTAATAACGGGCCGCTGCAATTCGTGGTGATACCTCCATGCCGGCTCTTCGATTCCCGTCCGAACCCTCTTCCCGGTGGCATCGCGTTCGGATTTATTCCTTCGGAGGTGGGCAACAGCTGCGGAGCCAGTATTCCGCCAACCGTGGCTGCCTTTTCGCTGAATGTTACTGCGATTCCAGTTGGGACGCTCGGCTACATGGAGGTCTTTTCGCCGGGGGGATCCTTTGGAACTTTCTCGACCCTGAATTCGCCGGACGGAAGAACCAAGGCCGATGCCGTGATTGTAGCCGCGGGGAACCTGGCAGCATTCGGTATCTATAACACCGACTCGACGAACCTAATCGTCGACGTCAACGGCTACTTCGTGCCGGCAACGCCATCGACGCTCACCTTCTATGCCGTCCCTGAGTGCCGCGTCTTCGACACTCGCAACCCCAAGGGTCCCTTGGGAGGGCCTTATCTGCAGGGCGGAGTCGAGCGCGACTTCCCGGTGCTCGCCGGCGACTGCAACATTCCCGGCAGCGCAGTGGCGTACTCCATGAACCTCACGGCTGTCCCGTACAACGATGAGAGCCTTGGATATCTGACGACGTGGGCCACAGGGAGTCCTCAGCCAGTCGTCTCCACGCTGAATAATCCGACGGCAACGATTGTCGCCAACGCGGCAATTGTGCAGGCGGGAACTGGCGGCGAGATTGCCGTGTACCCAAGCGACAATACGCACCTTGTCGGCGATATCAACGGCTACTTCGCGCCTGCGGGCGCGGGCGGCTTGTCGCTGTACGTGCTACAACCCTGTCGCGCCCTCGACACGCGGCAGCAGAACGGCGCTTTCACCGGCGATTTGATGGCCAACATCCAGGGAAGCCCGTGCGCGCCTCCCGGCAATGCGCAAGGGTATGTGATGAACGCGACGGTCGTGCCTGATCCCACCCTGAATTACCTGACGTTGTGGCCGGATGGCCAGGGACGCCCGACGGTCTCGACGCTGAATGCCACCGACGGCAAGACCGCTTCCAATCTGGCGATCGTAGGCACCAGCAATGGAGAGATCGATGCCTATGCTTCGGGAATGACCAATCTGATCCTGGATCTGTTCGGCTACTTCGCGCCATGAGCGGAGGGCTCGGGAAGTAGAAGAAAGCCACCCGCTGTCAGGGTGGCTTTCTGTTTCATCTCGCAACTGATGCGCGTATCGCGTGGCTCACTTCGTAAAAATATCGTGATCCTGGTCGTAGCGCTTCTCGACCCTCTGACCTTCTTCCGCCATTTCATCGGCCTCTTTTTCCAACCGGTCGGAGAGGGCGGAGTCCTCAGAGCGAGGTTCCTTCGATGGCGGTTGCGAACTTGTTGGGTCCTTCTTGATATCCGGCATAGTGCACCTCAAGGGTCTATGATGCCGAACATGCGACAGCCGGTTTCATCTTAACGTCGATTCGGTTGTCGAATAGCCGACAACTGGCCACTGGCAACTACTTCAGCCTCGCCCCAATCGGCACATCTTCCAGAAATCCGGCGAGCACCGGCGCGCCATCGTCCAGCGACGCCGCGACGATCATGCCATTCGACTCCAGCCCGCGCAGCTTGCGCGGCTGCAGGTTGGCGACGATCACGACCTTGCGTCCCACGAGTTTCTCCGGCTCATAGGCCTTGGCGATGCCCGCGACCACCTGCCGCACTTCAGTTCCGATGTCGACTTCAAGGCGCAGCAGTTTGTCGGCGCCTTTGACTTTCTCGGCGGCCTTCACCAATCCGACGCGCATTTCGACTTTGAAGAAATCGTCGGCGCTGATCTTCTCGGAGCTTTCCGTCTTTTCTCCAGCCGCAGACGCGGACGCCGCGGCTGCCCCACCCTTATCGCCTTCGGTTGGCGATAGGATGGGTCTTGCCGTTTGTTCTGCCGGTGCTTCTGCCGGTGCGGGTTGTCCTTGTGCTCGCGGCTCGGGGCTCGGGGCTCGTGGCTTCTCGCTCTCCACGGAGCGTTCCTGTTCCATCTGTTGCATCCTTTCGATCATGCTCTTGTCGGCGCGCGGAAACACCGGCTCAACCTTGCCCAGCTTGGTGCCCGCCTGAATCTGTCCCCAGGCGAGCGTGCGCAGGTCGAATTTCTTGATCTCACCCACGCCCATCTGTGTCCAGATGCGCGCCGTCGCCTCAGGAATGACCGGGTGTACCAGCGCGGCCACCATGCGCAGCGCTTCGGCCGAAGTGTGCAGAATGGTCGCCAGCCGTGCCCGCGAGTCGCGATCGTCGCGCTCGGCCACCGCCCACGGCTCATTCTCCACGATGTACTTGTTGACGCCGGCCACCAGCGTCCACGCCGTCTCCAGCGCGCGCGAAAACTGGTACTGCTCAAACTGAGCGTGGAAGTTGGTGATCGTCTGCTCCGCCAGCTTCACGATCGCTTCGTCCGCGGGAGTGCGCGACCGTGCTGAAACATAAGGAACCTCGCCCTCGAAGTAGCGCGCAATCATGCTCAGCGAGCGGCTGGCCAGGTTGCCTAGATCGTTGGCCAGATCGGCGTTGTAGCGCTGCACCAGGGCATCGAAGCTGAACGCGCCATCCTGACCGAAGACAATTTCGCGCAGCAGGAAATAGCGCAGCGCGTCTTGGCCTAGCGTGTCGAGAATCGTCTCGCTGCGCACGATGTTGCCGCGCGACTTCGACATCTTGCTCTCTTCAAACAGCAACCAGCCGTGAGCGATGATCGAGCGCGGCAGCGGCAGCTCCGCGGCCAGCAGAAAGGCCGGCCAGTAGACGCAGTGGAAGCGCACGATCTCCTTGCCGATCATGTGTACGTCGGCGGGCCAGTAGTGCCAGCGCGGGGCTTGCTCGTCGGGATAACCGATGGCCGTGATGTAATTCGCCAGCGCATCGAGCCAGACATAGATCACATGCTTGGGATCGCCGGGCACCGGAATGCCCCACTTGAACGAGGTGCGGCTGACCGAGAGATCGCGCAGCCCGCTGTTCACGAACGCGACCACTTCGTTGCGACGCGTGTCCGGCCGGATGAAGTCAGGATGCTCGGCGTAATACTTCAGTAGCCGCTCGCCCATCGCCGACAGCTTGAAGAAATAATTTTCCTCGTGAACGGTTTCTGTCGGTCGTCCGCACTCCGGACAGGGCGCGCCGGGGCCGACGGCGTCAACATAGAGCTCGTCGGAAACGCAGTATTGCCCGCTGTACTCGCCCTTATAGATGTAACCCCGCTCCTGCAGCCGCGTGAACAACGCCTGCACACCGCGCGCATGGCGCGGTTCGGTGGTGCGGATGAAGTCGTCGTTGCTGATCTGCATGCGCTCCCACAACGAGCGAAACTCGCCCGACACTTTGTCGGCAAACTCCTTCGGTGTACAACCGGCAGCCGCGGCGGAGCGCTCGATCTTCTGCCCGTGCTCATCGGTGCCGGTAAGAAACCACGTGTCCACGCCCAACATGCGCTGCCGCCGGGCAATGGTGTCGCACACGACCGTGGTGTACGTGTGCCCAATGTGCGGCCGCGCGTTGACGTAATAAATGGGCGTAGTGATGTAAAACTTCTGTGGCTTCTTGTTATCCATGCTGTCGTTCCAGGTACAAGCGAAGGGCTTCCTGCATCACCGTCTTCAGCGCGATGTGCTGCTCGGCGGCAATGCGCCGGCAATCTTCGTATTCGGGCGCGAAGTGCACAACCTCGCCGTTGAGCGTGGCAATCTTCATGCGCACCTCGCCCCAAGGGGTGTTCACGGGTTCGTGACGGCGCGGCAGGGCATAGCGCTGCTCGTGACGCGTCCTGATGCCCAGCGTGCTGCTCTCGCGAAATAACAACTCCCGCAGCTGCTCTTCATTTTCTGGCCGCGCCAGAATCGTAAGGAGCGCGCCCGGCCGATTCTTCTTCATCTGGATTGCCGTGGTGAAGGCATCGAGCGCGCCCTCGGCAAACGCCTGATCGATGATGTAACCGATGATCTGCGGATTCAGATCGTCGAGATTCGCTTCCAGGATTGCGATCGGCTCAACCGGGATCTCGTGCGGCGTGTCCATCTGCGAAACCGCCGCTTCCCCGATGCTGATCCGCAGAACATTCGGATGTCCGGCGAAATCGCGCGAACCAGCGCCGTATCCAGCCTTCTCCGTCGTCATCATCGGGCGCGGTCCGAAACTGGTTGCGAGCACTTTCACAATCGCGGCACCAGTGGGCGTGACCAGTTCTTTCTGAATCTCGCCGGAATAGATCGGCGCGTCCTTCAGCAATTCCAGCGTTGCAGGCGCAGGAACCGGCATGACTCCATGCGTGCACGTCACCGTGCCGCTGCCGACGTTCAGGGGAGAACAGATGAACTGCTCCACTCCCAGAGCCTCCGCGCCAACCGCCGCGCAGACGATGTCGACGATGGCATCGGCCGCGCCCACTTCATGGAAGTGAACTTCCTCAATTGCCACGTTGTGGACTTTGGCCTCCGCGGCTCCGAGGGCAATGAAAATCTCGCTCGCGGTTCGCTTCGCGCGTTCGCTGATTGAGGCTGCAGCGATGATCTTCAGAATCTCGCTGAGCCCGCGCGCATGTGAGTGATGATGATGTTCCGCAGTCGCCACCGATCCGTCCTTGCCTCTAGTCCCTGGCCCCTGATCCTTAGTCCCTTGCGGGTGGCTATTGACAACTGCTTCGTCCAGTACTCCTCGCGCGGCATGTCCTTCTCGCCGTCGACGATGACATCCAGCTTCGTCGCAGCAATTCCCGCGCGATCGACGCGCGAGCGCTCCAGCTTCGCGCCGAGATTCAGCTCGGCGACGGTCTTCGCGAACAGCTCGAACGAAACTCCGGCGTCAAGCAGCGCGCCCAGAAACATGTCGCCGCTGATACCGGAGAAGCAATCGAGATAGGCAATGCGCATTGAGAGCCGCCCGGACCGCGCCAAATCGGCGCGGGAAGCAGAAATTTCATCATAGGTAAGCGGCGATGGAGCGTCAAACGTGGGACCTGTTCCTGCTGTTGTTCACCACGGAGGCACGGAGAGGTACATTGGTCAATGAGATATCAGCAAGCCGCTGATGCGTGGAGGAATGAGCGCCTCGGGCGTGGAAGATGATAGCCCACCGTTTCAACGGTGGGTAGGCGGTTCACAAGCGCGAGTCTCCTCGGGAACGTCACACGCTGGGCGTGCCGTGCCCGAGGCACTCGAGTCCTTCTCATCGCGCTACCCACGGTTGAAACGGTGGGCTATTTTATGCTGTCCGGCAAAGCGGGACGCCGTCCGGAGCCGTTGCTGGTCACCCTCCATTGCCAGCAACCGCAAGAGCACATGCGCGGACCGTTCTGCGACAATGGAAGGTGTCGGTTGCTAACAGCTAAATCTTAGAGCCCAGGCTTCATGTACCTCGAACACCAACGAACCCTCGCCACTCACGTCCGCGAATTCCTGCGCGCGAAGTACAACCTCGATTTGCCGAACATCGTCATCGATCAGCCGCCCAACGTCGAGATGGGCGAGTTCGCGCTGCCGCTGTCGTTTGAGCTGGCCAAGAAGCTGCGCAAGGCTCCGCGCAAGATCGCGGAGGAGATTGTCGCCGAACTGCCGCTGCCGAACGGCTTCGAGACGTTCGAGGTCGCCGGCGCCGGCTACATCAACGCTCGTCTCAAGCGCGCTGTTGCCGCGGAGGCACTCGTCACCGATCGTCCGGTCGTAACCTTCAGCCATGTGGGGGAAGGCGCAGCGGATGTCAGCGGAAAGATTCTGGTGGAGCACACCTCGATCAATCCCAACAAGGCCGCGCACATTGGCCATCTGCGCAATGCGATTCTGGGCGACACCTTCGTTCGCCTGCTGCGTGCCTCGGGTCACGTTGTCGATGTGCAGAACTACATCGACAACACCGGCGTGCAGGTTGCTGACGTCGTTGTTGGATTTATCCAGCTGGAGAAGAAGTCGAAGCAGCAGATCGCCGAGATCATCGCGTCCGACCCGCGCTTCGATTACTACTGCTGGGAACTCTACGCGCGCGTCTCGCAGTGGTACGAGCAGGACAAGCAGCATCTGAAGGCTCGCGCCGATGCGCTGCATGCTATCGAGCGCGGTGGGAATGAGACAGCAGAAATCGCCGAGCTGATCTCGACCACGGTCCTGCGCAGACATCTCGAGACGATGGACCGCCTCGACATCGAGTACGACTTCCTGCCGCGGGAGAGCGAGATTCTGCATTTGCACTTTTGGGATGCGGCGTTCGAACTGCTGCAGGAGAAGAAAGTTCTCTACTTCGAGACCGAGGGAAAGAACAAAGGGTGCTGGGTGATGACCAGACCGAAGCCGAATCCCACCCTGTCTCCTGCGGAGACGAGGGTGGGGCACCCGGATCAAAACGGGGAGGCGGACGACTCCACGAAGGGTGAAACTGAAAAGTCCGGTCCTGATGAGGATGCGAAGGTCATCGTGCGCTCCAACGGTACGGTCGGCTATGTCGGCAAGGATATTGCCTATCATCTCTGGAAGTTCGGGCTGCTGGGGCGCGACTTCGGCTATCGACGCTTCTGCCAATATCCCAATCAGCATGAGGTCTGGATTTCGGCGGAGCGCGGCGAGGCCGACCATCCGCACTTCGGCAGCGTCGCCGCAATCTACAACGTTATCGACTCGCGGCAATCCGATCCGCAGAACACCGTGATCGAGGCGCTGCGGCTGCTCGGCTACACCGAGCAGGCGGCCCACTACACACACTTCTCCTACGACATGGTCGCGCTGACGCCGCGTTGTGCGATGGAGCTCGGCTACGACATCAAGGAAGAAGATCGTGCCAAGTCCTACATTGAGGTATCGGGACGGCGCGGGTTTGGGGTGAAGGCCGACGATCTGCTCGACGCGCTGATCGCCGCCGCCAAGAAGGAGGTCGACAGCCGTCACGCCGAGCTCGACGATGCCGAGCGGACTCGCATAGCCGGGCAGATCGCCATCGGCGCGCTGCGCTACTTCATGTTGAAGTTCACCAAGCAGTCGGTGATTGCCTTCGACTTCAAGGAGGCGCTGGCCTTCGAAGGCGAGACCGGCCCGTACGCGCAATACGCGGTTGTACGCGCGACCAACATTTTTCGCAAGGCCGGAGTCGATCCTGATGCTGCCCTCGCCGCCGGCATCGACTACGCGCATCACTTCGCCGATGCCAGCGGAACCGAGATCTGGGAGCTGTGGCTGCTGGCGGGGAAGACGTCATTCGTTGTCGAGCAGTGCATCGCAACGACGGAACCTGCGTTTGCCGCCAAGCACGCCTTCCAACTGGCGCAGCAGTTCAACAACTTCTATCACCGGCATCACATCCTGACCGAGGCCGATGAGGACCGAAAGCGCTTCCTGCTGGCGACCGCGGCGGTGGTGCGGCGAGAGTTGGTTCGTGTGCTGGCGGTGATGGGGATCACGGTGCCGCCAGTGATGTGAGTTTTCACCACAGAGATCACAGGGGCACTGAAAAAGACAAGAGGAAATTGAAAAGATCAAGAACTCTGTGAGCTCTGCGTCTCGGTGGTGGGTTAGGCTTTTGCCATCACCCCGCCAGAGGTGCAGCGCACTGCGATTCCTCGGGTGTTGTCTCCGGAACCATCGCTTGAAACCAGATCGCTCCTGCCGCCGCCAACCCGGCAAAGAGCACAAACATCGCAGTGAATCCCAGATGCTGAATCAGCACTCCCGTCAACAGCGGTCCCAGCACACCGCCCACGGCGAGGGCCGTCGCGAATATTCCCATCAGCGTGTTGAAGCCGCCTTTACCTTTCGTCAGGTCGGCGGCTATCGCCACGATCGCCACGCCATAGATCCCAGCGCCAATGCCGTCGAGCGTCTGCAAAACTATAAGTGCCATCGGTCGATGAACGAGTGTGTAGCTGAGGATGCGCAGTGGCAGCGCCCAGAAGGCAACCGCCATCACCGGCTTGCGCCCCCAGCGATTTGCCAGCACGCCCGCCAGCAGCGATACCGGAACCATTACCGACTGCGCGGTCAGGACCGTAGCTGTCATCAGGCTGTCGGATCCGCCAAGCTGCTTTACATAGAGCGCGACGGCCGGCAAGATCGGCGCATTGGCAAAGTGAAAGAGTGCGACGGCGACAAACAAGCTTGCGATCGGCCGCTGCCGCACGAGAGTCATCGCCGGCACGCCGTCTTCGCGATTGTCGGTGCGGCCGGTCGCCAAATAAGGATTCAGCTCGGAGGGCCGAATAAGCACTACCGAAGCCGCTGCGAGCACCGATGACAGCCCGACCGCGTAGAAGACTCCTGTCAGCCCGAAACGCGTGACCACCAAAATTCCGCCGACTGCCGCTGCGATGTTTCCGGCGTGATTCCAACATTGATTGCTGCCGATGGTGGCATTCAGCCGTGGGTGCCCGACCAGCGATAACGCCAGCGCGGCCAGCACCGGGGCGAAGAAGGTCTGAGCCGCGCCTGCGCTAAACAACAGCGCGAGAATTCCGCTGAAGCTATGCGTTACCGCAGGCAGCAGAACAAAGCAGATCCCGACGATGACGCAGGCGATCGCGAACAGCGCGCGGCGGGAATTGACGCGGTCGGTCAGCAGGCCCGCGGGCGTCTGGAAGAGCAGTGTTCCCAATCCGGCCGCCGCCGTTGCAATCCCAATCGAACTAAAGGTCCAGCCCGAAGACCTCAAGAATCCGTTGAGCACCGGCATGACCACGCCGACCGCTTCCGCCTGGAAAAAGTTGGCGGCATTCAGCCCGAGGCGGCTGACGCGGGAATTGTGGCGCGGGTTCGTAACAGATCTCTTGTCCAGCATCCCATGCCCGGCGACTATTGCGTACGCCTTGGGATGCGAAATCAAGCGGACGTTGTGAGAGAGAAATTGCCAAGAACTGTAAAGGTTCAGCGCGGAGTTTCGTCCCATGGAAGACGAGATCGCGCGCTACTTCTCTCGCCGGACCGCGATTCCGGTGATCTCAAAGTGTGCGCCTAACAGAAGTTTGCTGGCGCCGGTAAACGTGCGAGCAGGAAAGCCGCCATGGAAATACGTCCGGTACACGTTGTTGAAGCTCTTGAAGAGACTCAAGTCGGTGCAAAGCACATTCACCATGACCAGATCGTCCATGGTCATGCCCGCAGCCTCTACTCTTCGCTTAAGGTCGTCCATGGCCAAGCGGGTTTCTTCCTCAGGCGATGCCGGGACGACTCCGGTTTTGGGATCTGCTCCCACATAGCCTGACAAATACAGGGTGTCGCCAACCAGAACCGCGTCGCTGAAAGGCGTGGCGGTTAGCTCCGCCGGTGACCGGTCCAGGACGATGTTCTTGCGATCCTTTTGCGCGAAGGCCGGTAGAACCGCAACCAGCAGAATGATGGAAGCCAGCGCGCGTGCGGAAACTCGCATAAGTCCCTCCAATGGCTCTTTCCTTCAATGTCGGGACGAAAGGGGCGCTCGCTGGCCTGACGATAAAGCCCATGGTATATAATAGTCAAGTACATACTATTTTGTATGGTACTAACCAAGAGGTAAGCATGCGGAAGCAGAGGAAGGTGGGATACGCCTGCGGGCTGGAGGCGGCGCTTGATGTTATCGGCGGGCGATGGAAGGTGCTCATTCTCTGGGACCTCGACTCTCCGCGTCGCTTTGGGGAACTCAAGCGGATTGTGGAAGGAATCAGCGAGAAGATGTTGATCCAGCAATTGCGAGAGTTGGAGGCCGATGGCGTGGTGCACAGGAAGGTATTTCACCAGGTGCCTCCGCGCGTTGAGTACTCCCTGACCGCGTTTGGTCTTTCGCTTCGCCGGTCTCTGGCTCCGCTGTGCAAGTGGGGAACGATTCATATGGAGAGGATTGGAGCGCGTCACATCACGGCGGGCCAGCCTTAGTAACCGGAAATTAACATTGCACCCTGACCGGGCGTTATAGAATCGACGCTTATGCAAGATAAGCCGTTGGAAATAGAGAAAATTGAAGATGCCTCGGGAGCGACCGTGCTCCGCCTTCACGGGCCTTTGCTACTGGGCAATTTCTTTCCGCTTCAGAACCTGGTTCGCTCCGATAACGCTCCGTTGCTGGTGGTCGACGTTTCCGACATGCCGTACATCGATTCGGCCGGTATTGGCTGCCTGGTGGGCGCGCATGTCTCGCGCGAGAACTCGGGACGCCATCTGGTGCTGGTCGGCGCCAATGACCGGCTGCTGACCTCGCTGAAGGTCACCAAGTGCGATCAGTTGTTCGCTTTGGCTCCGACGGTGGAACAGGCGCTGGCGCAGCGGGCTGGCGCCTAGGAATCGACGGTCTTCGGCGCTGCTCCCCCGCCCTCCTAATCTGATAGACTTGCGGACTGGATGTGGGTGTCCGGCTCAAGCTAGCTCGCCATTCCTCTCGATCAGCTTTCCTTCCGCCGCGCCTGCTCCGCCCAGGAGGTGTTATGTCGGCTACTGCAAGTGCTCCGCAAATTCACAATCGCGTGCAGGAGTTCATCGGGCTGCCGCGCAAGATGTACATCAACGGTGACTGGGTAGAGGCCGCTTCCGGTAAGACGTTTCCCGTCTACAACCCCGCGACCGGCGAAGTACTGGCCCAGGTTGCCGAAGGCGATAGGGAGGATATCGATCGCGCGGTGAGGGCTGCGCGCAGGGCCTTCGAAGGCGGTCCCTGGCCGACGATGACTGCGTCCGAGCGCGGCCGGCTCATGTGGAAGCTGAGCGATCTGATCGAGGCGCATCTGGAGGAGTTCGCGCAGCTGGAAAGTCTCGACAACGGCAAGCCGCTGTCGGTCGCGCGGGTTGCGGATGTGCCGCTGGCGGTCGACCTCTTCCGCTACATGGCGGGATGGGCGACCAAGATCGAAGGCAACACGATTCCGTTTTCGCCGAAGTATCTCGCGTACACGCGGCGCGAGCCGATTGGCGTTGTCGGCCAGATTATTCCGTGGAACTTTCCGCTGCTGATGGCGGCGTGGAAGCTGGGACCGGCGCTGGCGACCGGTTGCACCGTTGTCCTGAAGCCGGCAGAGCAAACACCGTTGAGCGCACTGTTATTGGCTGAATTGATTGCCGAAGCCGGCATTCCCGATGGTGTGGTCAACGTCGTGCCAGGCTATGGCGAGACTGCCGGAGCCGCGCTGGCTGCGCACAACGATGTCGACAAAGTCGCCTTCACCGGATCGACGGAGGTTGGCAAGCTCATCGTGCAAGCCGCTGCTGCCAATCTGAAGAAGGTTTCGCTGGAGCTTGGTGGCAAGTCGCCGAACATCGTCTTCGATGATGCCGACATGAGCAGGACCATTAGCGGAGCGGCCAGCGCCATCTTCTTCAATCACGGCCAGTGCTGCTGCGCGGGCTCGCGCCTATACATCGAGAAGAGCATCTTCGACAATGTGGTCAGCGGCGTGGCTGACGAAGCGAAGAAGATCAAAGTCGGCCACGGCTTTGATGCTGAAACGGACATGGGTCCGCTGGTGTCGAAGGAGCAGTTGGCACGCGTCACCGGCTATCTGGAGAGCGGCTTCAGCGAAGGTGCCGAGGCGGTTGTTGGCGGGCGGAAGAAGGCTGGCGCCGGTTACTTCGTCGAGCCGACGGTGATGGTGAAGACCAATCCCAACATGAAGGTCGTGCGCGAGGAGATCTTCGGGCCGGTGGTTTGCGCCATGCCGTTCAGCGATGTCGACAAGCTGATCGCCGAAGCTAATCAGAGCGAATATGGCCTGGCGGCGGCGGTGTGGACGCGCGACATCAGCAAGGCGCAGCGCATTGCCGGGAAGCTACGTGCTGGGACCGTGTGGATTAACTGCTACAACGTCTTCGATGCGTCACTGCCGTTCGGCGGCTACAAGCAGTCGGGATGGGGACGCGAGATGGGCCATGAGGTGCTGGAGCAGTACACCGAAGTGAAGGCGGTCTGCGCAGCGATCTAAGAACCGTTGTCAGTTGTCGGTTGCGACAAGGAATCAGGGGTTAGGGGCTAGGGATTAGGCGACCAGTGGCGCTGATCTCCACTCCCCTGATCCCTCAATCCCCGACCTCTGACTCCTAGCTCCTTCTCCATATTTTTTGAATATCCCGTGAATTCCGCCACACCGTGGCATACTGTTGCCGCGCTATCAGCTGCACTTCCGCAGCAACATCGACGAAATCAAGAGCATTTGCCTGCTGGCGCCCAGCGGCGAACGGGTCTCGCTTGCCGAGTTGTGTAAGATCAGTGTCGATGAGGCGGGACCGACCGATGTCCTGCCGCAAGAGGAAGAAGAGATTTCCGAATGAGAATGGCCTCGGTGAGGTGTCGAGGGTTGTCCTGGGTCACGGCGTGGTTGTCCGACGGCACGAGAAATGCGGTCTCCGCCTTTGCGTTGCTGGTAGCGCTTGGGATGAGCTCTCAGGTTGTGGCACAGACTACGGAGCAGTTGCAGACCCCGCCGCAATCGCCGGCTCCGGCGCAGTCGCAATCTGTCCCCTCGATGCCGAATCCGATGCAGCAGCTCACGGCTCCGGGCAAGCCGCGGTCTCCGCAGGTGATCATCACGATCGATCAGGCGATCAGCTACGCCCTGAACAGTCCCTCGGTGATCGCCGAGCGGACGCTGATCTCGCAGAACAAGGAGCAGGAGGTCACCGCCAACCTGCGGCCCAACCCAACGCTGACGTGGGACGCGCAGTACCTGCCGTTTTTCACGCCGAGCTTGTGGTCTTCGGACTACATCGATAACACGGCGCAGTTTGATCTCGGCGTGGGCTATCTCTTCGAGCGCGGCAAGAAGCGGCAACATCGCTTGCAGGCAGCACAGGACGCCACCTCGGTAACCGAGGCTCAGGTGCGCGATTTCGAGCGCACCACAGTCGCCAACACGGCGCAGCAGTTCATCGCGGCGCTTCTGGCGCAAGCGAACCTGGACTTTGCCAAGCGCCTGCTCGACAGCTATCAGCACACCGTCAACATCAGCGAGGAACAGAACAAAGCCGGCGCGATGAGCAAGGCCGACCTGCTGAAAATCCAGCTGCAGACCTTGCAGTTCCAGAACGATGTGACGACCGCGAAGATCGCGCTGGTTCAGGCACTCAATTCGCTGCGTCAGCTGATGGGCTTCGACTCGGTGCCGCGCGAATACGACGTGGCCGGCACGCTGACCTCCGAGCCGCTGACGATGGGGCTGAGTGATCTTGAGGCGAAGGCTCTGAGCCTGCGGCCCGACCTGCAGGCGGCGCAGCGCGGGGTCACGGCTCAACAAAGCCAGATCGGACTGGCCAAGGCTCAGGCCAAACAAGATCTCAATGTCACCTTCGACTACTCTCACGTGAGCGCGTCGAACGTCGGGGCTTTCTACTTCAGCATCCCGATGCCGATCTTCAATCGCAACCAGGGCGAAGTGGCGCGCAATTACTTTGTGCTGACGCAGACGCAATTCCAGGAGAAGGCTGCCGAGCAGCAGGTGCTGACCGACGTGAAGAACGCCTACGAGACGCTGCTCAACAATCGCGACATCGTGCAGCTGTACAGCAATGGCTACATCCAGCAGGCGCAGCAGTCGCTGGATATCGCGC
>Ga0335078_10008216_pt1 | contig 15518 bp, 13 predicted proteins | sample Lox_Sample_32_FD_206711 | JGI IMG/M metagenome (GOLD analysis project Ga0335078, IMG submission 206711) | Soil microbial communities from Loxahatchee National Wildlife Refuge, Florida, United States - Lox_Sample_3.2 | ecosystem: Environmental > Terrestrial > Soil > Wetlands | place: USA... | reverse complement strand
GCCCGCGTTTCTCTTGCAGCTCCGGGAAGCGCCGCAAGTCATTGTAGAGACATGTAGTTACGCAGCCGGTCTAATACTACATCCTGTCAAAAAACTTGCCGCAAATCGGTCCATCTGCGGTATAATCGCGTTTCCCGCACCCCTCCGGGTTTAGGTTCTCCCCAGGCAGTTTTCAGATTTGCTTTTCCCCTGATTTGATCAGCCCTCCCATAGTTGCTGAATTCAGCAGCGGGGGTAAGACTATGGGCTTCTTCAGAAAGTTGTGGCGGAGTGAAGACGGGCAAGATGTCTCCGAATATGCGGTTATGCTGGCGGTCATTACCGCGATTGCCCTGGCTACCGTCCGCCTCATCGGTTCCAATGCCACCATTGCGTTCTCCTCGGTCGCCAGCAAGATCGGGCAGTAAGCCGGGCGAGCGTTCCGAGAATGCCAACATTACATTGGTCACCGGTATCTTGACGGCACCCACCGACGGTCTGAGAGACTGGGAATGAACGAACGGTAGAATACCGCTTCATCTGTGCAACAAATTGTCGCTGCAACTGCTTGCAATGCGGGTTATCATGGAAGCAGGGACGCGTGGTCGTCTTCCTATCCTTTTGAAAATGGATTGCTTCAGAAGGTGGAACCGGCTTTCGGCGCACACCGTCCGCGCTGCGCACTAAATTGCACTGAAACCACCTGGAGCTATCCACTCAAGGCCAGGTTTCGTTTTTGGAGGTTACGATGAAGCACATTCTCCACAGTCTGTGGCGGGAGGATGAGGGGCAGGATATTGCGGAATATGCCGTGATGCTGGCAGTGATTCTGGTAATCGTCGTCGGTACCATCCGGCTGATCGGTTCCAATGCCAACAATGTCTTCTCTTCCGTCGCTAGTTCCGTTCAGTAAGAACCACCTGGTGTGGCGCGAGCCTGAGCCAGATTCGGGTGCAGGAGGAATTTCAGTCCCTTGCAGCCGGCCTTTTGGCGAGTCACTGCACCGCGCGTAGGGCAGCGTCGGCCCTGCGGGTGTGGGTCGGTTTAGTGTGTCTTGCGATAAACCTCGGCTTTGGCCATCTATCGCACTTTGCACTTGAGGAGCAGGAATGAATCGCACGCGGTTGATGCTGATTGGAGTTGTCGCTCTGGCGATGGGCGGGCTGGTCAGTTTCGTGGTCTATCACAATCTCGAGGCGAAAACTCCGGCGGACAACCGCCCGGGCGTAAACATAGTGGTGGCGGCCGACGATTTGCAGGTCGGCGCCAAGATTGAAGACCGCGACGTTCGCGTCGCGCGCTTCCCGGAAGGCGAACTGCCGCAGGGCGTTTATCACGCTCCTTCCCAGGTGGTCGGCCGCGGCGTGGTGCTGCCCATCAGCCGCGGAGAGTTCATTTTGCCCGGCAAGCTGGCGGGCGAGAATGCCGGCTTCGGTTTGCCCGCGCTCATTCCCCCGGGCATGCGCGCCGTCTCCGTTCGCGTCAATGAAGTGGTTTCCGTCGCCGGTTTCGTGCAACCGGGAACACGCGTGGATGTTCTGGTCACCGGCAATCCCGGTGCGGGCGAGACCTCGGAGCAGACCACAACCGTGCTCGAGAACGTCGCCGTGATCGCCACCGGCCAGCGCCTGGAGCATAACTCCGGCGGCGATGCTCAGGTGGCCCCGGTCATCACCTTGCTCGTTTCCCCCGATGACGCGCAGAAGCTCACGCTGGCCTCCTCGCAAGGGCGCATCCAGCTCGCGCTGCGCAATCCGCTCGATACGCGCCAGGAAGACCTCAACGGCATTGGCCCCAACAGCATTTACAGAGGGGTTCCGGCGCCGAAGCCGGTGGCGGCACAACGGCCCGTGACCGTTGCCAAACATGTCGCGCCGGCTGCTCCCCAAACTTCCAACGCCTATACGGTTGAGGTGATCAAAGGCGACAAAAAAGAAGAAACCGATTTCGGGGACAAAGACAAGAACAAGAAATAGGCAGGGTGGGCAGGTAAATGGGGATACCGAGGGACCACATGGCGATCCGCTCCGGCAGTGGCGTGAAAGAAAAACTGAAAACTGGCACCATGCGTTCGAGCGCGATTGCCATTCTGCTGTTCCTGTTTGTCGCGCTCGCGGTCCCCGCCCAGAACCAGCCAGCGCAATCGGCCGAACCCGCGCCCGAACAGATGGTTCCCTCGCCGGCGCAACAGGCCCCCTCGGCGGAAGCCGCCGGCTCCGCGCCCTTGCGCGTCATGGTGGGCAAGTCACTGCTCATTAACACCACCGAGCGCCTGAAGCGGGTATCCGTCACTGATCCCGCGGTCGCCGACGCGCTCGTCGTCACACCTACGCAGATTCTGGTGCATGGCCGCTCGGCTGGCGAAGTTTCGCTGCTGATCTGGGACGAACTGGAGCGCTCGCGCAGCTTCGATCTGCGCGTGGACGTGGACGTCAGCGCCTGCGCCGAGGAAGAGCGCCGCATCTTTCCCGATGAGCAGATCAACGTCTCGCCTTCGCGTGCCGCCATCGTGCTCTCCGGCCACGTCACCACCGAAGACATTGCCAAGCGCGCCGGCCTGGTCGCGGAAGCCTACTCCAAGAACGTCGTCAACGTGCTGACCTTCGGGCCGGTCGGCGCGCAGGAAATTCTGCTGGAAGTGAAATTTGCGGAAGTGGACCGCTCCGCGGTCGAGCAGCTGGGTGTCAACTTCTTTACTCCCGGCACGGGAAACACCACGGGCACGCTCACTACGCAGCAATACGGCGGCTTCACCGCTTCTTCCTCCACCACGACCACCACCACGGTCGGCAACGTGAGCACTACATCAACCGCGGCGACTCCGCCTATCATCAACTACACCAATCCTCTGAATCTGTTTCTCTTCCGCAGCGATCTGAATCTGGGCCTCATGATCCAGGCCCTGCAGCAGAAAAATCTGCTGCAGATTCTGGCGGAGCCGAACCTCATCGCGGTCAACGGAAAAGAAGCCAGCTTTCTCGCCGGCGGCCAGTTCCCCTTCCCGGTGGTCCAGCCTGGCCAGGGCTTCACGGCCGTCAGTATCCAGTTCAAGGACTTCGGCGTGAAGCTGCAGTTCACCCCGGTCATCATGCCCTCGGGCAGCATCCACCTGAAAGTGGCGCCCGAAGTCAGCACCCTCGACTTCACCAACGGCCTGACGGTTTCCGGTTTCAACGTTCCTGCCTTGAGCACGCGTCGCGCGGAAACCGAATTCGAATTGCAGGACGGCCAAAGCTTCGTCATCGCCGGCCTGATGGACAATCGCGTCACCAACCTGGCCAGCAAATTTCCCGGCCTGGGCGACATCCCGATTCTGGGGAATCTTTTCAAGAGTAAGAACCTGCAGAAGAGCAAGACCGAGCTGATGGTGTTGTGCACTGTGCATCGCATCTCGCCCAGCGCCCAGTCGCCAGTATTGCCGCACCAGCCGCAGCCCTTTCTGCAGACCCCGCAGTTCGATGGATCGAAGCGGCCCGGGGGCAAGTAGAAGTGCATGCCGGAACTCTCGGTGGTAATCGTAGCGGCGGACAGTGAGCAGCGGGCCGTACTGCAAGTCATGGTGGAGGGCACCAACGTGGCCCGCGCGGTGCACAGCGGAGCGAACTTCCCGGTAGCCGCCTCTGATCCCGTCATTCGCCGCATTCAGGGCGCGAATCCTGACGTCGTTCTGGTGGATATCCCCGCCGAAAACCCCACGACAGCGCTGCGGGCGATTGAACTCCTGCAGCAGGAAGTCCCCTCCGCGGCGGTGTTTGCCATCGGCAGCCTTTCTCAGCCGCAGGTCATCGTGGCCTCCATGCGTGCCGGGGCGCGCGAATTCATGGAGCGCCCCACCACGACCGGCGAGTTGCTCGAGGCCTTCGTCCGCCTCACCTCACAGCGCAAAGTACAGAAGGAAGAAGTCGCCCGCGGCAAAGTCTTCACCGTGGTGAATGCCAAAGGTGGCAGCGGCGCCACCACGGTCGCCGTAAACCTGGCCCTGGCCCTGCATTCCAGCCATGGCGGCGTGGCACTGGTGGATATCGCCCCTTTGGGCCATTCCGCGTTGCACATGAATCTGAAACCCTTATTCAGTGTGGCCGATGCGCTGCGCAATTTGCACCGGCTGGACCATTCTCTGCTTGAGGGCTTCATGACGCGGCACGACACCGGCCTGCAGGTGCTGGCCGGCCCGAATACTCCGTCTTTGGTCGAGCCTTCCACGGCAGAGTTTGCCCGCTTGTTCGATATGCTGGTGGGCCATTTTCGCTATGTTGTGGTGGATGCCTCCACCCGCCTCGACAGCACCACGCGGCTGGTGGCAAACCTGTCGGACACGGTGCTACTCGTGGCCCACGCTGATGTCGCATCGCTGTGGAGCGCCGGGCGCATTCAGCAGTACCTGAGCGAATCGGGCGGACGCGACCGGGTGCGCTTGGTGTTGAACCGTTTTCGCAAGATTCCCGGTTTTACCGAGACCGATGCGGAGGCGGCCGCCGGGATCAAGTTGCTGTGGAAGATCCCGAACCATTATTTTGCGGTTTCCACGGCGATTGATCGTGGCGTTCCCCTCATGCACCAGAACAACACCGAGATCGCGCGCTCTTTCACGGGTCTGGCGGTCCGCCTTACGGAGAATGATGTGGACGTCAAGCGCGCCGCCTGGTCGCTGTTCAAGACCGTTTAGGCACTATGGTCAGCGCGCGACTGTTTAAGGAGCGTCGCGCTGGTGCAATTGGAGTAATCTAGTCGGGTTTCCCCGAAAATTTTTCGGGGCGTTTTTAAGCTTCGCGAAGCAATCGAAATCAGGACCGATGCCGAATCTGCAAGCCTTCGAACGCGCCGAGTACCAGCAGGTCAAAGCCGATCTGCATCGCAAGATTCTTGACCGGCTGGATCTGGAGAAACTCGGCCGCACCGCCGGTGACGCCGCCCGGGATGAAGTCCTTCTCCTCATCCGCAACACCATCAACAGTGAGGCCGTTCCGCTCAGCTTCGCCGAGCGCGAACGCCTGGCCCGCGAAATTCTCGATGAAATCTTCGGCCTGGGCCCGCTCGAGCCGCTCCTCAAGGACCACAGCATCTCCGATATCCTGGTCAACCGCCACGACCGGGTTTACGTCGAGCGCAACGGCAAGCTCGAGCCCACCGGCCTGAGCTTCAAAGATGATCAGCACCTGATGCAGATCATTGATCGTATCGTCTCCCGCGTCGGCCGCCGCGTGGACGAATCTTCGCCCATGGTGGATGCGCGCCTGCAGGATGGCTCCCGCGTCAACGCCATCATTCCGCCGCTGGCGATTGATGGCCCGTGTCTCTCCATTCGCCGTTTCGGCCGCGATCCGCTCACCGCGCGCAATATGATCGAAAACCGCACCCTCACCGAGCCTATGCTCGAGCTATTGTCGGCTATGGTGAAGGGGCGGCTGAACATTCTGATCTCAGGCGGCACAGGCGCCGGCAAGACCACGTTGCTCAACGTGCTCTCCGGCTACATTCCGAATTCCGAGCGCATCGTCACCATCGAAGACGCCGCCGAATTGCAACTCAAGCAGGAGCACGTGGTCCGCCTCGAAACCCGCCCGCCGAACATTGAAGGCAAAGGCGCTGTGCGGCAGCGCCAACTCGTGATCAATAGCCTGCGTATGCGTCCCGACCGCATCGTGGTCGGCGAGGTGCGCGGCGAAGAAGCCTTTGACATGTTGCAGGCCATGAACACCGGCCACGAGGGCTCGCTCACCACGGTTCACGCCAATTCGCAGCGCGACGCCCTGGCCCGTATCGAGAACATGTTCTCCATGGCCAATCTCAATATTCCCGAGCGCGCCGTGCGCCAGCAGTTGGCTTCCGCCATTCACGCGGTAGTGCAAGTCGCGCGCATGATTGATGGCGCCCGCCGCGTGGTTGCCGTTTCCGAAGTCACCGGCTCGGAAGGCGATGTTATCTCCATGCAGGATATTTTCCTCTTCGAGCGCACCGGCATTGACGAAAGCGGCCGCGTGCACGGCATCTTCCGTGCCACTGGCATCCGGCCCAAGTTCGCCGACCGGCTGGCCACCGCCGGCTGCCGCTTGCGCCCGGCAATTTTTGAGTCGAAGTTGGAGATTTAGAATTACCCGTACTCCCCTGGCAGGATTTGCATGACCGTTCTGATCGCCATTCTCGTGTTCGCCGTCGTGGCCGCGCTGGCTTTCGCCATCGGCTCGCTGCTCGATCAGCGCAGCGCCCGCGCCCGCCTCCTGCGCGATCGCTTGGCCGCGGTGCAGAAGGCCGCCGAGCGCAAGCCCAGCGAAGAGCTCGCCCTGCTGCGCGACGAAATGTTGAGCGAGATTCCCGCGCTCGACACGCTGTTGCGCCGTTCCGCCCGGGTTTCCAATTTGCAGTCGTTGCTCTCGCAAGCCGATCTCAACCTGCGCGCCGGCAACATGCTTATCATCTGCATGGTTTCAGCCGTGCTCTTTGCCGCAGTGGCCCTGGTCCTCGGCGGCTCCGCCGTCTTTGGCTGGGCCGGCCTGATGGCGGGCGCACTTCTGCCCTATTCTTACGCGTCGTATCGCCGCACTAAGCGCTTCCAGAAATTTGAGGAGCTCTTCCCCGAAGCGATTGATACTCTGGCCCGCGCCGTGCGCGCCGGCCACGCCTTCACCACCGCCCTCGAACTGATCGCCACTGAAGTCGCCGACCCCATTTCCACCGAGTTCCGCAAGCTCTTCGAAGAGCAGAAGTTCGGTCTTCCCGTGCGCGATGCCCTGCTCAATCTGACCGAGCGCGTCCCCCTGGTGGATGTGAAATTCTTTGTCACTGCCGTCATGCTGCAGCGCGAGACTGGTGGCAACCTGGCGGAGATTCTTGATAATCTTTCTTACATGATCCGCGAGCGGTTCAAGATCATGCGCCAGGTGCGGGTTTTCACCGCCCAGGGCCGCCTGACCATGGCCCTGTTGATGGCCTTGCCGCCACTGATCGTCATCGTGATGCTCACCATGAACCCGAGTTTCATTCGGCCGCTGTTCACCGACCCGATCGGGCACACGCTGATCGTGGGCGGCATCGCGCTCCAGACCTTGGGATATTTCGTGATTCGGAGAGTGATTCGGATTCAGGTTTAACGGATTTAGGACTAATGGATTTACGGTTAACCAGCTGATGGCCCTGTTTCTCATCATCGTTCTGTTCCTCAGCATCGCGCTGGCGGTGTTCTCCTTCGGCGCTGCTGCCTATGCGCCGTCGTCGGTCATCGGCTCGCGCCTGCGCGCCCTGGGCTGGCAGAAGCCGCAGGAGCCGGAAAAGCCGGCGCTCAAAGAGCGCCTCGAGCAGGCTCTCGACCCCATCAGCAAGGCGCTGCCGCTTTCTCCGAGCGAAGTTTCCCGCACCCGCAATTGGCTCATTCAGGCCGGCTATCGTGAGCAGCGCCATCTCACGTTCTACGTCGGCAGCCGCGTGCTGCTGGCCCTGCTCGGCATGGCCGTCGTCATCGCGATCTCCGGCTTTAATTCGCCCATCATGATCATCGGTGTCGGCGCCTTCGGCTTTTTCCTGCCCCGTTTTGCGCTGAAGCGCATGATCCGCGAACGCCAGCAGCGCATCAAGCTGGCCCTGCCGGATGCGCTCGACCTGACCGTCATTTGCGTCGAAGCCGGTCTCGCCCTCGATCAGGCCCTGCTTCGCGTGGGCGCCGACCTGCACCATGCCCACCCCGAATTGAGCAACGAATTCCAGCTGGTGAACCTTGAAATGCGTGCCGGCAAGCCCCGCGTCGAGGCCCTGCACAATCTTTCCGAGCGCACCGGCGTGGATGACATCCGCCACCTCGTGGCCACTTTGATTCAGACCGACCGTTTCGGCACCAGCATCGCCCAGGCCTTGCGGGTGCATTCCGATTCACTTCGTACTGAGCGCCGGCAAAGGGCTGAAGAGCAAGCTGCCAAGACCACCATCAAGATGGTCGTCCCCCTGGTACTGTTCATCCTCCCCTCCATACTCTTCGTCACTCTTGGCCCTGCGATCATTCAGCTGTATCGCACACTGGTAGCGCACTAAAGGAGCAGTTCTCCCTCGAGCACGGGAAAGAAGTAAATGGCAGCGTCGGTGTCACAAGGATATGCTTTCAACCGCACCCGCCGGGCTTACCTGGCGACGCAACTGCGGGTGGCCGCCAGCCACTGGTCGCGGCTCCGCGGGCTGATGGGCGCGCGCGCCGAAAATTTCTCCGCAGGCCAGGGTCTGTGGATCGTTCCTTCCCGGGGCGTCCATACCTTCGCCATGCGCTTTGCCATTGACGTTGTGTACCTTGACCGCGATAAAGTCGTGGTCCACCTGGAGCCGAACCTCCAGCCCTGGCGCCTGGCGCCAGTACGCTTGCGGGCGACCTCGGTATTGGAATTGCCGGATAATACGCTGCGTTCGACCAGCACCGCCGTCGGCGACCAGATCGAAATCGGCGTCGCCCAAGCGGAGGCAGCCCCGGCGTGAAAGAAACTGAAGGCAGAAAACTGGAAGTTGAGAACTGGCAACTGAGAACTAACTACTGATAACTGGGAACTGACTTCCTGCACCTTGCGCGACGAACTCAAACTCGTAAACGGCGACGCCCACGACGCGGACAGCGCCAACGGCAGATCCCTGCCGGCGCTCGAGGGCGAGTTCTTTCACACCGTCCCCGATCCGCCCGTTCTCGCCTACGACGATCGCGAACTCAAGCTTCTGGTCGAGTGGTCTTCGCCCTGGGAGGAATTCCGCGGCGCGATTCGCCCCGCCTTGGCGCGCTCCGGTCCGGCGCTCGCCGGCGAAGCCAGGTCCGGACTGTTTCCCTACCGCGGTATGCTCGCCTCCTGGGCCGGCGAGATCGTTCTCTTCCTTTTTTTCCTCCTGGTGAGCCGCGGCATGGACACCATGCGTACCTATCATCCGCCGCCGTTTCAAAAGTCGGACGTGATTTATTTTTCCGGCGACGAACTGCCCCGTACCGGCGACCTCGGCGGCGCGTCCTCCGGACGCTCCGGCCGCGCAGGCGGCCGCGAGGCCTTCCATCACAGCCAGACCATCCGCGTGGCCCGCGGCGAATCCCTGCGCGAAAAAGTTGTGGATGCGCCCAAGCTTGATCTGCACCACTCGGATGCCGCCGTCGCCAACCTGCTCGCTTACAAGCCCGTGCCCGGGCCGCCGCCCGCCGAAGGCCTGAAGTCTTCCCGGCCGGCGTTGCAGGCCCCCCAGATGAGCGCTGTCGCTCCTTCGCCTGAACTCCAGCGCGATGAGATTCAACGCGAGCAAATGCGCGCCGACCCGGCCTTCGCCAGCGCCGTCATTCCGCCGCCGCCTTCGGCCGGTCAGGTGACTTCGCTGCGCCTCCCCGGCCAGAACGCGGTGCAGGTGGTGCCGCCGCCGGTCTCCGCGCCCGAGCGCGATACCAAACTGAATCCCAAGCTCACGCTTCCCGCGCAGGCGGTCGTGGCCCCGCCGCCGCAGTTCGCCACGCAGCTTTCCCGCACCGGCCCCGGCTACGGTCCCGGCGATCTGCAGAAACAGGTCATTCCGCCGCCGGTGCAGATGGGCGTCGCCACCGGCGAGCATCGCGCCGTCAGCGGTCTCGGCACCAACACCACGGTCGTGGCTCCGCCCGTCCAGGTGGGCGCAATCGGCGCCAATCGCAACTCCAACGGCCTAGGCACCAGCGCCGTAGTTGCCCCGCCAGTGCAGCTGGGCAACGTCTCGGGTTCGAGCCGCAATTCCACCGGTCTCGGCAGTAGCGCGGTCGTCCCGCCGCCGGTGCAGGTCGCCGACGGCTCATTCGGCCGTTCTTCTGTCTCTGGATTGGGTACCGGCTCCGACGTCGTTCCGCCGGCTCCGAACGTCTCCGGCGGATCGCTCACCGGTCACGGCCGTGGCAGCCGCGGCGCAGGCTTCGGCGGCCCGGGCGAAATGGGCGATGTCGCCGCTCCTCCTAACGGCGGTGGGACCGGCGGCGGCACCGGCATCGTAGTTTCCGCTCAGCCCGGATCGAAAATCGGCGTGCCCAACGGCGGCAGTGGCTCCCTCGCGCTCTCGCCCAATGGCGGCACGAAGCCCGGTCTGGGCGGCTCGGGCAATGGCAACGGCATTGGACGCGGCAACGGCCCCGGTAGCGGCTTTGCCGGCACCGGCTCAGGCGCAGGCCGGGATGGGACCGGCCGCGGCTCTGATCCCAACGCTCGCGCCGGCATTTCGCCCTACAACGGCCCCGGCGGCGCTGGAAGCGGCACCAATGGCACACCCGCCCTGCCCGGCGTCTCCGTGCGCGGCGGCAACGGCATTGTGACCCTGCCCAGCTTCTCCGGCGATAATGCTAGCCAGCCGAAGGATCCCCGCCGCTCGTCGCTCAACTCTGAGGATCAGGGGCCCGGCCTGACCGTGGTCGCCTCCGCCCGCGCCGGTGGCGCCTTCAACTTTTACGGCGCGCTCCAGGGCGATAAGGTTTACACCATCTACATTGATACCGTGCTCGGCACCGCCGTCATGCAATTCGCCGATCCCACTTCCGCCGCCCATCCCTACGCCCAGGACCTCACCGCGCCTCAGCCGCTCCGCGCCGACCTGCCTGCCAACGTCCGCCGCTCGCGCCTGGTCATCGCCTGTGTGCTCGATCGCAGCGGCATGGTGCGCAATCCGCGGGTCATCGAATCTTCCACGCCGCAAATGACCGCCAAAGTCCTGGCTGCCCTGCCGGCCTGGAAGTTCCGCCCCGCCATGCGCGGCACCCAGCCCGTCGAAGTCAACGCCATTCTCGGCTTCGACATTGACACCAGCGACCACTACTGATTTCAGGATTTTTCTGTGTGCGCGGGCGTGTAGCCGCGGGCGACTCGTCCGCGCCAAAAACACCTACCTCTGAAACACCTCCGCCACTCCGTCCCCATACCTCGCTTTCCACCCCGCCGACTCCTCCAACGCACTCTCGAGCGCGGATCCCCTCGGCACCATCACCCAATGCACCCGCTCCTCATCCAGCACTATCTCCCACCCCGGCTCCGCCCGCTCAACCTTCAAGTAATTCTTGAAGAATTCCTCTCCATACAGGTCATGCCGGTCATCCACCACCACCTTCGTCCTCGGATACAGCCGGTAAATCAAATACCCGCCCCAACGATCCGGACAAAAAATCGGCTCCCTCACCCCATTCGCCTCCACCCAATCCACCGCCTGCACCGGAAATCGCGCCCCGTCAAATTGCGCATTCATGATCTGCCGCGCTCGCAGCTTTCCCCCGTGCCCGCAAATCCACAGTCCCAGGACCACTCCCAGCGCCGGCCACAAATGCCCGCGCGCCCGCAATTCCAGGCCCTCCATCCGCGCCGCAAATGCCTCGCCGCGCAGGACCCATCTTCGCAGCCACCCCGCCAGCCGCGCGTCCTTCCCAGCCGCATTGATCTCCCGCGTCGCCATCACCCCGGCGACCATCGCCAGCAGAATTCCTCCCACCGGCAGGCTGCGCGAGGCATACATCCCGCTCGCCACCGCGAAAATCAGCACCATGACCTGCGAAACTCGCGGCCGCTCCCGCGCTGCCGCCAGCGCAATAATCGCAATCACCACCAGCGCCACAAAGCACTGCTCCGCCGCCCCGTGAAAATTCGGAGACTTGAACTCCTCGATATGCTCCATCAGCCAGCGGTTACCCAGATATTCGTAAACATGCACATGCAGTTTGTACCCATACGGGTTCACCAGGCTCGCCAGCAGCGAAAGCAGCGTGACCACTCCCAGCCAGCGCAGCCGCCTCGCGGCGGCCGCCTGCCGCTCCCACGCCAAGTACTCGATCCCTCCGCTCACGAGATAAACCGCCAGCAGGATGAACCCCGTCACAAACCCGCCGTGAACATTCACCCAAACCAGCATCAACGCCGGCAGCCACAACAGGCTTCTGTCCTTCGCCGGCCCTCCCGTTTCCCAGGCATCCAGCACTTCAAACCAGATCACCACCAGCAGCCAGCTCACCACATGCGGCCGCGTCAGCCAGTGGATCGCCGAAGCTGCCAGCGCCAGCACCGTCAGCGCTACCGCAAGCGGCAGCATCGTTCCTCGAATCAGGCTCCATCGCAGCGCCAGGGCAAATGTCGCCGCGATCACCAGCGCGGTTACAAACACCACCCCGTTCAACCCCGCCCATCCGTGCACCGCCGCAATTGCAATGTCGTAGAGCCACTCCCACGCGTACCACGCGTGCCCGCTCATGGTGGAGGAAAACACATCCGTGCGCGTCACCGCGTGGCTTCGCAGCATCAGCTCGCCATTGCGGATGTGCCAGCCAATCCCCGCATCGCCGAGCAGCCGCATCGCCAGCGCGCTGCAACTCAACCCCCCGAGCAACGCAAGAAAGAACAGATCAACCACCGAGGGCAAAAGAAAATTCAACCGGGAAGGGGTCGCCACAACGGCTTTGCGGAATGATTTCGCTTCCAAAGCGGTTATTCGCACCCTGTGCGCCTCGAGCGCCGTTCACGCTGCTTCAAGGGTACTCAAATCCAACTTCAGATTTGCGGAAATTCCGGCCCGCGCATCAGGGATGGAACCTCACATACCCGATCCCCACGCGCATGTGATGCAGCGCCGCATCGGAAAAACTGGCCGCAATGATCAGCCCCAGCGCCGCATGCACCGCGCCCAGCGGAAAGATATTGCGATAGCGCCGGAACATCTCGCAGAAAAACAGCGCTCCGAAAAGGCTGGTGAAGGCCAGAATCGGGCTTGGAATATGCGCCGCCGCAAACACAACCGCCGCCACGGCAACCGCCCGGCGGCTTCCCAGCAACGATTCCAGGCGCACGAAGAAGAACGACTGCAGAATGAACTCCTGGTCCACCGCCCACAGCGCATACTGCCACGCCGAATGAAACGGCAACATGTGCTTCGCGCCGGTATTGTCGCCCAGAACCGCTGCCAGCGCCGGAACCAGTCCCGCCAGAATCAACCCGCCCAGCACAATCCAGGCGCTGGCCTTCGCCGTCGGCAGCGCCAGCCCCATTTCCTTCGCCGAAAAGTCGCCTCCAATCGTCCACCAGGCCAGGCAAACAACCGCCGCCGCCATCCACAACGCATCGAGGCGCCCCGGCGGCGTCCACAGCGCCGCCTCAATCAGCAGATAGCCGAGCACAACCTGCAGCCATAGCACTTCCCTTCGTTTCGCACCCACCCCCCGGAGCGGTTTCCCGCCAAGCCCAGCCTCCCGGCTACTCTCATCCGTCACAAAAAAATTCTTCAACTCGCTGCCCATCCCTTTGATCTTATAAAGTTGAATCTATGCAGAGCAAGGACACAAACCTGCCCCGCGTAGTCATCGTAGGCGCCGGCTTTGGCGGCCTCCAGGCGGCCCGCCATCTCGCCCATTATCCGCTCAAAGTCACGCTCGTAGATCGCAGGAACCACCATCTGTTTCAGCCCCTGCTCTACCAGGTCGCCACCGCCGGACTTTCTCCCGGTGAGATCGCCACGCCCATCCGCTGGATCGTCCGTGGCCGCAACATCGAAGTCCTTCTCGGCGAAGTTCAGGATTTCGATCTCGCCGGCCGCACCGTCAGGCTCCCTGACCTCGAATTGCCCTACGACTACCTCATCGTCGCCGCTGGCGCCAGCCACGCCTACTTCGGCCACGACGAATGGGCGCCCTTTGCCCCCGGCCTGAAGACCATCGAAGACGCCATCGAAATCCGCCGCCGCGTCCTGCTCGCCTTCGAGCTTGCCGAGCGCCAGGCCGCCGCCGGCGAAGGACAGGTGCAGCTGAATTTCGTGATCGTCGGCGCCGGCCCTACCGGCGTTGAGCTCGCGGGCACCCTCGCCGAAATCGCCCGCCGCGTTCTCGCCGACGAATTCCACGCCATTGACCCCGCCCGCACCCGCATCATTCTTCTCGAAGGCGGCCCGCGCGTGCTCCCCGCCTATCCCGAAGATCTCTCCCGCAGCGCCGAAGAGCAGCTCCGCCATCTCGGGGTGGAAGTTCACACCTCCACCATGGTCACCGGCATCGAACCCGCCGCCGTTCTCACTCGCGACACTCGTCTGCCCGCCGCGGTGATCCTCTGGGCTGCTGGCGTTTCGGCCTCGCCCCTCGGAAAAAAGCTGGGCGCACCCACTGACCGCGCCGGCCGCGTGCTTGTCAATCCCGATCTCAGCATCCCCGATTATCCTGAAGTCTTTGTGATCGGCGACCTCGCCGCCCTCAAAGACCAACATGGCGCGCTGCTGCCCGGGGTGGCTCCGGTGGCCATTCAGCAGGGCGCGGCCACCGCGCGCAACATCGCCCGCGATTTGCAGCGCCAGCCTCGCCGCGACTTTCACTATGTGGATAAAGGCAGCCTCGCCACCATCGGCCGCTCTGCCGGCATTGCCCAATTCGGCAAGCTGCACATTTCCGGCCTCATCGCGTGGCTGGCCTGGCTTTTCATTCATATTTTCTTTCTCATCGGTTTTCGCAACCGCGTTCTGGTTCTCATTCAATGGGCCTGGTCGTACTTCAGCTACGAGCGCGGCGCTCGCCTGATCACCGGCAGCACCGATCTCCCCAGCTGGCCCACGCTTCCCCAGGAAGAACTCCGCGACGAAGCCAAAGCCCATCATGGCTGACTGTGGCGCGGACCTTCCTGTCCGCACAGCTGTTTTCCTGTGGTCCGGACATGTGGTACGGTCCGGGTCTGGGCGCGGCCGACTCGCCCGCGCCTCATCCTTGCCCGCAGTTCCTCCCTGTCCGCCTTTGAGAGACAATAGACCTGAGGTCACTGTCATGAGACTTCCTCGCATCCTCGCATTCATCCTGCTCTCGCTCCTTCTCACGGCCGACGCCTCCGCCCAGGTCCTCAAAATCGTCGTGGATGACACCATCCATCCCATCACCGCCGAATACATCTCCCGCGCCTTGGTTGAAGCCGACCGCGACCACGACCAGGCCGTCCTCCTCGAACTCAGCACGCCCGGCGGCCTGCTCGACTCCACCCGCGACATCATCGCCAGAATTCTCGCTTCGCCCGTGCCGGTCATCATCTACGTCGCCCCCAGCGGCAGCCGCGCCGCCTCCGCCGGTTTCTTCATCCTCGAAAGCGCCGACGTCGCTGCCATGGCGCCCGGCACCAACACCGGCGCCGCCCATCCCGTCAGCCTCTTCGGCGGCAAAATGGACGACGTGATGAAAGAGAAAGTCGAAAACGACTCCGCCGCCTTCATGCGCTCCTTCGTCTCCAAGCGCGGCCGCAACGTCGAAGTCGCCGAAAGCGCCGTGCGCCAGTCCAAATCTTTCACCGACCAAGAAGCTCTCAAGCAGAATCTGATTGACTACATCGCGCCCAGCGAACAGGACCTTTTCCGGCAGATGGAAGGCAAGCCCGTCAAGCGCTTCAACGGCCAGACCGTCACCCTCAATCTGGCCGGCGAGCCGGTCCGGCTTTTTGGCATGACGCTCAAGCAGCACATCCTCGACTACATTCTCGATCCCAACGTCGCCTTCATTCTCTTCGCCATCGGCGCGCTCGCCCTCTACGCCGAATTCAACCACCCCGGCGCGGTCATCCCTGGTGTCGTCGGAGTAATTTTCATTCTGC
>Ga0335078_10008215_pt1 | contig 15518 bp, 11 predicted proteins | sample Lox_Sample_32_FD_206711 | JGI IMG/M metagenome (GOLD analysis project Ga0335078, IMG submission 206711) | Soil microbial communities from Loxahatchee National Wildlife Refuge, Florida, United States - Lox_Sample_3.2 | ecosystem: Environmental > Terrestrial > Soil > Wetlands | place: USA... | reverse complement strand
CAGGACGAGCTCAAGAAGGAAAAGGCCAAGATTCAGGCGCAAAACAAGAAGCGTTTCGAAGAGCTGCAAAAGGCGGCGAAGAGGCAACAGGAGATGCAGGCCAAGAAGAAGGCGGAGGAGGATGCCGAGCGGAAAAAAGCCGACGAAGCCGCCGCCAAGAAGGCCCGCAGACAGCACATTTCGACGCCCGACACGTCCCAGCCGGACAAGCAGCCCGATAAACAGCCCGACAAGCAATGAGCCGCATCCTGCTGGTGGACGATAGTCCGCACGCCCAGCGCATGGGGGAGCGAATCCTCAGCGATGAGGGCTACGAGGTGGTAACCGTCAGCAATGCGGATGCGGCGCTGGTGCGGCTGGATGACGTCGATCCGGACGTGGTGCTGGCCGACACCGTTATGCCCGGCCGCACCGGCTACGACATCTGCCAGTATGTGAAGTTGAGCCCGCGCCACCGGCACGTCCGCGTGATCCTCACCGCCGGAGTCCTGGAGACACTGGATGAAGCGCATTCGAAGCGGGTGGAGTGCGATGGCACGCTGCGCAAACCGTTCGAGGCCAGCGCGCTGTTGACCGCGGTTCGTCCGCTGGCCGAGGCCTCGGTGAAGGATCGCAGCGCGGCACAGGGGAGCGGGCAGCCGGGTGCGGCCGGCGCGGGAGCTGCCAAGCCTTCCGGAGCCGCCGATGCGGCGCAGGTCGCGCCGTTTATCGCGGTGGTGGATTCCGAACAGGTGCGCGCCGCCGTTACGGTCGCGCTCGATGCCGCCATGGGCGCCATGGTGGAAGAGATCACCAGGCGCGTGCTGGCGACCCTCAACCGCAAGAAACCGGACGAGCGCGCGCTGCAGCGAATGCAAGCCGCGCCCGCGCCGGAGCCGGTTCAGGCGTTCCCGCAACCCGTTCCCGCCGCCGCGCCGATCCAGCCGGCGCCCGCATCGCCGCCGCCGCCCTTGCCGCGGATCGATGCCGTGCGGCGCGTCAGTCCCCTGCGGCTGCGATCGAGCTCGTTCCTGGGGCTGGACATCAGCCGGCCGGAGCCGGAAACGCCCGGCGAACCCCCCAGCGAACCGGAAACTCCCCCCGCTGAAGACTGAACCGCTATGCCCGATAACAGTTTTGACGTAGTTTCCAAGATCGAAATGCCGGAAGTGCTCAACGCCGTGCAACAGGCGATGAAGGAAATCATTCAGCGCTACGATCTGAAGGATTCGCACTCCAACATCGAATTCGTCGAGAAAGACAAGAAACTGGTGCTCGCCAGCCAGGACGAATTCAAGCTGAAAGCCGTGGTGGATATTCTCGAATCGAAGCTGGTGAAGCGCCACGTGCCGCTCAAAGGGTTGACCTATGGGCCGGTCCTGCCGGCGGCGGGCAGCAGCATCCGCCAGGAAGTCACGCTGCAGCAGGGCATCAGCACCGAAAAGGCCCGCGAAATCGTGAAAAAAGTGAAAGACAGCAAGCTCAGAGTGCAGGCTTCGATTCAGGGCGATTTCGTGCGCGTCAGCGGACGCGATCGCGATGTCCTGCAGGCCGTCATCAAGCTGCTGCGCGAGAGCGATTTCGGCATCGACATGCAGTTCACGAATTACCGCACGAACTAAGGATCGCCTCAAAAATAACTGAACCTTGTGCGGTATGTGACGTGGCGCGGGCACTCGTGCCTGCAGCGTCGGCACTCCTGCCGGCGCGCCCATGCTTGCTGGCGGCCACAAGCGCCGAGAAGAGTCTAGTCTCGGCGCTGCAGGCACGAGCGCCCAATGCCACGGCTGCATCTGCGCAGTTATCGTTGCGGCGGCCCTAAGCCATTCGCAATCGCCTACAGCAGGCGGAAGTTCACGGCGATCATGGCCTGAACGGCCACCGGGACGCCGTCCTTCAAGCCCGGCTTGAAACGCCATCTGGTTACCGCATCGATCGCCATCTCGTCCAACCCCAGGCCCAGCCAGTGAGCGACTTTGACGTCGGTCACCGAGCCATCGGGTTGGATGACAACCGAGAGCGTGACCTGACCTTGCAGCTTGGCGGCGCGGGCGAATTCCGAATACTCGGGTTCGGGCTTGTACAACGGCAGCGGCGGGGTCACGCCGTTGCCCACATGATAGACCCCGGAGCTTGCGAGCCTGGAGGTCATGTCGGTCAGCGCGCTCCGGTTCGCGCGGATCTCGGCCGCCCGGTTGTGGAGATCATCGGCTTCCTGGCCGTGCCCATCCTGGCGAAGAAACTGAGCGTAGAGATCGAGCGTGACGGCGGTATCGAGCGAATCCGGGCTGCCCATGGTGATCGCGCGCTGATACAGCAGCTCCGCTTCATTCACGGTTTCGGGATCGCGCGAGCGAACCAGGGCCATCCAGGTGACGGCCATCTGCGCGTGCGCCGGGTCGGCGTCCTGGGCTTGCTGGAAGTATCCGAAGGCGGCTTCCGGCTGGCGGCTGGTGAAGGTGAGGACGCCGGCATCGATCAATGCCTGGGCGGCTTCCGGGCGCGGGCCGATGGCCTCGATTGCCATTTTATAATCGTTGAGCGCTTCTTCCTTCAGGCCACGCCGCTGCGCGAGATCGCCGAGCTTCACCAGGCCCAGGCCATAATCGACGCTGTTCGATCCGGACACCTGCTCGCGGATCGAGACCGAGGCATCCAGGAGCTGCTTGGCGATTTCGAGCTTGCCCTGAGCCAGAGCCGCCCGGGCGGCCTGGTCGAGGATTTCGTGGTTCTTCTGGGCATTGGCGGCGCGGATGGTGGCGTCGATATCGGGAGGCACCTGGGCCGCATCGTCCTGCGCGTAAATCGCGGCCAGGGGCGCGACCAATCCGATCGCCAGGAGCGCGGCCGCGGCCGCGGTGAGACGCCGCGGCGCCCTGCGGCGAATCGCCGGATCGAGAATGGCCAGCAGGCGGCCCTCCAGCTGCGACCGGCGGGCCATGGCGATGGCGGCGCAGCCCAACGCGGGCGTCCGCAAACTGCGCGCCACCTCGAGCAACTGGCTGGCATACTCGGAAGCTCGCGCTCCGGCCTGCAGAACCAGATCGTCGGCGGCGCGTTCGCGTTCTCGGAGAAAGGCGCGCCATGCCATCCACGCGGCGGGATTCCACCAGTAGAGGCCGAGGGCGGTGCGCGCCACCCAGTGCGTCACGGTATCGCGGCGGCGAATATGCGCCAGCTCGTGCAGCAGCACCAGACGCAGCCGTTCCGCCGGCCATTCGGAGGCGCCTTCCGGCAGGTATACCGCCGGCCGCAGAATTCCGAATGCCATCGGCATGGACGTGCGCGGATCCTCCAGAACCTCGACGCCGGAGTCCACTTCGAGCGAGTGCGCGAGCCATGCGACCAGATCGCGATCGGCGAATGGAATGGCGCGGCGCCGCGCGCGGAACATGGCGAACGAGGCGGCGGCCAGTTGCAGGGCAGCGGCCAGGATTCCCGCGGCCCACGCGAGCAGCACCCGGAATCGCCACCCGTGGCGCGTTACGGGAGCGGCCGGAGTTGCGGGCCGGCCGGTGCGCGCAGCCGCGGCATGCGGGGGCTCCGGCGCGGCGGTTTCGATCGCGGCGGTGGTGCGGACCAGCCAGCCGCCCGAATCGAGAACCGCGCCCGCGCCGCCGAGCCGCACCTGGGGCAGCGCGGCCATGAGCAGCGGCAACACGAGAACGGCGACCGCGGCCACGGTCCAGAGCATGTGCCGCGCCGCCGCGGAACGTCCGCGCAACAGGCAGGCCGCCAGTCCAGCCGCTCCCAGGACGATGGTGCTCTTGAACGCCGCGCCGATGGCGAACGGGAACCACAAGGACTCATTCCATCCGAGCATTTACTTGCCTTCTTTCTTCGCCCGATCGATCATCGCCGCCATGCGGTCGAGCTCTTCGCGGGTAAGACGCGACGCCGACACGTCGAGCAGCGCCGCCACGACCTGCTCCGGGGATTCGTGAAAGAACGTTTCCATGAGATGTTTCACCGCCGAGCGCTTGGCGCGGTCGCGCGGAACGGTCGGCACATAGACATAGCGAAGCCCTTCGGACTGGTGCTTGACGTGCCCTTTCTCTTCGAGCACGCGGAGCATGGCGCGGACGGCGGAATAGCTGGGCGGGTCGGGCATGGCATCGAGGACTTCGGCGGCGGCGGCCTTGCCGCGCTGGTACAGAATGTCCATGATCTGCCGTTCACGGCGGCTCAGTCCGGCGGGAGATTCGCTCATGCTAAAAAACTAGCAGGGACGGCCCAGGGTTGTCAAGCGCCTGCGCGCCGCGAATCAGTCGTGACGCAGCGAGACCAGGGGGTCGACGCGGGTGGCTCGCCGCGCCGGAATGTAGCAGGCGCCGAGCGCGATCAGAGCCAGAAGCAGGCTGGCGCCGGCGAACGTCACGGGGTCGAGGGGCGCCACTCCGACCAGCAGGCTGGCCACCGAACGCGCCGCCGCCGCGGCCAGCATCAGCCCTACGATTACACCCGCCGCCACCAACACCAGCCCCTGGCGGAACATCATCTTGAGAATCGCTCCGGGACGAGCTCCCAAAGCCATGCGGATGCCGATCTCGTGGGTCCTCTGCGTGGCGGAGTACGAGACCACGCCATACACGCCCACGATGGCAAGAAGCAATCCGAGGAAGCCGAGCGCCCCGGCCAGCCAGGCGCCGATCTTGAACATCAGCAGGCCATTCAGGGTTTCCAGAGCCGACCGCATGCTCTGCACGTCGAAAACCGGCATGGCGGGCTCGAGCGAGCGGATGGTCTGGAGCAGGGGACGCGCCAGCGACAGGGGATCATCGGCGACGGAACGAATATGCAGGGTGGCCGGCTGCAGGTACTTCTGCGCGAACGGCAAATAGAAGTACGGACCGATGGTGTCGGCGATACTGCCGGTGCGGCTGTTCTTCACGATGCCGACGACTTCCACCGTATGATCCGGATCTTCGCGCAGCACAAACCTGCGGCCGATGGGGTCCTGGCCTGGCCAATCTTCATTCGCCATGGCTTGATTGATCACGGCCACGCGCGCCGAGCCGGGGTTGTCCGCGTCGAGGAAATCGCGGCCGCGTAGAAGCGGAATGCGCATGGTGGCGAAGTAGCCGGGCGAGACGGCGTTATACCCGGCGGCCGGCACCCGATTGGCGGCCGGCTGCGAGCCTTCGATGGTGAGCATGGAGCCGTAGCTGTAAAGCCCCATCGGGACCGTGGCGGCGACGCTGGCGGATTGCACTCCGCCCATCTGCCGGACGCGCGCGAGAAGGCCGTCAAAGAAGGCGCGGCCGCGCACCGGGTTGTAGCCGGCTTCATGCGGGTCCATGCTGAGGTTGAGGACGCGCCCGGGGTCGAATCCCAGATCGACGTGCTGGACCATTCCCAGGCTGCGGACAAATAGCCCGGCTACGACGAGCAGCATCAGCGAGCCGCTCACTTCGGCGACGATCAGCGCGCTGCGCAGTTTCTGCCGCCCGGCCGTAAAGGAGCGGCTGCTCTGGTGGAGGACGTCGCTCAGGTGGAGGCGCGAGCCGCGCACCGCCGGAACCACACCAATCGCGATCGCCGTGGCCAGGGCGCAGGCCACCGCGTAAGCAAAGACACGCCAACTGAATCCGAAATTCAGCACCACCGGAATGGCCGAACCGAGCGGGAGGGCGCTGAGGACGCGGCTGGTCGCCATGCCGGCCGCGATTCCTCCGGCGCAGCCGAGCAGGGCGAGCAGAAGACTATCGGTGAGGAGCTGCCGCAGCAGGCGTGAACGCGCCGCGCCCAGAGCCGATCGGACGGCCATCTCGCGCGACCGCATGCCCCCCTGCACCAAAGCCAGGCCCGCGATATTGACACAAGCCAGAAGCAGCACCAGCCCGGCGAGGGACAGGAAAATGGCGGCCACCGACGTCAGCGGATTGCCGGGGGAGGCGCTCGGCGGAGCCGCTCCCAGGGTGGCGGCCCGCATGGATTTCCAATCGTCCGTCTTGGGATACTGCTGTGCCAGCCGCCTGGCGACGGTGTTGAGGACCGTTTGCGCGCGGGCCGGCGTAACACCCGGTTTTAATCGGGCGACCACCAGCAACTCGATCTGTTCGCGGCGATCGGAGAGATAGCCGGGCTTCTCGCCAACTCCCGGCGCCATTCCGAGCGGCAGGTATCCTTGGGTATCGAGGATCGCCAATGCGCCGCGGAACCCTTTCGGCGCGACCCCGATGATGGTCACCGGACGGCCATTGACGGCCGCCTTTTTGCCCACGATGGCGGGGTCGGCGCCGAAGTGCGCCTGCCAATAGGAATAGCTGATGACCAGAACTGGGTCGGCGGCGGCGGGTTTGCCCTCGGAGGCCAGGATGAAGCGCCCCAGAGCCGGCTGGATGCCGAGCATACCGAAGAAGTCGCCCGCTACATAGTTGGTCCAGATGGGCGAGGTCTTCCCGTCGACGCTCAGCCCGTCCATCTGGAAGGGCTGCACCGCGGCCATGGAGGAGAAGATGGAAGTGGTTTGCGCGCGGATGTCGTCGAAATTGGGATACGAAAAACCATTGACATAGCTGCCGTTCGCCTGTTGGACCACGAGGTACGCGAGCTGTCCGGGATCCCGCACCGGGAGCGGGCGCAGCATGAGCCAATCGACCATGCTGAAAATCGCCGTGTTGGCGCCGATGCCGATGGAGAGGGTGAGCACGGCGATGGCCGCGAATCCCGGCGATTTGGCCAGGGTCCGCAGGCTATAGCGGACGTCCTGCAGCAAGGTCTCGAGGAAATGCACCCCGCGGGCGTCGCGGCATTCCTCTTTGACCTGGTCCACGCCGCCGAAGCAGAGGCGGGTTTGGCGCGCCGCATCGGCGGGTGTCATGCCGGACCGGACTTGCTTTTCCATCTGCTGCTCGAGATGAAAGCGCAATTCGGCGTCCAGCTCGGCTTCCGCGGTTTTGCGCTGGAGCAGGGAGCGCAGGCGGAAGAGAAGATCGTTGAGCATAGGTTCTCCTCAGTTGCTTCTACAGGAGACGCACGAACTCGTGTAGAAGTTCAAGGGAAGTTCGGGTTTTTTGATGGATCTTCCGCCTCTCCGTCACGCGATAGTAGTATAGATGGGCAGCCCCCTCGATCTTCGTGTCTGGCGCATCGAACTGGACACGCTTCCCGACGAGCACTTGCCCCCGCCCACACCCGAGGAGGCCGAGCGCGCCGCGCGATTTGCCGTGCCCGACCTTCGCCGCCGGTACCTGAACGCCCACCGCGCCATGCGCGCCATCCTTCGCCGGACAATCGGAGGCGAGCCGCGGATCGTGGCGGGGGAGAACGGGAAGCCCTGGCTGCCCGACGCGCCGCAATGGCAGTTCAACCTGTCGCATTCGCGCGGCCTGGCCCTGCTGGCGGTGGCGCGCGGCGTGGAGGTGGGTGTCGACGTGGAGTACATTCGGGCGCACCTCGATTGGGAGGCGATCGCCGAGCGTTTCTTTCCGCCCGCCGCCGCGGCCGAGTTTTTTCGCGCGCCCGAAGCCGATCGCGACCGCGAATTCTTCCGCCAGTGGACCCGCCTGGAGGCGACGTGGAAAGCGCTGGGTGTGGGACTGTACGGAGCGGATAGGGAACTCGAAGGGCCCTGGACCGTGACCGAGCTGGATTTGGGCAGTGGAATCGCCGGCGCGGCCGCGGCGCGCGCGGAAAGCGTGCGCGTGGAATTGCGCGACTTCGAGCCGCATCGATGACGTGGCGCGCGGTAGGCAAAAGCACGCATTCTTCGCCCCGCCCGCGCGAAACATGATAGGGTAGCCTACAGATATCGAGATTTTATCGGTAACGACAGGGAGCTGCCATGGATCGACGGCATTTCATTGTAAGTTCAGCGGCGTTGATGGCCTCGCAGAGCGTATTTCGGGGAAGCCCGAACGATACGGTGCGCATCGGCGTCATCGGAGTGGGAGGTCACGGGAAGACCCTCGGTGGACGGGGAAAAGATCATTTGAACGGCTTCAGCAAACTGGACAACGTGGTGGTCGCGGCGGTAGCCGATGTGGACCAGAGCCACCTGGATTTCGGTCTCTCGCTCATCGAGAACAATCCGCGGCAGGGCAAGCGCCCCGCCGGCTACGCCGACTTCCGCAAAATGCTGGAGGACAAATCGATCGACGCGGTATCGATTGCCACGCCCAATCACTGGCACACGCTGATGGCCATCCTGGCCTGCCAGGCGAACAAAGACGTGTACGTCGAGAAGCCGTGCTCCCACAACGCGTTCGAGTGCCGGCAGATCGTGGCGGCGGCGCGCAAATACAACCGCATGGTGCAGATGGGCAGCCAGATTCGCTCGTCGCCGGCGGTGCAGGAAGCCGTCGAGCAGATGCGGCAGGGTTTGATCGGCGATATTTATCTGTCGCGCGGCTTGTGCTATAAGTGGCGCGACACCATCGGACGGGCCCCGGTGCAGCCGGTTCCGGAGGGCGTCGATTACAACCTGTGGACCGGTCCGGCGCCCAAGCACGAGTTCACCATGAACCGCTTCCACTACAACTGGCACTGGTTCTGGGACTACGGCAATGGCGACCTGGGCAACCAGGGAATTCATCAGGTGGATGTGGCGCGCTGGGGTCTGGGCGTGAAATATCCGGTGAAGGTGAGCGCCATCGGCGGCCACTTCATGTTCGATGACGACCAGGAAACGCCCAACACGCTGAATGTCGCCTACGAATTTAACGAGAATGGCAAGCACCAGATGATGGAATTCGAGGTCCGGCACTGGATGACCAATGGCGAGGCTTCGATCGGCACGCGCACGCCGCGGCCGCCCGCGGCCACCCCGCCGCCTCCGCCGGATTCGAGCGACGAATCGGCTGGCGGTCGCGGTCCCGTAGGGCGCGGCCCGCGCGGTCCGAACTCCGACCGCATCGGCGATCTGTTCTACGGGTCGAAGGGATATCTCGCGGCGGACAGCTACCACTCGTACAAGACCTGGCTGGGACGGACCAACGAGCCGGGACCGTCAGCCGACAAAGACGGCGATCATTATTTGAACTTCGTGGATGCCGTGCGAAGCCGCAAGCGCGAGTCGTTGAACGCGGAGATCGAAGAGGGCTCGATTTCGACGATGCTGGTGCATCTGGCCGACATTTCGTACCGGGTGGGCCGGACGATTCATTTCGATCCGGCGACGCAGACGATCAAGAACGACGCGGAAGCCACGGCGCTGATGACGAGGCATTATCGCGCGCCGTTCGTGGTGCCGGAGAAGGTGTAGGGAAAGCTTCGGCCGCTTTGTAGTAAACTGGTTTTTGCCCGCCGCAAGTGCGCGCCCGTAGCTCAGTTGGATAGAGCGTCTGGCTACGAACCAGAAGGTCGGCAGTTCGAATCTGTCCGGGCGCACCACGCAAAAATCAGTAACTTACAGCGGAATACGTTCTGGTGTTTGTGCTGCATTTTGTGCTATCCGGATTTTGCGCACGCTGGCGTTCAATAACGCAGCTCGCGATTTTACAGCGCTGGATCGTGGGAACTGGATTCTGTCGGGCTCCATGCCATTAATGATGGTCGGAGTCTTACGTCGCGGGATTTGCCTGCTCAGCCACTCTGACGATGAGGTCCAATTTCTCGGTGATTTCGGGGTCGATAAGCTCTCGGGGCACAAACTTCGTCAGAATGTGGAATTCCGTTTTTTGAACAAGGTTGCGGAGTCCCAGTTTCTCAAAGTAGCTCTGAAACACAGGCGTGAGAAAGTCATCACTAGCTTTAACGGCCGGACTGAAGGGATCGGGCCGACCGAGTGTCCTTAGGGCGCCGGATACCTGGTCGATGGCTTGTTGCATCGCGGTCCGCTGATGCTCACGTAGCGCTTCTACGAACAACGGACCCGGGTCGCCATCCACATGTTCCGCATAGGCGAGCAGCGTCTCTGGAAAGCAGAGGTAGTTCTCGATTTCGCGACGACGCCACTTCACTGCGGAAAGCGGTCCAAGCTCATTCAGTTCCTGGGCGATTGAATCGAAAACCGCCACCCCAACCAAGTCCGGCTTGGCCTCGCGCAATCCGAAGAAATGGTCCTTGGCTTTGGACGGTTGATTGGCGACGTAGTAGACAAACGGCTGCTCTAGACGGGAACTCGCTGGATGGCCCAATAGCTTGGCGAATTCGTGGAGGACCGCTAGATCTGTTGATCCCTCCAGATAAAGCACCCATCCCACCTGTTCTGCCTGATAGTACTGCTCAAAACCAATCGCCCGTAACGATTTGAGTACCTGACTGCCGCGATCGTCAATCCGGTGCGGTCTTCCGACGAAGGCCACCACAATGTCCCGATCGGCCGCTTCGTTGAGGAGTACCTCAGAGTGGCTCGCAGCAATCACTTGACAGCCCTGCGCCTCCGCCGTCTCTGTCAAGATCTGATAGATCTGACGCTGTCGTAGGATTTCGAGGTGGGCGTCTGGTTCGTCGAGTAGCAAGACCGACTTCGGATGGGTGTAAAGATGAGCCAACAGCAACAAGGTCTGTTGAAGGCCTCTTCCCGAGGACACCAAGTCCAACTCGATTTCCCACTCGCGGTAGGACATGGTGATCTGGCCCCTCTCCTTGATAAACTCGGGCGGGTTCAGGCTCACTCCGAAGAGCTTCTTAATTTGGGAAACCAGTTGTCTCCAGTTGGTCTGGTCCGGCGCGGAATTTATCACGAAACAGAGATTCCGGAGTACCTCTGCGGTACGCCCCTCACCGATTCGCACGTTGACCGCGCCATCTTGGAGGCGGTCTTCCGTTGCTGCCAACCCCGACATCGGGGGTAAAAAGGCAACACTGACGGGCGCCGCCAAAACCGGGACCGGCATGCGGACGGGTTGAGGATCCTCGCTCATCCGCAAGGGGCGGCAATAGAAGGACTCCTGATTCGCGTAGTCGAATTCGAAGCCACATTCCCATGCCGTGGCATCCGTCACCCCGGAGACCAGGATATCGATTCGGATGTTCCTGGTATCTTGCTTTCCATTCGTCCGTTGGATCGCCCGAACATGCAGGTCTCGCCACAGCAGATTGGCATCTGGGACCGGCACGGCAATCAGATCACGCCGATTGATGGTTACGCCGGGTCGCCTCTCCGGAGTGTCCTTCGCGGAACGCTTCTCCAGCCACTTTCGGAGACCGGCTTCCCACAATGCGAGCGCTTGTAGCGCCGTTGTCTTGCCCGAATTGTTGGGTCCCACGAAAACCACGGTCTTGCCCAGTTCGATCTCGACGTTTTCCAGACGCTTGAAATTCTTAACCCGCAAGCTGGTAAGCACTGTGATGATGGTACCTCGCGGCAGCCCATATCTGCAGCACCGAGGGCACCAATCGCGGCGCCCAAAAGCCGCTGGCCGACGACCGGTTTGGAGAGCGATAGGGTCTTTACCGGACGCTGCCAGCCGCGTGTCTCGACGATCACCATGCTTCCACAGGTACCCGGTGAATTTTGTGCTAGATTTTGTGCTGGACGCCAGACCAAAAGACACCAGTCGGGACTAAACCGGGGAATGCCCGCTAGATCGTAGAACTTCCTGAAAAAAGTAGCGACTCTCGTATCCCTGAGGCGTGATAGCCTCAGGGAAATTTCTGCCAAGAAAAGGAGAGTCGCTACATGAAGAAACCATACCAGATTGATGCCCAGCGGGCAGTAAAACAGTTCGAGGCCATGGCCGCCGAAGGGAATCCAGCCGTGCAGATGATGCTCCCGATGGCCGAGATGGTCGGCTGGCTCGGGAAAGGCGTGGGCGAGTTGGTTCGCCAGGCCGGTCTGCAATTGATGGATCTGATGATGCAGGAGGAGGTTCGGGAACTGGTCGGCGAACGCAGCCGGCGGCTGCCGGACCGGACGGCGAACCGGTGGGGCACGGAGCACGGCTACTGCGTAGTGATGGGGCAGAAGGTGCCCATCGAACGGCCGCGGGTACGCAGCGAGGAAAAGGAAGTGCGGCTAGGCAGCTACGAGCTGTTCCACCGCGGCGAGCCGCTGACCGAGACCGTGTGGGAGAAGCTGATGTTGGGGCTGAGCACGCGCAAATACGGGGAGGCGGTGCGGCAATTCACCGAGGCGTACGGATTGGAAAAGAGCGCGGTCAGAGAACATTTCATCGAGGCCAGCCGGGCGAAGTTGAAGGAAGTGATGGAACGGCGGCTGGACAAGATTCAGTTCTGCGCCTTGATGATCGATGCAACGCCGTTCGCGGGGCAACAACTGGTGGCGGTCTTGGGAATCACGGAGGCCGGGAAGAAAATGATCCTGGGGATTCGGCAGGGTGCCACGGAAAACGCCACGGTGGTCGGCGAACTGCTCGGCGATCTTCTGAACCGCGGACTGGATTTCACGGTTCCACGGCTCTATGTTCTGGACGGCGGCAAGGCCCTATCGGCAGCCGTGAAGAAATACGCGGGGGAATCGGCGCCGATCCAGCGCTGCCAAGTCCACAAGCGACGCAACGTGCTGGATCATCTCACCGATGAACAGAAACCCGGTGTAGCCAAACGGCTCAACGCGGCCTACGCGTTGCAAGATCACGAGGCGGCCAAACAGGCTCTGAACGGGCTCCACCGCGAACTGATGGACCTGAATCCCAGCGCGGCGCGGAGTTTGGGCGAGGAGATGGAAGAAACCCTGACGGTTCATCGGCTCCATGTCCCGATGCAACTGCGCAAGACGCTGGCGAGCACCAACGTGATCGAGTCAGCGTTCTCGATTGTGGAGCAGGTTTGTAAGAACGTAAAGCGCTGGCATGGTGGCGACCAGCGCGAGCGTTGGGTGGGGTCGGGACTCCTGGTGGCGCAGAAGCAATTCCGCCGAGTGATCGGGTACAAACAAATCCCGGCACTCATCCGGGCGTTGCAGGTTCAGAAGCCATCTAAGTTGGGAGTTGTCAAACAGAGGAAGGCATCGTAGAGTGGGTTACGCGGGGGTCGCGACTTTCAACGGAACTCCGGGCATTCCCCTAAACCGCCATCGACTGAAGCCTTGATTTCATTGGTTGGGGTGGGTGCGGAGAGTGGGCCAAAACTGGCTACGTAGCAGAAGGTCGGCAGTTCGAATCTGTCCGGGCGCACCACCCAAAACCAAATCAGTTCAGATCCGGTTCCAGGCTTTTCCTCGCGCGCTCGATCCGCCGTGGCCCGTAGGGCCTGTCCTGCGGATAAACGTAGCCCTTCGTGATGTTCATGTCCGCGATGGCCGGCGAGGTGGGCCGGGAGGCGCCTCTGGAGACTGGTCACCTCCGGGGTGGAGCATGCCGCGACCCCGGCTAAAGTAAAATGAAGACAGTGGACCTCGCGATGATGCCCGCCAGCCAATACGTTGAAGTTCGAAACCACGCCTATTATGTTGCCGGAACGCGCATTGGCCTTGACATTGTGATTCGGGAATTCCGCGATGGTCACACGCCTGAGGACATCTTCGAAGCCTACCCATCGATCGGGTCTCTCTCAAAGGTGTACGGCACCATCACTTTTATCCTGGAGCACGCCCAAGAGATCGATTCGTATCTGAGGGCGCAGGACGAGAAGTGGGAAGCGTTCAAAACGAGCAATCCGCTTCCACTTGACATGATCGAGAGCTTCGAGCGCGCAAGGCGTGGGTTGTCGGTTAAGCAGCCTTGAGCCTTCGCTTTCAGGCGGACGCCGATTTGAATCCCGCCATAGGCCGAGGCCTACAGCGCCGTGAGCCGTCAATCGATTTTCGTGCCGCTACTGGCGTCATCCCGGATGGCGCTCCTGATCTGGAGGTTCTCCGGGTCGCCGCGGAGGCGGGTCGTGTGCTGGTATCGCGAGACGTGGGCACAATGCCGGGGCATTTCGCGGATTTTATCCAGCAGCAGGAGTCCCCGGGACTTCTCCTGATCCCATCACGGCGGCCGATTGGAAACGTGATTGAGGGATTGGTGTTGGTCTGGATGATCTGGACCGAGGAGGAATTCCGCAATCGAGCTCGCTGGCTGCCGTAGCGCGGGAGGCTCACGACAAGCGTACAGAGCAGTTCGAATCTGTCCGGGCGCACCACCCAAATTTGGATTTACACCGCCAGAACTGGGGAACTCACCTTGTAGTTTCTCGCCGCGCTCGTGAGACTTATAAAAGGAAACCCAAACCGCCCTGCACGAGCAGGACGGCTCCCGGCCCGCGGGCGCCTTAGACGAGCCGGGGAACCTAGTCACAACCACCGCAAACCACCCAGCGCAGCGCAGCGCGACCGCTTAGCGAAAAACGATGGAGCTACAACAAGCTTAGCGCGAACCCCATGGCGGGGAACCATGCCTTTTGCGGGTAACGACAGTTCTAGCGTACCCAATGCACGGTATGTTACCCCCGCCATTCACTAGGGTTAACGGCGCGGCGAGCTATAGGTACTGCACCTACTGATTCGCTATGCGGTCCTTGATCGCTTTAGTGTTACGAAATGTAAAATCCGCTCAGAATTTTCTCGCAACCAATGCGCCCGGCAGGCGGCCAGGGCCGTCCATCCCGGCTAGACAAGATTCTCCCCGGCGATATACACTTTCGGATGCTGTTATCTTTATTAAATCGGCGTCCCGATTCCATGAGCAACTCCCCCGCCGCAGGAGTAACCGATGTCTAAAATGCAGGCGCGTATTTCTCTTCTCGCCTGGCTGATTTGCATATCATTGGCCGCCCAGGTCCCGGACCACGACCGCGTCTGGCGTGAATTTGTGGATTGGGCGAAGGCGCAAACGGCCCCCAACTCCTCGCTGAAGGACTATCGCGCCAAACTGATCGAGAGCGGACTCGCTCCCGCCGAGGCGGACGAGCGTCTGGCGCTCATTCCCAAGCTGATCAACGAAAATCCGAAGTACCGGCAAGAGATTTCCACGATCAGTTTCAATCACCTGTACCTCGCGCCGGAACAGGACCGCTTCACGCTCGAGCCCAACGCATTCCTGGTCACAACCATCAAGGATTTGAAACCGGGCCGGGCGCTCGACGTGGCCATGGGACAGGGCCGCAATGCCGTCTACCTGGCCACCAAAGGCTGGGACGTCACCGGGTTCGACCTGGCGGAGGACGGCATGAGAGTCGCGGAAAGCAACGCCGCGAAAGCCGGGGTTCACATCAAAACCGTGAAGGCGAGTTTCGACGATTTCGATTACGGCAAGGAACTGTGGGACCTCATCTACTTTGTCTATACCGACGCGCCCACGGCGGATGCGAAATATGTGGCGCGTCTGCAGGCGGCCCTCAAGCCCGGCGGTCTGCTGCTGCTCGACCGGCCCTACCGCTCACTCACCAACCCCGAGCCGGGGTGGCGCGAGACCGAAGAGGACAAGGTCAACGCGCACCTGAAGGCATGGGGCGGGATGCAGATCGTCTTTTACGAAGACACCACCGGGTACGGAGACTGGCGGCAGACCGGCGCGCCGCGGCTCGAGCAAAAGCTGCGCATCGTCAGGGTGCTGGCGCGCAAACTGTGAGCGGCGGTCCGGACCGGACGTCCGCCGCCCCGGAGACACGATCAGCCTTCGGACCTTCGGCACGCGCGAGGAATTCTACGCCGCCCCGCCCAGGACGTCTTTCACCAGCGACCCCAGCTTCATGAAGTCGTCGTAATCGGA
>Ga0335078_10008214_pt1 | contig 15518 bp, 13 predicted proteins | sample Lox_Sample_32_FD_206711 | JGI IMG/M metagenome (GOLD analysis project Ga0335078, IMG submission 206711) | Soil microbial communities from Loxahatchee National Wildlife Refuge, Florida, United States - Lox_Sample_3.2 | ecosystem: Environmental > Terrestrial > Soil > Wetlands | place: USA... | reverse complement strand
TCAGCCGCCGGGCGGCCGCGGAGCGCTGAGCGGGAACGCGATACGCCGGCCTCAGGCGTCGGCCATGACGCGCACAATGACCACGCGGTCCGCCCGGCCGGCCGCCTCGAGCACGGCGGAAAGCTCGTCCTCGCGCAGGTACTCGGCGGCCTCCACGACGATCACCGGCGGCTCATCGCCGGTGTCGGCCCGGCTGACGACACCCTCGACCACCTCGCGGTCGCGCAGTGACTCCGGCGACAGCACGGTCAGGATGACCGTGCCCGCCGGGGGCGGGTCGAGGCGCCCGGAGTCGTCGGTCTCGATGTGGTCCAGTACTACGCGGCCGCTCTCGACACTCGGCGGCGGGTCCGCGCGCAGGTTACGGTCGAGGGCGCCGTCACGCGCCAACTCCACGATTACGTCAGCCTCGGTCCTCATAGCCCGGTCAGCCTATCGCGCACGCCCACGGCCGCCCCGGGGGGTGCGGGCCGGGACGGGCGGGCGGGCCAGCGGACGTGCGGACGGGCCGGGACGATGGGATCAGCGCGACGGCCCGGCCAGCAGCAGCCCGAAGTCGCCGTCGTCATCGGTCCAGAACCGCACCGTCCGCATCCCGGCCGCGCCGAGCTCCGCCTCGATGCCGGGGCGGCGGAACTTGGCCGAGATCTCGGTGCGCAGCTCTTCGCCGGGCGCGAACGACACCACCAGGCCCAGATCGCCGATCGTGACCCGCTGCGCCCGCGCCGGCCGCAACCGCATCTCGATCCACTCGTGCTGGGCATCCCACCGGGCCACGTGCTCGAACTCCTCGACGGCAAAGTCCGCGTCCAGTTCCCGGTTGACGACCACCAGCACGTTGCGGTTGAACTCGGCGGTCACGCCGGCCGCATCGTCGTAGGCGCGCAGCAGCCGCCCGGTGTCCTTCACCAGGTCCACCCCGAGCAGGAACGTGTCGCCGGGACGGAGCGCCGCCCCCACCTGGGCCAGGAAGGCCGCCCGGTCGGCGGGCTCGAGGTTGCCGATGGTGGAGCCGATGAACGCGATCGTGCGCCGCGCGCCCGCCGGGATCGCGCCGATGTCCTGCTCGAAGTCACCGACGAACGGGGCGATCCGCAGTCCCGGGTACTCGGCCGCCAGCGCGTCGCTGGCCTCGGTGAGCACGGCGGGGTCGACGTCGAAGGGGACGAACTCGCGCAGGGTCCCGCCGTCGCGCAGCGCGCGCAGCAGCAGCCGGGTCTTGGCCGAGGTCCCGCTGCCCAGCTCGACCAGTGACCGGCACCGCGACAGCGCGGCGATCTCGGCCGCGTGCCGGCGCAGGATCGAGGTCTCCGCCCGGGTCAGGTAGTACTCCGGCAGCCGGGTGATCTCGTCGAACAGCTCGCTGCCGCGGGCGTCGTAGAAGTACTTGGGCGGCAGCGTCTTCGGTGTGGCGGTCAGCCCGGCCCGCACGTCCGCGCGCAACGCATCGAGGTACCGGCCGGGTTGAGCCTGGACACGGTTTTCCACTGGCATCGGTCAGCGCCTTCCAGATCGTGATCGTCGCTGCTTCTCGTGAAAGTCACGGCTTCGGCTCAGGCGTCCCACGCCAGCCGCACGCCGGTGAAGATCTGCCGCCTGATCGGGTGATCCCAGTTGCGGAACGAGGGGCGGATCGTCGACGGGGCGACCGCCCACGACCCGCCGCGCAGCACCTTGTAGTCGCCGCCGAAGAACGGCTCGCTGTAAGCGCGGTAGATCATCGGGGTGAAGCCCGGCCACGGGGTGAAATCCGACGAGGTCCACTCCCACACGTCGCCGATCATCTGCTCGGCCCCGTAGGCCGACGCCCCCTGCGGGTAGGCCCCGGCGGGCGCCGGCCGCAGCCCGAGCCCGCCCAGGTTGGCCCGCTCCGCGGTGGGCGGCGCCGACCCCCACGGCCAGCGCCGCCGGGCGGCGGCGTCGGGATCCCAGGCACAGGCCTTCTCCCACTCGGTCTCGGTCGGCAGCCGGGCGCCGGACCAGGCCGCGAACGCCTCCGCCTCGAAGTAGCAGACGTGCTGCACCGGCTCGCCGGCCGGGATCTCCTCCTCGGTCCCGAACCGGCGCCTGGTGCCGCCGGCGGTCCAGAATTTCGGCCGTTCCAGCCCGGCCTCCGCCCGGTGCGCCCAGCCCCGCGGTGACCACAGATCACGGCGGTGATAGCCGCCGTCGGCGACGAATTCTGACCACTGTCCATTACGCACCGGCACGCGCCCGATCCAGAACGGGGCGACGTCGGCCTGGTGCGCGGGCCGCTCGTTGTCCAGCGAGAACGGCTCGCTGACCGGGTCGACGCCGAGCGTGAACGGCCCGCCTGCCACGAACACGCGCTCGGGCGAGACCGGGCGGCCGGGGGGCAGCTCGCGGCGGCTCAGGAGCACCGGCGGCCCCTGCCGCAGCTGCAGCGTGGCGAGCATGGTTTCGTCGTGCTGCTCCTCGTGCTGCACGACCATGCCCGCGGTGAACAGGTCCTCCTCCGGCGTGCGTTCCAGCAGGTCGAGCACGCGGCCGCGGACCTCGTGGTCGTAGGCGCGGGCCTCGACCGGCGGCAGCAGCGGCAGGGCGGGGCGGTCGGCGCGCCGGTGCTTGAATGCGTCGTACAGCGAGTCCACGTCGGGTGCCAGCATCCCCGGCCGGCCGGGGTCCCCGCCGCGCAGCAGCCAGAGCTCCTCCTGCTGGCCGACGTGCGCGAGATCCCAGACCAGCGGGCTCATCAGCGGGTCGTGCTGGGCCACCAGGGCCGGCTCGTCCAGGTCGGTCAGCTGCAGGGTGCGGGCCCGGGCCCGCTCCAGGTCACGGACGACGTCCTCACGCATGGGTCAGCTCCTCGAACGCGGCGTGCGGTCCTATCTCGGCGATACGCTCGGCCAGCAGGTCACCGGGGCAGCGGCCGGACTCGACCAGGTCGGCCAGGCCGGCGACGGCGGCGGCGAGGCCGGCCGGAACCCGCCCGGCGGCGATGGCCAGGCAGCGGCGGGCGGACTCGGCCAGCGCCGCGTGCCCCAGCCCGTCCCGGGCCGCCTCGGTCCACAGCCGGGACGCCCGCTCCGTCGCCTCGGTGGCCAGGTCGGCCGCGACCGGGTCGTCCATCAGCGTGGTGACGACCGCGGCGATGGCCGGCCACCACCGCGGCGCGGTCATGTCCAGGTAGCGCAGCTCCAGGTAGCCGCGCAGCCGGACCGGAGGGAACAGCGTGGTCAGGTGGACGTCGAGGTCGGCGGCGGTCGGGGCGCGCCCGCCGAGACGGATCTCGCCGCTGGCCCACCGCTCGAACGGGATCGCCGCGCCCACGGCGGCCATGTCCTCGCCGCGGCTGCGGACAAAGGCCACCGGGGCGCGCAGCGCGTAGCGGGCCCAGGCGGCGGCCGGGTCGGGCGTGGCGTCGCCGGCCGGGTTCTCGGCCACGCAGCCGGGCACCGGCCCGCAGGCCCTTGTGTCCAGGCCGGCCCAGGCCCGCTGCCGGGCCGACTTCCACCCGGTATCGCGCCCGCGCAGCCACGGCGAGCTCGCCGAGATCGCCACCATCGTCGGCCCGAGCCGGTTGGCCCGGGCGACCCGCTCCGGCCAGCCGCCGGGCGGCCCGGCCTCCAGGTTGACCTGCATCGCCGCGGTGGAGTTCATCATCACCGAGCCCGCGGCGCCGCGCCCGGTCGCCGCGTAGTGCTGCTCCATGGCGCGATACCGCGGGCGCGGGTTGATCCGCCGCGGCGGCCGGAGCGGATCGGCCCCGGCCGCCGCGACGCCGAGCCGGAGCTCGGACAGGGCCCGCCGGGCCCGTTCCGCGTCCCGGCTCAGCTCGGTGATGGTGGCCAGGATGTCCGACGCCGGCGGCCCGGACAGCTCCAGCTGCCCGCCGGGTTCGAAGGTGACCGCGCACCGCCCGGCGGCGGCGCACACCGCGCCCGGGATCGGGTCGACCCGGTTCCAGGACACGCGGTCGGCGACCGAGTCCAGGTCGACGAGGTGGGTCTCGATCTCCAGCCCCACCGGCCCGATCACCGACGGGGCGAGCGCCGCCTGGTGCGACCTTGCGTAGGCGTCATCGACGGTCAGCGGTTCGGCCTGGTCATTCGGGGCGTCGGCAAATACACGCGGGACGGTCATGACGACCCCCTCCAGGTCCGGGCCGGCGAACACGAAGTCCGCCGCGGGTCGGTGCGGGGGCGACCGAACTGCAGCCGTCCTCTTCGCTGGCCGCCAGGTTCCAGGGCGGGCCAGCTCCCACGATTTTATCGCGGGGCTCTGACAGTCTTCGCCAGCCCCCGCGCTACCGGGTGCCCGGCAGATTTGTTGGAGATGATCTTGGCGGTGATGCTGACCTGGGTTTCTGAGTTGCCGTATCTGTCAGATGCCCGGTCGCGGCCCGGCCTGGCGGCTACTCAGGTCGTCTTTCAGGATCCTGAAGGCATCCGGGGCCTACGCGTGCAGACCGCCGTCAGCGAGTGGCCGATGGCGGCCAGACGTCGCTTCCGTGACCGCCATCACGGAGCGTGATTGACTGGCCCGGCACGGCAGGCGGTGAGTTCGCGCGGAACGCCGACTACGCGCTGCTGGTATTCGTGCTGGCAGCTTGGCCCGTGCTCGTTCAGATCCTCTGGTCATGTGCGGTTGGTGCCGCGTGTTTGCGGAAGAGAGCAGCGCGAGACCGGAGCGCCTGCGCTGGACGGAAGCCCTCGGGAGCGATGCCTGGCTGATCGGATCCCGGGGGCAGCGTTGGGTCGCGGCGGCCAGCGGCGCGTGGTCGAGCGGCCCGCAGCGACGACATTGCCGTCAAATGCCGCGGCCCGGTCTAGTTTGCGGGGAGCGGCACTGTCAGGCCGTGCGCGGTCGCGACTCTCAGCACGGTGCCGAAGTCCGGCTCGGTCGGGGAGACCTCGCGATCGATGTCGGTGAAGAACGCGGCGGCGCCGGGCCGCGACGTCATCGAGATCATCTCGCCGCCGCCTGGGCCGAACCGGGGTACTTCCCCACCCAGGAATCACTCCTGGTGGAGGTCGCCAGGGTAGAGCCCCTGATGAAGCCGGTCGAGGAGCTCGTCGCCAGTTTCCCGACCGGCGACGCCGCACAACGGCTAGCAGACCTCGTCGGCACCATGATGCCGGCCTTGCTGTCCGACGAGGCCCTGATCCGCACCGGCGAGCGCGTCTACCTGGACACCTGGCTCGCCAACCAACGTGACGGCAACCACACACCGGTGCGCGCTGGCCGCCGGATGCGCTATATCGACGAAGCGCTCCGGCCACTTGGCGAACGACTGAGCGAACCAGGCCGCCAGCGACTCCGGTGCGCCCTCGCGCTCACCCTCGGCACCGAAGCCCTCATCGCCATGAAAGACTCCGCCGGCCTCGACGACGACGAAGAAATCGTCGCGACGCTTAAAATGGGCAGCGGGCGCACTCCTGCGTACAGCGCTGCACGACTTCGAAGGATCGCAGTAAGACCAGTCAGCCCCTGGCCGCGAGGCGCCAGGCACGGCACGGTCAGGCAGCCGCTACCGGTCGAAGGGCTCCTCGCATGTGCCGATGAGCCTGAACGCCGCGCCAAGATCGTCGGCCTCCGCGTAGGCGACCGCGCGGCCGGCCACATCGACACCCCAGGAAGGACCAGCGACGGGCACGCTTGGCCGCGCAGATCAGCCAGTTCTCGCGCGCCTGGACGACCATCCTGGCCGGGCGCCAGGACGCGCCGAAGGCCGATCTCGCGCGCAGTCCGCCGACCAGTCCGATCACCCAGCGTGACTCGGACTTCGCGCCTGACTTGGCGCCGGATTGTCGACGGCAGCCGGCTTGTGAGCCGACGCGTTAGCCGGCCGCGCAGGAGTCGCCGTCGCAGCTCGCTTCGGGGTTGCTGTCGGTCGTGACGGCAACGGGCGTGAGCTGGCTTGTCTCGTCGTACGCACGCTGCAGGAGCTGCAGCAGCACCTCGGGCGGCTGTGCGCCGCTGACCGCGTACTTGCCATCGGCGACGAAGAACGGCACGCCGGTGATGCCGTACCGCGCGGCCTGCTGCTCATCGGCTCGCACCACGTCGGCGTAGGCGTCCCCGTCGAGGACCGCCCGGACCTGCGCGGCTGGCAGGCCGGCTTCGGTGGCCAGGCGCACGAGGGTGGGCTTATCGGCGATCGGGAGACCTTCGGTGAAGGTAGCGCGCAGCAGGCGCTCCTTCATCTCCGGCTGCAGCCCGTGATCTTTGGCCAGGTGCAGCAGCCGGTGGGCGTCGAAGGTGTTGCCGCCACGGATGAGGTCGAACCGGAACTCCAGGCCGTCAGCGGCGGCCCGCTCGGTCATCTGCTCGCCGGCCCGCCCGGCCTGCGCGATCGTCATGCCGTACTTACCGGCCAGATGCTCGGCATAGGTTCCGGTGCGCTGCGCGGGCGCGTCCGGGTCGAGCTCGAAGGACCGGTAGGTGACCGTGAGCTCGCCAGGATGGCCGAAGGAGGCAACCGCGCGTTCGAACCGGCGCTTGCCGATATAACACCACGGGCACACGACGTCAGACCAGATCTCCACATTCATGGCAGTAGCAACCTTCGCGACGACGGCGTGATTCCACCACCGACGGCACCCCGGGAGCGCGTCACCCGGGTGCCAGGAAGGCACGCAGTTGGTGCCACCACGACGGATGGCTGGCTGGCTGGCCTCCTGGTAGAACCCCGTGCCTAGGGATCACATTGTGATGGGGAGGTCGTGTGGCGCTTCTCGGCTTGTTGCTTCGTGCCCGGTTCCGCCAGCGGTGGCGGTCGTGGCTGTCGCTCAGCCTGCTGATAGCGCTGGTGAGCGGGCTGGTCTTGACTGCGGCTGTGGCCGCTCGCCGGACCGCTTCGGCTTTCCCGGGGTTTGAGACCGCCCACGGCTACGACGCTCTCGTGCTGGGCGAAGCGCCGATACCCAAGATCGCCGCCCTGCCCGGGGTCGTCTCGGCCACGCTGTTGCAGGCCTTCTCGGTCGGAACGCCCGCGTGCGCGTGTTCCCGTCCGATCAATAGCAGCTACTTCAACGTGTTCGAGGTGGCGCCGAGGGACCTACAGCGCGTGGTCAAGCTGGTGACGGGCCGGATGCCGGACCAGTCGGATCCGCGCCAGGTCCTGGCCTCGTTCACGCTGGCGCAGGACGCCGGGGTGCACGTCGGCACGGTCATCCGGGTACCCCTGTACTCGGCGTCCCAGCGGAACGCGGTGCTGAGCGGCGCCAGCGTCAAGCCAGCCGGCCCGGCGGTCGCCTTGCGCGTGGTGGGCATCGAAGCGGCCGAACCGGAGTTCCCGTTCGCCAACGCGCCCGGTTACGACCTGTATGCCACGCAGGCGTTCGCCCGGATGATCAGCCCGCATGCGGTTCTGTCTGCCGCCTACCTGGTCCGGGTGCGCCACGGCCCGGCCGGCCTGCCCCGGTTCCAGACCCAGGCGCGGGCGCTCGGGGCCGAGGCGGTGGCGGACATGGACACCGCAGCCGGCGCGATCGGCTCCTCGATCGGTCCCCAGGTGGTCGGATGGTGGATTCTCGCTGGCCTCGCCGCGCTGGCCGGGATCGTCGTCGTGGCGCAGGCGCTGGCCCGCCAGGACGCCATCGAGGCCGAGCCCAACGGCACGCTGAGCGCTCTGGGTGCCTCGCAGCGCCAGCTGGTGGCGGGGAGCCTGGCGGCGACCCTGGTCATCGCGGCCGGGGGAGCGACGGGCGGCGTGGCCCTCGCGTTCCTGCTCTCCCCGCTGACCCCGGTGGGCGAGGCAAGGATCGCCGATCCCTCCACCGGGTTCATGTTCGACGCGCTCGTCCTACTGCCCGGCGCGGCGGTGGCGGTCATCGTCGTGCTCGCCCTGGGCCTGTGGCCGGCCGTCCAGACCGCGCGAACCCATCGGCCTGCGCAGGCCATGGCGGTGGCGCGCCCATCGCGGGTCGCGGCGTGGCTGGCGGGCGCCGGCGCCCCGCCCAGCGCGCTGATCGGGGTCCGCCACGCCCTGGAACGGGGTCGCGGCCGCGCCGCCGTGCCGGTCGGCTCGGCCCTGCTGGGTTCGGTCCTGGCGGTCACGGCCCTGTGCGCCACCGTGGTCTTCGGCGCCAGCCTGACCCACCTGACCAGCACGCCCGCCCTCTATGGCCAGCCCTTCGACCTGGAGTTCTCCGGCAACGGCCCCGGGAATGCCACGCAGTTCGAGCAGATGGTGGCCGCCCTGGAGCGCGACCGCGCCATCTCCCGGATCAGCGCCGGGGCCGCCGGCGACGTGAGCATCAACGGCAGGATCGTCAAAGCGCAGGCCGGCCAGAGTATCCGCGGCCCGCTGCTGGTCACGATGATCAACGGTCACCCCCCGCGCGCCGGGGATCAGGTGGCGCTGGGCGCCACCACCTTGCGTCAGCTCGGAGCGCACGTCGGGTCACTGGTGCGGGTGACCGCGCCACAGCCCGAGGGCGGGACCCGCACCGCCTGGTACCGGGTGACCGGGACCACCGTGTTCCCGCCCGAATCCGGCAGCGGAGGGCTGGGCACGGGCGCGCTGTTCAGCCTCAGCGTGCTCGGTGTCCGCTGCGCCCCGGGCCCGGCGCTTCATCCCTGCGAGCTTCAGGCCGTTCTCGGCGCCGGCGGTCAGGTCCTGGTGCGCGCCGGGCCCGGACCGCGTGGGCAAGCTGCGCTGAACCGGCTCGCCCGCGCCTATCCGTCAGACGTGACTTACCCCGTTCCCCCGACGAACCTGGTCAACTTCGGGGAGGCGGTGAACTTCCCGCTCCTGTTCGCCGGGCTCCTCGTGCTGTTCGCTCTGGCGGCCCTGGTGCACGTGCTGGCGGTGAGCGTGACCCGGCGCCGGCGGGAGACAGGCCTGCTCAAGGCTCTCGGGTTCGTCCGCCGGCAGATAACCTTCGCCGTGTCCTGGCAGGCCACCACCATCGCCCTCATCGGGATCACCGCCGGGGTGCCAGCCGGCATCGCCGCCGGCCGGCTGATCTGGCGGGCCTTCGCCACCAGCTTCGGCGTGGTCCCGGTGCCAGTCGTGATCGCCTGGGCCGTCGTGGCGGTGGCGGTGGGCGCCGTTGTGATCGCGAATCTGCTGGCGATCGGCCCGGCAGCGGCCGCGGCACGATCCCGCCCGGCCAGCCTCCTCCAAGCCGAATGAGGTTCGAGCCTGCACCCCGCGCTACCGCCGACCCCGCCGGCGGTGCCGGGCTCACCGGGACCTGGCCCGGCCGTGGTGCTGGGCACACCGGATCCGGGCCCGGCGTGGTGCTGGGCACACCGGAACCCGGCCAGCCACCACCCTGGCCCGCCCGGCCGGGGCGGAGAAGACTGTCGAGCAGCAAGCGGGCAGGAGGGGACCGGAGCAGTGACGTGGCGGGCAGCCTGGCGCGCCGGCTGCTGCGCGGGCAACTCGCCGCGATCACCGCGTGGCAGGCCTGCGCGCTCACCGCGGTCGCGCTGCTGGCCGGCCTGCCGGTCGGCGTGGCTGCGGGCCGCTGGGCGTGGGGGTTGTTCGCGGGCGAGGTCGGCCTGTCGCCGGCGGCCATCACGCCGGTTTCGCTGGTCCTGCCGCTCGTGCCCGGGGCGATCCTGGCCGCGATCGCGATCACGTTCCCGTCCGGCTGGCGGAACGCCCGCACGAATCCGGCCGCCGCGCTGCGCGCCGAGTAAGCGGCGCGACGGAACGTTATGGATGATCACTTACTTAAGCCTGCTAAGGCAGGCATGATGCAAGAGTGCAGGAAGTGCATCTGGTGCCCCGCCCGCTCGCCGCCCTGGCCGCCGTGCTGCCCGCGGTCCAGGCCGCCCGGCTGCGGGCCGCGACCGACTCGGCCGCGCGGACGCTCGCCGGCCGGGTCGTCTGGCACGTCAACGCCACGGCTACCGGGGGCGGCGTGGCCGAGATGCTCATCACCCTGCTCGGCTATGCCCTGGACGCGGGGATCAAGGAGCGTTGGCTGGTCCTGGACGGCAACGCCGAGTTCTTCGCCGTTACCAAGCGGCTGCACAACGCCATCCACGGGGTCGGCGACCCGGACGGCTTCGGCCCGGCCGAGCACCGGGCCTACCAGCAGGTGACCGACCGGAACGCGGACGACATGGTGCGGATGACCAGCCCGCCCGACCTGGTGATGCTGCATGACCCGCAGACGGCCGGGCTGGTCCCGGCGCTGCAGCGAGCCGGGCTGCGAGTCGCCTGGCGATCGCACGTGGGCCGGGACGTGCCCAACGAGGCGACGGTGGCGGCCTGGGGGTTCCTGCGCCCCTACATCGAGTCCGCCGACCTCTTCGTCTTCTCCCGGCTGCAGTACGCGCCGTCGTGGATACCGGCCAGCCGGCTGTGGGTCATCCCGCCGTCGATCGACCCGCTGGCGCCCAAGAACCGGTATATCGCGCCGGCCGCGGGCGCGCGCATCCTCGCGGCCGCCGGGCTGCTGTCGCCGTCGGGGGCCGACCGCTCCCCCGCGGTGCAGGGAGCACCCGCGCCGACTCCGGACCAGCCGGTCGTGATCCAGGTCAGCCGCTGGGACCGGCTGAAGGACATGCCGGGCGTGATGGCCGGGTTCGTCCGCGCCCGGCTGCCCGACGATGTGCACCTGATGCTGATCGGGCCCGCGGTGACGGGCGTCACCGACGACCCGGAGGGCGGGGAGGTCCTGGCCGAGTGCGTGACGGCCTGGCAGTCGCTCCCGCCACCCGCCCGGCACCGGGTCTCGCTGGTCAGCGTGCCCATGGACGACCTGAGGCTGAACGCCACGATCATCAACGCGATCCAGCGGCACGCGGCGGTGGTCGTCCAGAAGAGCCTGGCCGAGGGATTCGGGCTGACCGTGGCCGAGGCGATGTGGAAGAGCAGGCCCATGCTGGCCAGCGCGGTCGGCGGCATCCAGGACCAGATCATCGACCATCAGCAGGGCCTGCTGGTGGATCCCTTCGATCTGGACGGTTTCGCCCGGGACCTGGAACGCATGCTCGGCGACCAGGTTCTCGCCAGCCGGCTCGGCCACGCCGCCCGGCGGCGGGTGCGCGAGGAATTCCTCGACGACCGGCAGCTGATCCAGATCAACGAGCTGTTCGGCGCCATGCTGGCCGCCGGCCCGCGATAAACCGCGCAAAGCGCCGCAAAGCTCCTACAATGGCCGCGTGCCCGCGACCGCCGCCGGAACCGGCGACCATCACCGCGCCCCCGCCTCCGCTCCCGGCACCGCCGAGACCGAACGGCTGCTGCACCGCCGCCACGGCTGGGCCTGGACCACGGTCCTCAGCCTGATCGGCCTGGTCGGGTACGCGATCATCGGCGCGCACTTCTTCCCCGGCGCCACCGGGGCACTGGCCGGCGTCAGCGCCGCGATCGTGGCCGGGTCGCTGGCCCTGGCCGCCGCCGGGCTCGTGGTCGTGCTGGTGGACACGGTGCGGCTGCACCGCCTCGACGCCACGGCCCGCACGGCCGCGCGCGGGCGCGTGTCGCACTATCCCGTCGTCGCGCACGCCTACCGCTACCCGCCCAAGCACCGGATCAGCGCGCTGTTCGGCAAGCTGCTGCTGGCCGGCTGGATCTTGCTGACGATCAGCTTCCTGCCCAACCAGGTCAACGCGGTGGCCTTCCTGGCCGGCGCGGGCGGCACCGGCACGTTCTTCCCCGTGTCCCACGCCCAGGAATGCGGCCGCGGCGGCTGTACCACGGTGACCAACGGCAACCTGGTCACCGGGGCCGCGACGGTCAGCGCCAGCTGGCCGGGCCAGGTCCCGCTCGACCTGCCGTTCACGGTCCGCACGCCGGCCTGGGACGGCTGGGGCTCGGTCCAGCTGGTGGGGAACGACGAGAACGCCGTCGTCTCGATCATCGTGGGCTTGCTGTTCGACGCGGTGGCGGTCGTCGCGGTGTTCGCGTTCGCCGTGATGGTCCGGCACTGGCTGGCGCGCCGGCGCCAGCCCGCCGCCTCCGTTGCCGCCTGACCGCCTTCAGGCGGGTGCGGCTAGGTGGCGAGCAGGCGGCCCAGATTGAGCAGGGACTGGGTGATCTCCCGGCGCATCCGCGGGACGATCAGCAGCAGTAACGACCCGAGAGCGCCATGCACCTCAACCCGCTTGACCACCTGGACCCGGCCCTCGGCGGCGGGCTCGAGCAGGTGCTCGAAGACGACCTTGCCCATCGGCATCGGGCACTCGGTGACCCAGCGTCGCCCGTCATCCACCACGGTGATGGTGAAGGAGCCGCCGAGATTGCCGCGCTGCTTTGCCCAGCCAGACACGCCCGGCTCGAACGGGCCGTCCAGCCGGGCTATCTCCTTGCTGACATCCCACTCGGGCCAGCGGGCCACGTCGGTCCACACCTTCCAGGTCTCAGCCGGGTCGGCATCAAAGGTAGCCGCGCACTCGAATAGGTACATATCCAGCCCTTTAGCAAGGTTTGGCCTGGATCAAACGCTAGCCGGCCCGGGGCCGCGAAAACTCATATTCCCGGACGGCGGGGCGGCGCGCCGCGAAGCGGTAACGTCGCGAGCGCGACCGGCACGGCTTCACTTGTCTGGATGGGACACCGAAGATGGCGACCTTTGTTCTGGTGCACGGGGCGTGGGGCGGCGCGTACGCCTTCCGCAAGGTGCGCGGCCCGCTCCGGGCGGCCGGGCATGAGGTGTTCACGCCGGGCCTGACCGGTATCGGTGAGCGGGCCCACCTGACCAGCCCCCAGGTCTGCCTGACCACTCACGTCACCGACGTCGTCAACGCCATCTGGTACGAGGACCTCCGCGACATCGTCCTGCTCGGCTTCTCGTACGGGGGGCTCGTGGTCACCGGGGCGCTGGAGCACGTCGGCGACCGGGTCGGCCATCTCGTCTATCTCGACGCGTTCCTGCCCGGTGACGGGGACAGCCTCTACACCCTGACGGGCCAGGCCGGGCCGGGCGGCGGGGGCCGTGTGGTGATCGGGCCCGGTGCCGAGTGGCTGGTTCCGCCGATCCCGCGCGAACTCGACGACCCGGCCGAGAAGGCGTGGGCCGACGCACGCCGCACGCCGCACCCGGTCGGCTGTTTCACCGAGCCGGTGCGGCTGGTCCGGCCCCTGGAGGACTACCCGTTCACCCGCACCTACATCAAGGCGACCGGGGAGCCGAGGCCCCCGTCGGCCCACCCGTTCTGGACCGCGGCGGACCGGGCCAGGAACTCGCCCGCGTGGCGCTACCGGGAGATCGAGACCAATCACATGATCCCCGGCAACCGGCCAGGCGACCTGGTCCGCTTGCTGCTGGAACTGGCCTGACCCGCGCGTCATCCTGGCTCACCTCCGGCTGTAGGGGGCAGAGCCGAGCGCGATCGTGAGCGGCCGGGAGCCCAGCGTGACGTACCCGGACCGCTGGCCCGCGTAGGCGCCGCCGAAGGCCGGGCCGGCCGCGGACCCGGCCGTGCTCCCGGCCGGCACCGTGACCGGCACCGGGGTGCCCGGCGGGCCGGTCACCGTCACCGTCCGGCCGTCGGCCCAGGCGGTGACGGTGCCCGCGCGCAGGGCCCGCCCCCATAGCTGCTGGTCGTGCAGGGCCGCCCCGTCCCCGGACAGCGGCAGGTTCACGACCGGGGCGCTCGCGGCGTATACGGCGCGGTACGCGGACAAGGCGTCGTCCATCACCGGGTAGGCGAGCCGGTCGCCGGTCAGGTTGGACTGGTGCATGAAGAACGGCCGCGGGTCGTTGGCCAGAACCGCGGCGAAGACCACCTGGACCTGCCCGGGCAGGATGTACGAGGCCCACCCGGTCCTCGGGTTCAGCGGCCTGATGCAGGCGGTCACCTTGCTGCCCTGGCACAGGCCGCTGCCGCCGTCCTTACGGGCGGTGTCGTACCAGTTGTACTCGCTGACCTCGCCGGCCACGGTGTCGACGTCGTAACCCACGTCGATCGGGTGCCTGGGCACGCCGAGCGCGGCACCGACCGGTCGCATCTCCGGCTCGCGCGAGGCATCGAGGGCCACCCACCGGATGTGGTCAGACGCGGTCGCGCGGAGCAGGCTGGGGTTGTCGGCCGGCTGCTGCGGCAGCAGCTTCAGTCCCGAGTACTCCCCGGTGGCCAGCACCCCGGGCTCGGCCGGGATCCCGTTCTGCCGGGCCCAGGCCAGGTTGGCGAGGATCTGGTAGCTGACCGTGCCGGGGCCCGCGGCCCACACGATGTGCCCGCCCGAGGTCAGGCAGCGCCACGGCTTCACCCGCACGTCCTGCACGCAGCCCAGGTAGGCGTGCGTGAAGGTGTGGTTGACCCAGTAGAAATCGCCGGCCACCGGCCGCAGCGCCGCCAGCAGCGGGTCGCGGCCGCGTACCCGGAACTGGGCCGAGTCACCGCCGTTGAACAGGAACTCCATCCGGAAATGATGCTGGCGCTGCCACCGCACGGCGTAGGTCACGTCGGCCGGCGTCATCCGGATCGGGGCGGTCCTGGGCGTGCCGTGCGGGCAGGCCCCGCCCCCGGGCGTGCAGTGGCCGGCCGGGCTCCATTGCGCGTCCGCGTTGAGCACGTCGTCGTAGTCGACGGTGAGGTAGCTGCGCCAGTCGCCGAGGTGCACCCCGCGGGTCAGCCAGTCCACGATGCCGGGCGCGAGGTAGCGGAACTGGGTCAGGAAGTAGCTGCCCCCGAAGCCGATCCCGAGTTGCTGACGGCCCTGGCCGGCGTACTGCCATACCAGGGCGCCGCGGCGGGACGAGTGCGGGATCGCGGCGGTCAGCAGCGGCGTCGCGGCGCCGCCCGGGAGCGGGTCGGCGAGGTACCCGAACGGCGCCGGGCCAGCCGGTCCCCCGGCGAACGGGAACGACCGGCGCAGGTAGCCGAACCCGGCGCCGGCGCCCGCCCCGGTCACGAACACCGGGCCGGACAACAGCCCGCCGTACGCCGGCGGCGCGCTCATCCCGAGCCCGGGCCCGGGCGGCGAGTAGGCGTCCACCTGGCGGACCCCGAACGCGCGTTCATACCAGGCCAGCGCCGCCTGGCCGGCCCCGGACAGGCCCGGCGCGGTCGCGCCGGGCAGCACCACGCCATCGAAGTTGCCGGCCCGGCCGCCACCGGGCAGGCTCCGGGCCAGGAACGCCCGGGTGATGGCCGGCCCGGTATGCGCCCGGAGGTTGACCACCCTGGCGGGGACACCCTCGGCGGCCAGTTGCTGGCGGATGGCCTCCACCGCGGGCGTGCCGTCGGTCAGCACCAGCACCGTCAGGTCCACGCCCCCGTGCGGGCCGACCGGAGGCGCTGCGGGTCTCGTCGCGGCGGACGGGGTTACCGGGCGGGTGGCGGCGGCGGGGCGCGCCGGGGCCTGACCGCAGGCCGCGGCGAGCCCGGATACCGCGGCCGCAGCCGCGGCCGCGATTACCGCCACCGCGGCTCGCGGTCTGGTCAGGTTCCCCACGCCGGCCCCCGCTATCTGCTGGCGGACGCGCACCGCATCCGGCCGAGCACGCTCCGTTAGCGAACGCGCACGGCCATGCTACGCCGAGACCGGGAACCGGTCCGTGCGGGCCCGGCCCGGACCGCCAGTAGGCCCGGGCCGGGCCAGCCCGGCCCGGCATGGTCCCGGGCCGGGATCAGTGGCCCAGCGG
>Ga0335078_10008213_pt1 | contig 15519 bp, 7 predicted proteins | sample Lox_Sample_32_FD_206711 | JGI IMG/M metagenome (GOLD analysis project Ga0335078, IMG submission 206711) | Soil microbial communities from Loxahatchee National Wildlife Refuge, Florida, United States - Lox_Sample_3.2 | ecosystem: Environmental > Terrestrial > Soil > Wetlands | place: USA: Florida... | reverse complement strand
GCCAGCTGCAGCGCGGTGCAGACGGAGTCGGACAGCTCGCCCCGCCGCTCGCTGAAGCTGCCGAAGACATACAGCACGATCCGGCCGACCGGGTTGGCCGACAGGCGGCAGTAGCCGAGCAGGTCCTCGAACGTCTGATAGCGGGATATGACCTGGTCTTGCCGGTTTGCCGCGATCAGGTCCAGGAACGGCTGCATCGGGATCTGGCACTCGCTGACCGCGGGCCCGAGTGCGCTGACGACCTGGCTCGCAGGCCCGCCGTTCCCGGGGGCCCCCGCCGGCCCCTCTGCCGGGCCGGACCCGGCGGCGAGACGCGCGTAGAGGCACCGGACGTCAGCCTCAAGCTCGTCCAGCAGGGCTGCCCGCTGCCCGGGGGGCGCCTGGTCCCCGATGTCGTCGGCGGTCCGGGCGAACCCGTAGACCGCCATCAGGTGCCTCCGGCGACGGGAGGGCAGCATCCTCAGCGCCACCGGGAAGTTCTCGCCGGAGGCTCGCCCGGCCCCCGGGTTCACCGCATCGACGGCGGCGCCGACCGTCGCAGCGGGCCCGCCAGGGCTTAGTACGCCACGCACCGTAGTCCCGTCGCCTGCCACGATGTCTATTGGGGCACAGAACACATTTGAAAGGCAAATAATGACGCGAGCGTCAGCTGACATACGCGTCGCCTTTTCTCTTCGGTTTGCGCTCGCGGCCGGATCGTGTTACGCAGCCGTGTGTACTGGTACGCCGCCCGCGCCGGGCCTTCTGCCCATATCAAGTCGCGGTCCCAATTAATAGCTGACGCCGATGTCATATCCGCAATAGCTGACGCCGATGTCATACCCATTAGCTGACGCCGATGTCATATCGTAAAAACTGACGCTAATGTCATGCTGGCCCGCGCGTCCCGCTCCGGCGGCCGCAGCCTGGCCGTGGCGGCCGCGGGGGTGCCTGCCGCGCCGCGCGTCCGCCTTATCCGACACCCCTCACGGCCCGCCCGCTCGCGCCCCGCGCCCGGCCGCTCGCGCCCCGCGCCCGGCCACTCGCGCCCCGCGCCCGGCCACCCTGCCACGCGCCCGGCCACTCGCGCCCCGCCCGGCCGCTCGCGCCCCGCCCGGCCGCTCGCGCCCCGCACCCGCCCGGCCGCTCGCGCCGCGCCCATTCAGTCGCCACATCATGGCGGCCGGCCACCCGGATCGGCCGGCTCCCAGCCGCGGACGCCGCGTTGCCCGGCCCGCCGCGACTCGCCGGCCCCGGCCAGGCGGCCCAGCGGCGCGAAGGCGATGGCCGACCGGGCCCGACCGGGCCGACCGCCCGCCCAGGCTCGGGGCTACGTCGGGTCCGGAGGCCCATGACGACACGCCGCGTCCGGGTCCACCAGCTGACGGCGAGCCCGGTCGGGGCAGTTTCTCCCGGGGGCTGGGGTATCCGTGCGACTTGCGGGCGGCGCAGCCCGGAGCCGACGGCCGCCTGTAGCGGCGGCTTGGAGTCAGCGGCCGTCCTCGTCAGGGTAGGTCGCCTGGTCCGTGACGTCTTGTCCCGGGACAGCCGCGCCGGGCGGACCGGGGCGCGGCGCGAGGTACGCGAGGCAACGGCCGCCGCGCCACTTTGGTCCCTCCAACATCGCCATTAGCATCATGGAGGTTTGCCCGGCATGCTAACATCGCCCGGGTTTGCGGCACACGGTGCGTGCGCGACGGCTCGCCACGAATATCCCGATATAGGACAGCGCGATGACCTGCCATCATCAGGGCCAAGCCCGGCTTATGCCATCTTTACGCCGCGATAACCACAGACCAGCGCCTTCCCGCCGTCGGGCAGTCATCGCACGGCCATGCGGGCTGGCGCCCGGGCGGTTCGCCGGCAAGCCCTCTCATACGGCTGGGATCGGAGGAAATCAGTGCCGGAATCCTGGTTAACGGAAACCGCGCTCCCCCGGCCCGGCGTCACCGGCATTTCCGCACGGGCCGTCACGCTCTCCGCGCCGGCCGGCGCGTTTTCCGTACGGGCCTGCACCGCAGCCCTCGGCGAGACCATGACCGCCGGCACAAGCAATCCACAGGCCGCCGGCTTTCCCGGCCGCTTTGAAAACACGGCCGGCCTCCCCGGTCGCCCGGCCGCGCTCCGGATAGCGCCGTGTCCGCTGCGGAATGCCATTTCCCCTGACGACGCGCGCGCGCGCCAGTTCTTAGCGCTGCGGGCCGGGCGTGCTACCGCTCCGGCCGCGGCGCGGACTCGCGCAGGCGCGGCCTGCGGGCCCGATGTGCCCCCCGATGATCCACCGGTCGAGTAACCCGAAGCTCACGACCGCACCGCCAGGCTCCGTTCCGGAAGGTGACTAGCCCATGACCGAAACAACGATCCAGAGTGAGCAGCTACGCCGGTATGTCGAGAATCACCACATTGACATGATCCCGGCCGGGGCCCGGCACGGGAAACCCTGGCAACAGCTCGTCTTCTGGGCCGGCGCCAACGTGAACGTGTTCAACATCGTGCTCGGCGGCGTGGTCGTGACCATTGGCCTCACGTTCGGATGGGCGCTCATCGCCATCGCGGCCGGGACACTGGCCGGCGCACTGCTCATCGCCCTGCACGCTACTCAGGGGCCCAAGCTGGGAGTTCCGCAGACCATCCAGAGCCGCGGCCAGTTCGGCTTCTACGGGGCGGCGTTCCTGTTCCCGTGCGTGCTGCTGCTCAACCTGGGGTTCATCGCGGCGCAACTCGTCATCCAGGCCCAGAGCATGGAGGGAGTGCTCAGCTCCATCTCGATCCCGCAGTGGATCCTCATCCTGGCCGTGCCGGCGGTCGTGATCGGGATCTTCGGGTACCGGTGGATCCACCGGGCCATGCAGGTGACCGTCGCCGTGGTCAGCGTGTCGCTGATCGTCATGTTCATCCAGGGCTTGCGGTACGGGTCGCTGCCGGCGCACGAGACGAGCATGGCCAGCCCTCCGGCCGGGCTGTTCCTGGCGGGCGTCGCACTGCTGGTCATCGACATGCTGAGCTGGGGGCCGTTCGTCTCGGACTACACCAGGTACCTGCCCAGGGATACCAGCGGGCGCCGGCTGTTCTGGTCGATCTACGCCGGCAACGTGCTCGCGACCTTCTGCGCCTGCGCGGTCGGCGCGTACCTGGCCGCTCTCCTGCCGTCCCTCGGGCCGGTGGCCGCCATCGGCAAGATCTCCGGGTCCTGGGCGCTGATCGTCATGATGCTGAGCCTGATCAACTCGGACACGCTCAACGCGTACACCGGGGCATTCCAGATACTGGCCTTCGGCAACATGTGGCGCCGCTACAAGTCGGTTTCGGTGATGCTGCGGATCGTGCCCTTCGTCATCGTCATGGTCGTCGCCGTCGCGATCGCGTATCTCGGGTACAAGTCGTTCGTGACCAACCTGTCCAACTTCCTCGACGTGCTGCTGGTCATATTCATCCCGTGGTCCGCGGTCAACCTGGTCGACTACTTCTGGGTTCGGCGCAGTCGCTATGACGTGGCGTCGTTCTTCACCCCGGATGGCATCTACGGCAAATTCGCCTGGCGCGGCCTGCTGGCATACGCCATTGGCCTGGCCGCCGAATGGCCGTTCGTGTCACAGCCGGACTACACCGGCCCGCTGGTCAAGACGCTGGGCGGCGCCGACATCTCGTGGCTCGTCGGGTGGTTTGTCGCCGCGTTCGTCTACCTGCTGCTGGCGCGCGGGGTCCTCGATGCCGACCGCCGCGCCCGCCGCATGGCCAGAAGGGTCAGCGCCGGGGTGGCGTAGCCGCGGCCGGGCCGGTCCGGGCGTTAAGGCCGGGACAGCAGGATGCCCGCGGCGCTGGCGAGAGCGCTGCGGGCATCCTGATCCGGCCGGGGCCGGGGTTCCAGAGTGGTTCGTCCCCGTTTGACCGCGCATCGCGCTGATCCGTACCGCGCGAACTATGCGACTAGGTCAGGAGCCTAGGGATCTCGGCAGTATTTGGGTGATGATAGGTCGTCGCGCCGGGTTGCCTGGTCGTATCGTTATGGGCTGCGCCAGGGCGGGTATTGCAGGGAGGTTTCGGTGCAAATGGTCGATCACGGGTAGCGGCCCATGGATAGCCAGGAGAGGACCGCTGGGCCGGTAGGGCCGAAGACCACGGCATGGCCGGCCAGGGCGGGCGCGGTGCCTCCACTTGCCGACGGCTTCAGCACCAGGCCGGAGACCGCGCCTGGCCTGGGGGCGGCGCTGGTTCCCGGGGCCGCGGTGGTGCTGGTGCCCGGCCAGGAAGCCGCGGACGGGTCGCGGGAATGGCTGGGGTCGTGCGGCAAGACCCAGCTGGCGGCGTACTACGCCGAGTCGCTATGGCAGTCGCGGGGGCTGGACCTGCTGGTCTGGATTAACGCCACGAGCCGTGCTTCGGTGCTGTCGGGCTACGTGGAAGCGGCGGCAGCGTCGGGATCTGACCACGTCGGCGACGCGGAATCGGTGGCGGCCCGCTTCACCGGCTGGCTCGCCGAGACCAGCAGGCCCTGGCTCGTGGTGCTCGACGACCTGACGCGCGAGACAGACCTGGAGGGACTGTGGCCTGAGGGGCCGGCGGGCCGGGTCCTGATCACGACCGCGAATCCCGCGGCGGTCCCCGACTCGCGCCGGGGGCAGCCTCTTCCGGTGCGGGCGTTCAGCACCCGCGAGGCCCTGAGCTACCTCATGGGACGCCTGACCGCGGACCCGGACCAGCGCATCGGGGCGATCGACCTCGTCAGCGATCTCGCGTGCGAACCGTACGCGCTCACCCAGGCCAGCGCGGTGATCGCCAGTTCCGGGCTGTCGTGCCGGGATTACCGGGACTATTTCGCGCAGCGGCGGGCGCAATTCGCCGAGGCGGGCACCAGCGAGCGGTCGTCGGCCGCGGTCACCTGGACGATCTGCGTCGAGCAGGCGGACCGGCTGTCGCCGGGCGCCGGGGCCCAGTACCTGCTGGCCATGGCCTCGCTGCTGGACGGCCACGGGATGCCCAGCGAGCTGTTCACCTCGGCTGCCACGTGCGAGTACCTGGCCGGGGGGCGCGGCGCCCCGCCAGCGGATCCCAAGCGCGCCTGGGCCGCGTTGCTCAGCCTGGAGCGGGTGAGCCTGGTGGTCATCGACCCGGCGGGATCCTCGCCTACCGTCCAGATGAGCGTGATGCTGCAGGCGGCGATCCGCGCGGCGGTGCCCAAGGAGATTCTCGACCGGGCGGCCCGGGTGGCCGCGGACGCGCTGGTCGAGGTATGGCCCGAGGATGAGCCAGAGACCTGGCTCGCCACCAACTTGCGGTCGTGCGCGACCGCGCTGCAGCAGAACGCCGGGGACGCGCTGTGGACGGACGCGGGCTGTCACCCGCTGCTCGTGCGGGCCGGAAAGAGCATGGACGGCGCGCGCCTGACCGGGCCGGCCGTCGCTTACTGGCGCGACCTGGCCGCGGTCAGCGACCGGATCCTCGGCCCGGGCAGCCCGGACACCCTCATGGCGGGCAGCCAGCTGGCCGGCGCGCTCATGGCGGCCGGCCAGGCGGCCGAGGCCGTCGCATGGTCCCAGTGGGTGCTGGCCGGGCGCTCGCGCGTGCTCGGCCAGGACCATCCGGGCACGATCGCCGCCCGGATCGACCTCGGGCGCGCGTTCGTGGCGGCCGGCCAGGCCGATTCCGGGCTGCCGGTTCTGGAAGAGGCGGTCGGCGAGTGCGAGCGCATCCGCGGGCCGGATCATCTCGACACGCTCGGAGCGCGGGACGAGCTGGCCGCTGCGTGCCTGGCCGCGGGCAAGCCCGGCGAGGCGGTCCGGCTGTACCGGCGCACGCTCGCCGACCGCGAGCGAGTCGAGGGACAGCGGCACCCCGACACCATGAGGACCCGCCAGCGGCTGGCCGACGCCTACGTGGCCGAGGGCCGGCTCAAGGACGCCATCTCGCAGTTCAAGCGGGTCCTGAGCGACCGCGAGGCCGTGCTCGGCCCCGACCACCTGGACACGATCGTGGCCCGCGGCAGCCTCGCCTCCGCCTACCACGCGGCCGGCAAGATGGCTACCGCGCTGCAGCTGTACGAGCAGGCCTGCGCGGGTTACGAGCGCGTGCTCGGCCCCGACCACCCGGACACCCTCTCCCGGCGCGCGAACCTGGCGCACGCCTACTACACGGCGGGCCGGCTGACCGACGCGACGACGCTGCTGCGCGACACCGTCACCCGCTGCGAGCAGGCGCTGCCGTCCGGGGATCCGCTGACGCAGCAGGTACGGGAGAGCCTGGCGAACATCACCGGGGAATGACCCGCCCCGGCGCCGTCCAGAGTGCAAGCTCGCCGGCCGGGGGTACCAGCCGGCCGGGTACCGGCCCGCCGGGGGTACCGGCCGGCCCGGAACCCCAGGATGCCAGGCCGGCCGGCACCGTCGGCTAGCGGCTGTGCGCCGACCGGCGCGGCCGCACGTACTGGGTGTCGCTTTCGCGCTTGATCCGGAAGAACGGGGACCGCAGGACGAAGCGCGCGGTGAACATCAGGACCAGGCCGAGGCCGATGATGCCGATCAGCGACCAGACCTGCGTATTGGGAGCGCCCTGCAGCGATTTGAACAGGATCCAGCCGAGGAACGCGGCCGCGCTGAGCGGGAGCAGGCCGAGGGACACCGCGTCCCAGGCGCTGCTGACGACGCGGCGGCGGTAGTACACGATGGTGGCGAGCGCGGTCAGGATGTAGAAGATCGCGAACAGCAGCCCGGTCACCGCGATCACGTCACTGAACGCGTTCTGCACCGAGGTGGCCAGCAAGTACACCCAGGTCAGCGCGATGAGCAGCAGGCCCACGATGACGCTGGCCGCGACCGGCGTGTTGAACCGGCGGGACACGTTGCCCAGGAACTGCGGCAGGGTCCGGTAGCTGGCCATCCCGTAGGCGATCCGGGAGCTGAGCACGATCCCGGTCCCGGTCGTGGCGATCACGGACAGCGCGATGGACAGCGCCATGGCCTTGGCCCAGAAACCGCCCCCGAGGGCGTTGGCCACGTAGACGAGCGCCGAGGCCGAGTTGGCCTGGAGCTTGGCCGGCGACACTACGCCCTGCAGGCCCACCTGCGCGAGCGTGTAGATGACCGCGAGCAGGGCGACCGCGAGGATCGCGGCCCGGCCCGGGTTGATCCGGCGGTGCTTGACCTCCTCGTTCACGTAGAGCGTGCCGTCCCAGCCGCCGTACACGAACACGGCGATGAGGAAGCCGGCGACGGCGCTGCCCTTGCCGTCGATCCCGCTGAGGCTCCACCAGCCCCTGGTCATCGGCAGCGTGCCCGATTTGTGGCTGAGCACCGCCACCAGGCCGGCGATGGCCAGCCCGATCAGGATCAGATACTCGATCAAGGCCATGCTGACCTGGGCGCGCGCGGTGATGCGGATGCCGACGATCGCGATCACGAGCATGACCACGCCGACACCGGTCCCGATGGCGATCCACGCCCAGGCGTCGGTGGAACTGTTGCCGAAGACGGCCAGGACCGAAGGGCCGAGCAGCAGGATCTCCGCCACGGTCCCGATGATGTACGCGACGACCATCAGCCATCCGGTCAGGAAGCCGAGATAAGGGTTGATCGCGCGCCCGACCCACTCGAACGAGGCGCCGCAGTTGGCGTTCCACATGTTGCAGCGGCGGTACGCGTTGGCGATGATCAGCATGGGGATCGCCGTGAGCAGGAGGATCGGCCCGCTGCCGTAGGCGGTGGCGGCGGCCAGCGCGGCCAGCGAGAGCCCGATCGTGGCCGCCGGGGCGGACGAGGCCATGCCGATGACCGTGTCCTGCGCCACGCCGATCGCGTCAGGCTCCAGCCGGGCCACCGGCGGCGGCGCCGCCCTCCCCACTGAAGGTGCGGATTGATCCGTCATCTGTTTCCCTTTCCTGCCGGCCCGCGATCGTCAGATCGTCACCGGGCGCCGGAAGCTGCCCGCGGCCCGGCGCAGGCTCTCGCCCGCTGGCCAGCACGGCATTGGAACCCCCCACCGCTATCAGCAAGGCCGCTGGATCAGAACGCGAGCCCCCGAGCGGAGGCCGCCGATACTGCAAGCCGGCTGACTGAATCGTCAGGCGATCTTAGCGGCAACTTTCCGGCCACAAGTACCGGAGTCGACTAAATTCGTCAGTCATTTATCGGACAACTCATAACAGGTAATATCGATCCAGATACAACCGGGACAAGTTCGATCAATAACTGCCGCTCGCGCGTGAAGCGAAGCGCGGGACCTGGCCCGGGCCATGCTGGCCGCGGCCACGCCAGGCCGCAGCCGACGGCCCGCCGCATTCGTGAGCATGATGAGCGAGAACCCGGCGCCCGTATTCGGCCAGGCACCCTCCGGGCGAAGCCGGCAAGCGCCGTAACCGGTGGCGCGATGACTACACCGGACTAAGCGTTGCGGTAAAGCCATCCGGGGACGCGCCGCGGTGCGTTTCCGCATGTTCTGCCCGTGATATGCATTGCCGAAGAGGGCCGCGAATCGCGCTCGGGATCAGGATCTCGCCGCCCCGCGGGACGGGCGCCGCGACCGAGGGCCCGGTCCGGCGAGAGATCGAGCCGGACCGGCCAGGCCGGGCCGGCCCGGCCCCGCAAAGGCGGGCAATACCGGACATCAGGCGGCGCGCTGCCCTCACGGCTGGCCGCTGGCCGCGGGTTGTGGATAGCGGGCGGGCCGCCAATCTCGCGTCCGAAATCGAGGCGCCGCATATCGCCGATATAAAGACGCGGGCGGCCCTTCTGATCATGTTCGGAGCGGTTCACCGGCCCGGGCCCGGCCGCGCCCGGATCGCCGATCAGGGCGGGCTTCTGCCCGGAAGCGGCAACTGAGTGCAGTTCTGCGCGAACTGATCAGAAATACGCAGGCAGTCATGTACTGTACCGACGGGAAACCATTCATCCCACCGCGGGGAGTGACGTTGACTCAGCGGTCTTGCGATCCGCGGTGCGGTGCACGCTGGCCTGGCGGCGGGCCCGGCGGTCGTGGCCGCGTACCGGGTTCCAGCGGCGCGGGCCTTGCCCTGCGGGCATTCCCAGCACCGGGTGACCCCCGGGAGCACGCGATCCGGACCGAGGAGTTATCGCATGGGCTCGCACATGTTGCCTGGCCGCGAGCGATGGCGGGCGCTGCGCCGGTCGATCCGGTTCACCATGGCCGCGATCCTGGCCGTCCCGATCGTGGCCGTGATCGCCATGTGGGCTTTCGCGGGCGCGACGATCAGCGCGGGGCTGGCCGGGCATAACACCGCGCAGCATGGCACTGTCCTGATCAGGATCGCGCTGGCGGACGCGATCGGCCTGGCCGCGGTCCTCATCGCGGCCCTGCTCATGACCTGGTTCGCCCGCCGGCTGGCCCGGGACGTGGCCAACATGGAGACGACCGCCCGGCGGTTCGCGGACCAGCAGTTCTCCCAGTTCATGGCGCGGCTGCGCCGGGGGGAGCACCTCGACCCGGATACCGAGCTCCCGCCGCCGGCCCGGACCAGGATCACCGAGGTCGCCCGGGCCGCGGCGGCGCTGGCCAGCGTGCAGCGCACGGCGCTGGCCGCCGCGGTCACGGAGACGAGCCTGCGCAGCGGGATCAGCCAGGTGTTCGTCAGCCTGGCCCGGCGGAGCCAGTCCCTGCTGCAGCGGCAGTTGCGGCTGCTCGACGACCTGGAGCGCAAGGCCGCCGATCCCGCGGCGCTCGCGGACCTGTTCCCGCTTGACCACCTCACCACCCGGATGCGCCGCCACGCCGAAGGCCTGATCATCCTCTCCGGTGCTGTGCCGGGACGCGGGTGGAGCAACCCGGTGCCGGTGATCGACGTCATCCGCGGCGCCATCGCCGAGGTGGAGGACTACAAGCGGGTCGCCGTGGTCACCATGGCCGAGGACATGGTCGCGGGCTCGGCCGTGGCGGACATGATCCACCTGCTGGCCGAGCTGATCGAGAACGCCGCGATGTTCTCTCCTTCGGGCACCCGGGTGGAGGTCAGGGCCGAGCGGGTCGGCAACGGCTTCGCGTTCGAGATCGAGGACCGCGGCCTGGGGATCAAGCCCGACGAGCTGGATGCGATCAACGAGCGCCTGGGCAGCCCGGCGGACTTCGACCTCGCCAACGCTGACCAGCTCGGCCTGTTCGTGGTCGGCAAGCTGGCCGCACGGCACGGGGTGCGGGTGTTCCTGCGCCCGTCGCCGTACGGCGGCACCACCGCGATCGTGGTCATGCCCCGCAACATGATCGCGCCTGAAGCGGCCACGCCGGCCATCGCGCCGGCAGCCGACGCCGCGGCCATCGCCGGCCGCGGCGACGAGCCGCAGCTGGCGCTGGCCAGCCGCCCGGCGCGGCGGACGCCGCCCGCGGCGGGATCCGTCCCCGCCCAGCACGGCAGCACCTACAGCCAGCCGGGCATCGGCCGGGAGCAGCCGGTGCTCTCGGCCCAGCCGGTCTTCCCGGGCCTGCCCGGCGCGGGCCATAACGGGCTGCCGACCGCGCCCGACGCCGGGCGCGACCAGGCAGCGCCGCCCACCCGGTCCGGTACCGGCAACCAGCCGGTCTTCCCCGGCCTGCCCGGGGCGGGCCAGAGCGGATTGCCGACCCGGCCCGACGCCGGGCGCGCCCGGCCAGCGCTGCCCACCCGGTCCGGTCCCGGCAGCCGGCCGGCGTTCCCGGACCGAGCCGAGGCCGACCGCGATCACCAGGTATCCGGCCTGCGGCCGGGCGACAGCAGCCAGCCGGTTTTCGCCCCGCGGCCCGGCGACAGCAGCCAGCCGGTGTTCCCGTTCCGGCCGGGCGGCGCCTCCCGGCCCGGGTCCAGGCCCGGCGACAGCGACCAGCCGGTGTTCCCGGCGCTGCCGGGCTCGGGTGCCGGCCTGCCGGCGCCCGCCGGGTCCCCGGCGGGGCTGGCGTCCCCGGCTTCGTCGGCACCGCCAGCGTCGGCACCGCCAGCGTCGGCACCGTCCCCGGGCGAGGCGGCGGGTACGCACCGGGGCCTGCCGCGGCGCGTCCGGCAGGCCAGCCTGTCCCCGCATCTGCGCAACACCGCGTCAGCTGCCGGGCGGTCCAGCGGGCCCGACGCCCGCTCGCCGGAGCAGGCGCAGAGCTTGCTGTCCTCCCTGCAGCGCGGATGGGAGCGAGGACGCGAGGCCGCGGTGCCTGAACCGGAGGCCGCACCCGGCGCCTGGGATGCGGAGAGCGGCGCACCCGATGCACCGCAGGAGGAGTCGTGATGGAACCGTATGGTGCGACGGTCGGCCAGGAGCTGAGCTGGCTGCTCGACGACCTCGCCGGTCGCGTGGAAGACATCCAGCAAGCTGTGATCTTGTCGCGGGACGGGCTGACCGTCGCCGCCTCGCAGAGCCTGAGCCGCGAAGATGCCGAGCACTTGTCGGCGCTGGCCGCGGGGGTGCAGAGCCTGGCCAGGGGCGCGGGCGAGCATTTCAACCTGGGCGAGGTGCGGCAGACCATCATCGAGCTCGAGCAAGCGTTCCTGTTCGTTACCGCGGCCGGTTACGGCAGCTGCCTGGCCGTGATGTGCCCCGCCAGCGCGGATGCGGGCCTGATCGCCTACGAGATGGCGATGCTCGTCAAGCGCGCGGGACCGCACCTCGTCGCGCAGCCGCGACTGACCGCTCCTCAGATACCGACCGAGTGAGACAACCGTGCCCCAGTACGACAGGTGGCTTGATCGGGAAGCCGGTCCGGTCGTCCGGCCGTACGCGCTCACCGGCGGCCGGACCGATCCCGCCGGCGACGCGGTGCTCGACGTCATCGCGGTCATCGCGGCCACCGGCCCGTCACCGACGCCCGCCGAGTCGGCCGGGCTCAACCCCGAGCACCGCAAGCTCCTCAACCTGTGCCAGCTGCCCGCCATCGTGGCGGACGTCGCGGCCGACATGTCGCTCCCGCTCGGCGTGGTCCGGGTCCTGCTCGCTGACCTGCTCCAGCAGAACATGATCACTGTCCTGCCGCGCCGCGCGGCGCGGCCCCAGGCCAGCCCCGACCTGCTGCAGGAGGTGCTCGATGGGCTCCGTTCCCTCTGACGACGAGTTGATCACCCCCTTCAAGATCCTCATCGCGGGCGGGTTCGGCGCGGGCAAGACCACGCTCGTCAGCGCGATCAGCGAGATCCGCCCGCTGCGCACCGAGGAGGCCCTGACCCAGGTCAGCATCGGCATCGACGACCTCAGCGGCGTGGACGGGAAGACCACCACCACGGTGGCGATGGACTTCGGCCGGATCACGATGGGCCGCCGCCTCGCCGTGTACCTCTTCGGCACCCCGGGTCAGGACCGCTTCTGGTTCATGTGGGACGACCTGTCGTACGGCGCCCTCGGGGCGGTCGTGCTGGCCGATACCCGCCGCCTCGCCGACTGCTTTCCCTCGGTCGATTACTTCGAGCGGCGCCAACTGCCGTTTGTCGTGGCCATCAACGTCTTCGACGGCGCGCCGCACTACGACCCCGACGATGTCCGCATCGCGCTGGACCTGGATTCCTATGTCCCCGCCCTGCTGTGCGACGCCCGGCAGCGGAGTTCGGTGAAACAGGTCCTGATCACGCTCGTGGAGCACGTCCTGGCTGTGCCCGCCGCCCCGGACGGGCGAGGAGAGCCCGGCGTTATCGGCCAGCCCGGTCCGGTCGGGGAGGCCGGCGTGATCGGGCAGCCGAGCTTATCGGCCGGGCGCAGGACAGCCGGTGACCGCCGCCCGCCAGGCCATCCGCCTTCGGCCACGCCGCTCTCGAGCCCGGTTCCGGCCGGCGCCGCGCCCGGCCCCGGTCCGCGACGGCCGCCGCCGCTTGGGCGGCACCGGCTCAGCGGCGTCCCTTTCATGCAATGAAAGCTTGATAAAAGCCAATAAAAGAGACGCGTGTGATGACCCCGCGCTTTCCTGTTTATGCAAAATGCGGAAAGCGAAATGCACCCTTCTCATCGCTGTCGCCGCACTTGACCGGTTTCGATAGTGATCAAGGCTCGACACTGTTAAGATCACAAACCTTCCGCGGGAGCCCCCTGCGTCGCGTCGCGGGAATCTCCCGGACAACAGCGCGTCCGCTGATCACTTCTCACGCCGAGGCACAGTTATGGGTTTGCGTCGCCGGTCCATACGTCTGAGGATCGTTCTGCTGGTCGCCATCCCGATCCTGTCCCTGATCGGGGTCTACGCCTTCGCCGCCACCGTCACCGCCAGCGCTGCCATCAACCTGGCCAAGTCCCGGTCGCTCAAGAACACCATTGGCACGCCGACCGGCAACCTGGAGGCCCAGATCGACGCGGAGCGCCTGATCGCGGTCGTCTACCTGGCCGCGCCGGTGCCGTCGAACCTGGCTGCGCTGCACGCGCAGGAGGCCAAGACGGAGCAGGCCCAGGCGGCCTTCGAGACGGCGGTGCACTCCACCGCCACCACGAGCGGTGCCGTGCCGGCGGAGAAGCAGGCGATCGCGGCGCTGGTCAAGCAGACGGCAGGCCTCCCCACGCTGCGGTCCTCGATCGCGTCGCAGTCCATCACCAGGCCTCAGGCGATCACGGCGTACGGCAACGTCATCTCGGCCGCCGACATCGTGCTGAACCAGGCCATCCTCCAGGAAACCAACGTCCCGCTGGTGACCCAGTCCCTCGCGTTGGTCCGGACCGGGCGGTCCGAGGAGATCCTGCTGGAGGAGGACGCGCTGCTCAACGGGGATGCGATCGCGCGCACCTTCTCGGTCGCGGACCGGCAGGAGTTCGCCCAGCTTGTCGGGGCGCACCGGGCGTTGTACTCGCAGACCCTGCCGGACCTGCAGCCGACCTACCGGGCGTTCTACCTCAGGGATATCAGCCCGCAGGCATCGGCGGCCCTGACGGCGCTGGAGAACAAGGTCATCGCCGACAACCATCCCGGCCGGGTGCCGCCAGTGCCGCTGCCGGCCTGGAACCTGGCCGTGGGCGCGGTTTCCGCCGGGCTGTCGAATGCCGGCATGCAGGCCGCGACCGCGCTGACGACGGCGGCGCAGCCGGTCGCCAACTCGACATTCCTGAGGCTCTTCCTGGTCGGCGGGCTCGGGCTGCTGGCCATCATCGTGTCGATCCTCGTCTCCGTCTGGATCGGCCGCGGGCTCGTGCGGCAACTGGGCGCATTGCGCCGGTCCGCCCTGGAACTGGCCAACGAGCGCCTGCCCAGCCTGGTGGAACGACTGCGAGCCGGCCAGGACGTGGACATCGCGGCGGAAGCGCCGCCGATGGAAACGAGCAGCGACGAGATCGGGCAGGTCAGGGAGGCCTTCAACGCGGTTCAGCGGACAGCGGTGGAAGCGGCCGTGGACGAGGCCAGGCTGCGCCGCGGGATCAGCGACGTCTTCCGTAACCTGGCCCGGCGCAGCCAGTCGCTGCTGCACCGCCAGCTGGCCCTGCTCGACGCCATGGAGCGGCGGGCCAGCGAGCCCGAGGAGCTCGAGGACCTGTTCCGCATCGACCACCTCACCACCCGCATGCGCCGGCATTCGGAAGGCCTGATCATCTTGTCCGGCGACTCGCCCGGCCGCGGCTGGCGCCATCCGGTGCCGTTCGTCGACGTGCTCCGGGCCGCCGTCGCCGAGGTCGAGGACTACCAGCGGATCAGGGTCACGACCGGAACCCGCGCGGCCCTCATCGGCCCGGCCGTGGCCGACGTCATCCACCTCATCGCCGAACTGGCGGAGAACGCGACGATCTTCTCGCCACCCAACTCCCCCGTCCGGATCCACGGCGACATCGTGGGACGGGGATACGCCGTCGAGATCGAAGACCGCGGGCTCGGCATCCCGGACGAGAAGCTGGCCGAGGCCAACAGCAATCTCACCCACCCGCCGCAGTTCGACCTGTCGGGTAGCGAGCAGCTCGGCCTGTTCGTCGCGGGCCAGCTGGCCCGGCGGCACGACATCCGGATCACCCTGCAGGGCTCGCCGTTCGGGGGAACGACCGCCATCGTGCTGATTCCGACCGCCCTGGTGGTCAACGAGGGCGCTTACGATCCGCAGCTGCCGGCGGCCGCGGAGGGGGAGCGCCCCCTCCGGCTGCCCGGCCGCCAGTCCGCCCGCGGCGCCATCGTGGCGGAGACGACCGCGCTGGCCCAGCCAAGCGCGCTGACCTCGGCCGCCGAGCCGCCGCCCGGACCGCCGAGCGACCTGCCGTCCCGCCTGGCCACGGGCCTGGCGGGCCCTCCCGCCGGGCTGCCGGCCAGTCCCGCCGACCTGCCCTCGCGCCGCGCCGCGGGCTTGCAGGCCAGCCCGGCTGCCGGGCTGCCCGCCACCAACGGCGCCGACCCGCCGGCCATCCCGGCAGCCGAGACCGACAGCGTGTTCACGCCGCGCCGCCGCCCGGCCGCCCCGTCCCCCAGCGGCACGTTCCCGTTCGGGACCAGCCAGCCGCCGCGCCCCGCCGCCAGCCCGATCAACCCGTTCACGTTCGGGAGTGAGCCGCCGCCGTTCGCGGCCGAGCCGCCCCCGTTCGGGAGCGAGCCGCCGTTCGCGGCCGAGCCGCCCCCGTTCGGGAGCGAGCCGCCCCCGTTCGGGAGCGAGCCGCCGTTCGCGGCCGAGCCGCCCCCGTTCGGGAGCGAGCCGCC
>Ga0335078_10008212_pt1 | contig 15520 bp, 9 predicted proteins | sample Lox_Sample_32_FD_206711 | JGI IMG/M metagenome (GOLD analysis project Ga0335078, IMG submission 206711) | Soil microbial communities from Loxahatchee National Wildlife Refuge, Florida, United States - Lox_Sample_3.2 | ecosystem: Environmental > Terrestrial > Soil > Wetlands | place: USA: Florida... | reverse complement strand
CAGGTGTTCCATGGTGGCCACGTCGAACACCGGCAGATCGGGATCGACGCTCTCGACAGCGTGCCGCGCGGCGCTGACCAGGCTCAGCGGCTGCAAGTCGGTGCGCACCGCCAACGTCATGTCTTCCATCAGGAAGCTCGCGGGCGCCTGAGCGTACGGAAGGTACATGGAAGGCGAGAGCCTTTCATCGAGACTGGATTGCTTGGTATCGCCGACCACGCCCACGATGGTGCACCACGCGTCATCAGAGAATCCTGGTTTCAGGCGCCTGCCGATGGCGTCTCCGCCAGGCCAGTAATGCCGCGCGAGGCCTTGGCTGACGATTACAACGTGCGGAGCGCCCTCCGAGTCGTGCGCGTCGAAGTATCGGCCCTTGAGAAGCGGAATGCCAAGCGCCGCAAAGTAATTGCCGCCAACGACCTTCTTTGCCGCGATGAACGGCCGACTGCCTGGAGGCGGAGCAGGCTGCCCCTCGACGGTGAAATCTCCTGCAACGGCGCCATTACCAAGCGGCAAACCAAAAACGCCGCCGGCAGACCTTACCCCGGGCAACGCCTCGAGCCGGCCAAGCGCTTGTTGCTCGAACGTAACCATCGAGGCCTTGTCGCGGTATCGCGACTCCGGAAGGCTGACATTCATGGTGAGCACGGCGCACCGCGGCCGGGATCGTGTTGGGCCTGGCCGGGTCCCTCGTCCTCACACGCTTCCTTTCCAGCCTGCTTTATGGCATCCGGCCGGCAGATCCGGCGACCTTGGTCGCGGTCTCACTATTACTGGGGGTCGTCGCGCTGTTGGCCTGCTACATTCCGGCCCGTCGTGCGGCGACGCTGGATCCGATGATAGCGCTGCGCCATGAGTGACACGGCGGTTGCAGATCAGTTCAAAACTGGCAACGCCAGGTTGCCCGCGCCGTCGAATTCAAGCTGAGCGCTGCCGGGGCAGACTTGCCAGCCCGACAACTGCCCCGCTTCCGCCGCTAGTGCCTCAGAAACAAGGATTCGGTCGAGGCTGAGCGTGTTGCGAATCGAAACCAGACGCTGCTTGCTTCCGGCGGGACGGCCGAGAAAACGGAGTGCAAAGTCGAGGGCGTCGTGGTCCGTATGGAACCACATCGGCACGCGCGCCACGTCCGTATTAAGCGAAGTCCGCGCATTGACGTACGTTTTGTCGAAGTCGATCTTTCGGTACAACCGTTCGTGGATGAGGTCAGCCAGGCCTACGCCCAAGGCGTTGCCTGCTGTCTCCGGAGTTAAATCACGGGCGTAGATCAGTGTGATTTCGGGGGCGTCACCGCGCCCTCCCTCCACGTCGCGCCCGATCACCTTGGTGTCCATGCCGGCGCCGCTGACATCTTTGCCGATCTCATCGACCATCAACAGATCGAGTCGTGAAAATGGGAGGCGCGGCTGCAAGCTCTTGGCAAACGCTTGCATCTCTTCGTCGAGGGTGACGATGTGGGCGGGCTGTGCGGCCCGAATGACGGCCACCTGATGCCGTCCGTTTTCCACCACCGCCAGCCCCGCGAGGATCTTGCCGGTCTTGAGCACCACGTCGGCGACGGCACGAATGACGGGTTCATAACCGTGTTTCGACGCGCGCAGGTGGCACTCGCGCGCGCCCTCGGGCTTACCCATTCCGATGACCATCATCTTGAGCAGGCCGCTCTCGATCTTTCCGGAAAAGCGCGTGTGCGGCTTGACGCGATTGATCACCAGCACGCCGTCAGACTGCCAGGCGTTGCGGTCCATGAGGACCGGGAAGCCTTCGGGCGTAGCCGCAATGCGCACGGCTTCGATCGACGAGCGAATCTCGACGCCCGTGAACTCACTGGTGACGCCGTATTCCTCCAGCACCTGCCGTTGGCCTTCGTTGGTGGCGCCGCCGTGGCTGCCCATGGCCGGGAAAACGAAGGGATTCGCTCCTCGCTCGATGAGCCACTGGCAGGCCGCACGCATGATCTCACGCAGACTAGCGATGCCGCGGCTGCCGGCAGCCACGGCGATTCGCCGGCCCGCGAGTTGCTCTCGTTCGAGGCCGAGTGTGTCAAGTGCGGCACGAACTTCGGCAGCAGGATCAGCCACGCGGGGTTGCGGATCGTTGGTCCGCTCGAGGAAATAGAAACGGGAGAGTAGTAGATTGTCGTCCATGCACCCCAACTCCTCAGTCTCCAGTTTACCCCGTCGGATGCTCAAAAAGCGTCGCGCCGCAATGACCGCGCAGACGGCTCTCAGGTAGCCGAGGCGCCGGCTGCTTGCGCGGCCGATGGACATACTGGGCCGCGCCTCTGTATCGGCATCGTCATCTGGAAAGGCCTCCGCAGCCGAGACAAGCTGGCTGGCAGCGCGGGGGGCAACTGCGAAGCGATGTCTCGCCGTGCTCCACCTAACGTCCTGAAGTTGGCATTTGCTTACGCTGTCTCACGCTGACACAACCTCGGGAGTTAGGAGGTGATTCGACAAACGGCTGGCATCTACGTGCTTGGGCTGGTGGATGCAGCAGGGTTCTGCGGAGAAAGGATCGCCGGTCAGTGCGTAAGCGCGGGCGCGAGAGCCGCCGCAGATTTCACGGTACTCACACACTCCACATTTCCCTTTGAGGTTATCCGGATTGCGCAGCGCAACAAACAAGGGTGCCTCCCGGTAAATCTCAGCGAGCGGCCTTTGCCGGATGTTTCCGCCGGAGAGCGGGAGAAAGCCGCTGGGATAAACCTCACCGGCGTGGGAGACAAACACAAAGCCCTTGGCATCGTTAATGCCCCTTGCGGCCCGCGGAATCCCATCAGCGCCGGGTTGGGATAGCACCGAGGACTTCAGCCAAAGAGGGCCACGACTCCGCTGGGCTGCGCTCTCCGGATCGGCCTTCTTCTCCTCCGTACGCCGCTGAACAAAAAACCGCCGATAGTGCATGGCTTCGGTGGTCTTTACATCAAAGCTGACACGGCTGGAGAGCTCGTAGAGCTTCTCGAACAGACGCTCGAATTCCTCGCCGGAAAGAAGGTCCTCTGTTTTGCCACGGCCGGTGGGGACCAGGAAAAAGACGCTCCACAGAACGACCTCCAGGCTTTCCATCAGTCGCGCCAGAGCATCAAAGTCGTGCACGTTGTGGCGCGTCATAGTGGAATTCACCTGGACCGGGAGGCCTAATTCGTGGGCCCATCGGATTGCTTGCAATACTCGATCGTAGGAGCCCGCAACCCCGCGGAAGTGATCGTGAAGGGCCGCCGAGGAACCATCCAGGCTGATCGCAAGGCGCATCAGCCCGGATGCTTTAAGCTGGGCCAGTGCCTCGCGCGTCAGGAGCGGCGTGGCGCTGGGCGACAGGGATACTCGTACGCCGAGACTCGTCCCGTACTCCACGAGGTGATAGATGTCCGGCCGCTTGAGGGGGTCGCCGCCCGTCAGCACGAACACAGGCACCCGGAGTTCCCGCACCTGACGGATCAGGTCTTCCCCCTCCTGCGTGCTCAGCTCGAGCAGGGAGCGTTGCGGCTGCGCGCAAGCACGGCAGTGCAGACAGGCCAGGTCGCAGGCCTGGGTGACTTCCCAGATAAGGATGAAAGGACGATCGCCGTTTGCGGCGGATCGAGCACTAAGTTCCATGTCGCAAGCCTCACTCATAACATAAGAGGCTAGTCGCTGACTTTGAGGTGGTCTGTGACTTGGGTCACACCGGGAGCGGGCGGGCATCGCGTTCATCATAGTCGATTCTCCTCGCGGGCGCTGGCGATCGCCTTTTCGCCTTCTGCCCTCCCGTCGAACGATGTATACTCGGGTACATAAACTTTTGGCAACTGAGTCTGTGGTCTTTTCCCGCCAACGAGTATTCTCGTTGCGGGTTTTGAAATGGGACCTTCGAAGGCGCCGGCCAGAACCGCAGCGCGACAATGTGGCATTGGGCGCCAACCGCAAGACGCAATCTACAGGAGGATAAGATGCAGCCGCAGGAATACAACTTGATTCTGAAGCGCCTGAACCGGTTCGAGCGCCGCGCCCGTTGGCACTGGGTGGAGCGCGCGATCACTCTGAGTCTGGTCGCACAACTGCTAGTGTCGGAACCAGCGGGCGTACTGAAGAGTCAGACAGCAAGACTCCGGGTGGCCGAGGCGCGCGGTCGCACGGCCTTCGCCGAGGGCTTGGGCGCGGCTCGGAGGGCGCTGCTTGTGCGGCCCGCGCTCGATCCGCGAACCGTCGTCGACGACGAACGCGAAGCAGCGATAGATGCCTTACCGATGCTCCCGGCCGCGAACCTGGCGGCGCAATCGCCGCAGGCGACAAGGGAGGCGGCCACTCCTTCCCGTTTGCACCGGCAGCGTGCTCTGCTGGCGGAGCGGCCACCGATCCTCAGCCAAACCTCTTCCTCGCCCGCGGTAGCAGGTGAGGTGAGCGAGGCGGCTCCTTCGCCGGTTGCAGAAAATGCCCTGACGTGGTCCTCCAGTGTGAGCGCGGCCGAAAGGCAGATGGCTCGGGCGGCAGACAACAACGACGACTACGTAGCAGCACTCATGGATAGCCCGGTCGCCGGCGGGGCGCTCGGCTTGGGCGGGGTAGAACCAGCGTACCCCTTGCCCCAGCAATTGGCAGCTCCGGAAAGACTCTGGCGGGCCGTGAGGGCTTCAAATTCGCACAGGAACCTCGCGATCACTCGCGATCCCTTCAGCTTTGCCGGGCCGCTCGCGGCGCAAACCCAGCGGCCCTCTCACCCGCTGGCTACACCAGCCCCGCCAGGTTCCCAGTCTGAGCCGCTGCCGCCCGGTTCCAGCCCAGCCTTGTCAGCAGAGCCCGCAGCGCAGGCACCGGCCGCGCAGGAAGCCACCGTACCAGCGCTACCCGCCGTCACTCTCAAGGCGCTTGGTTATGCAGAGTCTGCGGATGGAACGGCGCAGGCGGTGCTCACTGACGGTAATACTCTTTATGTCGTCAAGGAAGGCGAAGATTTCGCAGAGCGTTTTCGCGTGATCGGCATACGCCCAGAGTACCTGGAGGTGGAAGACGAGTACACCAACCAGACTTTCCGGCTTCCCCTGGGCGATTGAGGGATCTGCACGGCCGGATTCGCCCGTAGGGACGGCCCGTCGGTTCCTCCGCCAGTCCGGGTGAAGAAAGCGGGAGAGAACACGAGGTCCGTGGCTTGTCCCCGCGCCAGGCGCAGCTATCAGGGAGCAGGAGATGAGTCCTCGAAGCCAAATCCTGATCGCGATCGCCATGGTGACGGCTGGCGCCGCTGCCGCTTGGGGCTGGCGCCGCGTGTCGCGCTGGCGGCAAAAGGACCCGAACGAGATCGAGCGCCTTCGCAGGCTGGACGTGAATCGTCGCGGCCGAATAACGACGGCGGAAATCGTTGACCTCTTCGAGCCCGAGCCCTCCGGCGTGGCGCCGGCGAGCCCGCGGCCCTTCATGGTGATTTACAAGTACCAGGTTGCCGGAGTGACGTATGAAGTTTCTCAGGACGTCTCCGCACTGCCCGCGGCGCTTTCCGCCAGCCGGTCGCTCGCCTTCCAGACGGCTTCGATCAAATACGATCCCAAAGCGCCCACCAACTCGATCATCGCCTGCGAGGCCTGGAATGGAATGGACACCCCGGGCGACAGGTCGCACAATGTAGAATAAAGGGGGATCGCTGTGGGTCCGTGCTCGATGACCCTCCATCAAAAACTCGAAGAACTGCGGCGCCGCCAGGAGCGGGCCGAGGAAGGCGGCGGCGCCCATCGACGCGCTCGCGAGCACGCCGAGGGCAAGCTCTCCGCTCGCGAGCGTCTCGATCTTCTCTTTGACGATGGGAGTTTTGAGGAGATCGACAAGCTCGTCGAGCACGATTGTCACGACTTCGGCATGGAGCAACAGCGTATTCCCGGCGATGGCGTGGTCACGGGCTATGGACGCATCAATGGCCGCCTAGCCTACGCCTTCGCGCAGGATTTCACCGTGTTTGGTGGATCGCTTAGCCGCGCGAACGCCAGCAAAATTTGCAAGATCATGGACCTCGCCATGAAGATGGGGGCGCCGATCGTGGGCCTGAACGACTCCGGAGGCGCCCGCATTCAGGAAGGGGTCGCGTCGCTGGCCGGTTACGCTGACATCTTCCTGAGGAACACCCTGGCTTCGGGAGTAGTGCCGCAGATTTCGGCGATACTGGGGCCCTGCGCCGGCGGAGCGGTCTATTCCCCGGCGATCACGGACTTCATCCTGATGGTGGAACATTCGAGTTACATGTTCGTGACGGGTCCGGACGTCATCAAGACCGTGATGCATGAGGATGTCAGCAAGGAGCAACTCGGCGGTCCGGAGACGCATAACGCCGTGAGCGGCGTCGCCCACTTCATCGCGGAGAACGACGCCGACGCCCTGGCGTTAATTCGTGAGTTGCTGGCTTTCATGCCGCAGAACAATCGCGAAGACCCGCCTCAAGTCGAATGCAACGACCCGGCCGGCCGCGTTGATGAGGAGCTTGACGAGGTGGTGCCCAGCGAGAGCGATCAGCCTTACGACATCAAGGACGTGATCCATCGAGTCATCGACAGCGGTTATTTCCTGCAGGTCCACGAGCGCTTCGCACCCAACCTGGTGGTGGGATTCGCGCGGCTGGACGGGATGAGCGTGGGCATCGTCGCCAATCAACCGGCAGTGCTCGCCGGCTGCCTCGACATCAACGCTTCGGTGAAGGGCGCGCGCTTTGTGCGTTTCTGCGACGCCTTCAACATTCCTTTGATCACCTTCGAGGATGTGCCGGGCTTCCTGCCAGGGACCCAACAGGAGTTTGGCGGCATCATCCGCCACGGCGCGAAACTGCTTTTCGCATTCGCCGAGGCAACCGTACCGAAGATAACCGTGATTACACGGAAGGCATACGGTGGGGCCTATTGCGTCATGGCTTCGAAACATATTCGGACCGACGTCAACTACGCTTATCCGACCGCGGAAATCGCCGTCATGGGTCCTGAAGGCGCTGTCAACGTCGTTTATCGGAGGCAACTCGAAACCGCGCCGGACGCCGCCAGTGCGCGGCGAGAAAGGGTTGAGGAATTTCGCGAACGCTTCGCCAATCCTTACGTGGCTGCCGAACGCGGCTACATTGATGAACTTATTCGGCCGCGTGAAACGCGGCCCAAGCTGATCTCAGCCCTGCGGATGCTTGCCAACAAGACGGATCTGAACCCGCCCAAGAAACACGGCAACATTCCGCTGTGATAGTGACGAGTACCTTCTTCCCACCACAGCGAGGAGTCGTTGCGACTCGCCCGGGGAGGTGCCTTTCAACCCGCCTCGTGGCGGAGGGACTCGATTGCTGCAAAACACGCAAAACCCGGCCAGAGACACCGATGCGGCTTCAGGACATTCGAGCACTGAGCGATAACGCGCCGTCAGGTGAGGTGTTCAGGATGGCTACGGCTACGGCTTCGGCTTCTGGGCTGCCGGCTTGGCGGTGGCTGGAGCCGACGAGGCGGCCGGAGCGACCACGGGGTTCGCCTGATCGTAGAGTCTCACGATCGGCTCCGTGATATCGATGCCCTTGGCAGCGTAGAAGATGTTGATTTGCGCAGGATCCATAACGAGTTCGTAGCCGTTCTTCTGGGCGTAATCGTTAATGATCTTCACCATCTTCTGGCCGATTCGGTTCCCAACATCTTGATTGTCAGCCTGAAAGTCGGACTGGGCGTCTTCCTGCTCGCGCTTGAACTGGCTTTGCTTTCGGTCCAGTTCACGCCGAAGCCGGTTGGCTTCTTCATCACTCAGCGTGGGAGCCTGCTTTTGTAACTGATCCGTCAACTGGTTGATGGAATCTTGATCACGCTGCAATTGCTGGCGCCGAGGCTCGTATTTTGTTTGAAGCTCAGCCATCGCCTGTTTGCCTTCGGCCGTGGCCAGGATCGCCTGCTGGATGTTAATCAGGCCAATCTTTCCCGTCGGACCCGTGGCGACGGGATCCTGGGCTGCAGCCAACGCTGCAAACGACAGGACGCTGGCAAGGATGGTGCATATCACTACTCGCTTATTCATTGAAGCTCCCCTGAAACATAAGATTCGCGCGGATGTCATCTATTCTAACTCAAGTTGCTACCTCGTATCGAACCCATTCTCATCCCGCCTCAGAACTGCCTCGCGACCGTAAAGCCAAGCATCCCTCTCTGCTCGCGTATCGGGATCGGTGCGAAGTACTGGTACACCTGGTTGTACGTGGCTTGATTGGGAAACATCGACATCGGCGGAAGGTTCTGCGGAGGCGTAATGTTCACATCATCGAGCCGCAGCCAGTTGTAGCCATAGTAGATACGGAAGGGCGCGTGCACTACCGGCATAAACACTTGAAGCTCAAGACCCGTTGAACTGCGCGGCCTGAAGTTGTCCCTCGCGGCCGGTTTCAAGGCATTCGGTATCGGAAAGTCCGGGAACTGCTCGCGCAGGGTGGTGAGCGCCGTCGGAGCATACTGCAGTTGGCTCGGCCATAAGATGAACGAACTGCCGATGTCGATGAAGTACGCGAGCGCCACGGGTCCAACAATCGGGATGCGATATTGGAAATTGCCGAGGACCTCGCTGTCTCCGCCCGGGAACTGGATGGTGTAATACGGAAACTGAGTGAAGGAGCCGCAGCTACCCGCGTTCGGAGATCCCGTGCTTCCCACCGACACGATCGGATTACCCCGGGCGTTCAGATTGCACACCTGCCCGATGGTCGGGAAGAACCCTATCGGCCCGATGGTGTAGGGGTCGAAGCCCCGAATGTCCAAATCGCCGCCCATGTAGAATCGGGAGAAGGGCGGTGGCACTTTCCCGCCGTAGCCCACGATGGTGGAAGCCAGGAAGTGAAAACCTAGGCTATTTCGGCCGTGGTTGATGGGGTGAAAGTACTTGAATTCAAGCAGAGGCCGGACGGTGTTGACGTTGCCCCCGAGCGGGCCGCCCGAAAATTGCAGTGTGGCCGCAATCGATTTGCCCCGCGTCGGATCCAGAGCGGCATTCAGCGTGTTGTAGGTGTAATTCGGAGAGATCTGACTCTGCTTGATGCCGCGGAGCTGATTGGGCCCATTGAACTGGCCGAAGTCAAGGGCACTGTAAAACTCTTGCGAGGCGGTGCTGAACGTCTCGATGCTGCTATTTGAATAGCTGTAAGTCAACCCGAAGTGGCCGAAGCCACGACGGAGAGGCGTGCTGGCGAACACCGTAAATCCCGCCGAATTCTGTTCGAAGTTCTGAAACAGCGCCTGACTGAACGGATTCTGTGCAATCGCGTTGGGATTGATGTTCTCCGCGATGGCAAGTTGCCGCAATTCGTCGAAGTGATAGTGGCTGTCAAAAACGGTGAATCCGGCGGTGATGGGCCGGTCCCAGATATAAGGCTTCGTGAAGCCGATCGAATAGACTTTTTGGTAGGTGCCCACCTGGGCTTCGATGCTGAAGGTCTCGCCCAGCCCGAACAGGTTGTTGGTGGCGTAGTTGATCCCCACGAAGTTGCCGGCAATGCCGCTCACGCCGCCCGAAAAACCGATCGAGTTCTTGCCCTTCTCTCTGAGCTTAAGAAGGATATCCACTGTGTGGTTCTTGGGGTCCTGGGTCAGGTCATAACCCTTCTCTTGCTCCGTGTTCTTGATGATGTCGAAGTAGCCGAGTTGGTTGATCCGCAGAATGCTGAGGTCCCACAGCGTGGTGCTGAACAGATTGCCCTCGTCCAGCAGAATCTCGCGCCGGATCACCTTGTCCCGCGTCTTGTTGTTTCCCGTGAACTCGATGCGGTGGACGAAATACTGGTCGCCTTCGTCGAAATTGAGCGTCAGGTTGACCACGCGCCGCCTGCGGTCCGGCTCAAAGTTCGGATCGGCGACGAAGTTGATGTAGCCAAACTGCCCGTAAAGCTTCTTGTAATTGTCCAGGCTGTTGCGGAATTTCGTCATGTTGAAGACTTCGCCCGGTTTAATGGGGAAGCCAGCGACCAGCCGGGCGTGGTTGAAGACTTTGTCACCCCGGATCGCGAAATGGCCCAGCCGGTATTGCGGTCCCTCATCGATGGGAATCGTGACGTCCACCCGCCGGCCGCGGCCGCGACCGAGGAAGAACAGCGCGGCCGGGTGGCTTGTTTCCACCGTCTTGGTGGTGAAATCGAAGGACGGCAGCGCGTTGATGTACCCATGTTCGGCGTAGAGGTCGTGCACCTGCTGCAGGTCGGCCAGAATCTTGTCGTGGTCGTAGGTCTTGTGGAAGAAATAGAAGAAAGGCGGCGCGCCCCAGGGCTTGGAGTACTTCATGGCGCGCACCAGCCGCTCATTCGAAAAGACCGTGTTTCCCTTGAACGTTATGGTTCCCACCTTCACCTTGGGGCCCTCGACCACGATAAAGGTCAGCGCCACGGAATTCGGCGGGATGTTGCGCGTGCGGTGTCGAACCGTGGCAAACTGCCGTCCGTGGGCCGCCAGCATCCCCTGGAGCGTAACCTCGGCCCGCCGCACCACCACCGGGTCATAGGGCGACTCGATGGAAAGGCCCACCTTTCGCTCACGAAACTCGTCCAATACATCCGACTGGGTGACTGTACTCAGGCCCTTGTAATCGATGCTGCGGATCACCTTCTTTTCCCGCACGAAGAACGTAATGATCTTGCCCCGGGCGCCGTCGGACACCTCTTCGCGGATGTCGTCGAAAAAGCCCGTGTTCCACAGCGCCATAAAGTCGCGCTCGAGAGCATTTTCGTCGTAGGGATCTCCCTCATGGGAGAAGATGCGGGCGCGCAGGTTCGTCGACGAATAACGGCGATTGCCGCGAAATAGGATTTCCTGGATGACGTTAGGCACGGCTTGCGGCTGGCCCAGCGCAGGCTGCTGAACCTGAGGCTGCGTTTGGGCCGGCTTGGGCGGGGCCGGAGCCGTGGGCGGCTGCTCGAGCTGAATCGGACCCTGCGATGGATTCTGGCTGGGCGGTGGATTCTGCCCCGGCTGTGCAGGCTGCCGGGACGGCTGCTGTGAGGCCGATGACGAAGGCGCCGACGGCGCCGGCGCAGGCGGTTGCGAGGTTTGCTGTCCCGCAGGTTGAGACGCCGGCGGATTGGACGATGGCCTAGTCGGAGAGGCCGAACTCGCAGGCTGCTGGCTGTTTAACGCAGCACGCGAACCCGCTGCAGGGGAACGCGCCTCCTGCCCAGGTGCGGCGGATGGGCTGAAACCCAGTCCGGCGGCGAAAACCAGTGAGACCAGCCCGGCCGACAAGACCTTCGGACGCACGGCGGCAGCCGTCACGCGCAATCTCTCCCTCCGAGCGTCGCTATGATGATTTGCATAGAGTCCGGCTTTTCCTCATGCGGTCTTTGAGGCTAGGGTCCGTCCCGACAGCTCCGTACCGACCGGACGTACGGAACCGGGAACTTCGTCAGCAGCCGCCGTAATTCTCAGCAGAATTGTTCGGATGCCCCGCAAGAGATGCGGGTTGTCACCGACCTCAAACCGCCGAAGCAGCGAATACCTGTGCGATGTTATCACGCGACAGCCGAAGGCGTCGATACCTGTGTGAGGTTGAGGTGTGGGCTGGGGCTGATGCTCGGTTACAGAAGTTCTCCGGTCCTACTTCGTCGCGGACTGTACGGGCGGCTTTTCGCGTCAACAGGGTGCCAGGTGAAAGGAGGCCTCGACAGGTGCTGCCGTCCCGTCTCACGCCTGCAACCCTTCCTGCAGCACCTGCAGAAGCCGTTGTGCCACCACCGCGTCTTCGCCGGGCTTCATCATCCACACGCCCACCACGATGGTGTTGGCGCCTCCCGGTAATCCTGCGCTCGCGGGCCCACCACCCGTGGCCGGATTCAATTCGATACGGGGCCTGCCTTGCCGCATCTTCTCCATCACTTCCTGCCCGGTCAGCTTGATTCGCAACGGATCGTATGTGATCAGCAAGTGGGGCACGCGGTTGGCAACAGGAGGCACAAAGATTGCTGTCTGTACGGCCGGGATACCTCTCAACGAGGCGGCGATTCGTTCCGCCCGGCCGCGATATTCGGCTTCCAGGGCAGCCTGATCCTGAGCCAGGAACCAATCGACGGCCGCCACCAGTCCGACGATCTCCTCCTTGGCCACCTTCATGCCGCGGCCCACGGTGTTCGAATTCGGCGAGTTGTTAAGGCGGGCTGCATCAATAAGATCCTTCCTCCCCAGCAGCAGGCCCGTGCACTGTGGACCTCTCAATCCTTTGCCGCCTGAAAAGGTCACCAGGTCGAATCCCATGGTGGTGTAATTCCACAGGTTGGAAACCGGCGGGACGTCGGCGGCAGCGTCGTTGAAGCAGGGGACACCGTGCTGATGGGCAACGCGCACCCAATCCTCGCGGCTGACCTGGCCCCCCTCAGCGGCGTTGAAAAAATGGGCGAGAACGGTACGCTCGGTGAAGGCGCGATCGTAATCCTGGAGTGTCTCTACTTCCACGAAGCGGATTCCACAATTGCGGAGGGCATGGTCGTATTCGTAGCGGTGAGCCTTCTGAACAATGACCTCGTTCTTGAGCCCGTTCATCTCGGTAGGAATACTGACCCCCGCAGGCTTGTTTCCGACTGTGATGCAGGCGGCCGTTCCCAAGGTCAGCGCTGCAGCCGCGCCGGCCGTCACCAGGGCGGCCTCGCAGCGCAGGCGTTTGGCGAGATATTCGCCCGAGGCTTCGAGTAACTCGTTGAGATGAACGGGTTGGCGCGCGGCGAGCGCCACCGCCGCCTGCACTTCGTCAGGCATGGTGGAGGCAGAGAGAATCGTGTAGGTTCCCGCTGCGTTGATGAAAGGGATGACTCCGAGCCTGGAATAATAATCCGTCCCAGCGGCCGCGGCCTGCTCGGATCCGCGAGCGGAGGCGGGTGCAACGCTGGCTACCGCGGCACTACCCACAAGGACCGCTTGGGTGCCTTTCTGCAAGAACTCCCGACGATGAAAAGGTGGTGACATGCCAACCTCCCTGTTCCCACGTTTCGTAATACAACATTTTATATGAGAAATAATCGGTTCGAGCCTCGGTTCTGAGAAGAGTCGCGGTATACTGTCCAAATTCCGGCGTGGGATGAGCAGGAAAGTTTGTTGATCTTAGCGAAGCGAGGTGATTGCAACAAGCGAGCCATCGCGCAGGTCGCACTCGCTGCATAGCGTCGTTCGGAAGGGGGACATCTACTAGTGCGAAAGTATTCTCAGACGGTCGTGTCTTTTGTCGCCGCTCTGGCGGTTGCTGCCGGAAGCGGACTGTCGGCAGGCACGCAAGGGAGCTCAGCTGCCGGCTCGGATTCCGCCCCACCTCGTATTGTGCAAGCCATCGACGAAACAAACCTGGTTATGCTCCCGGGCAATACCCATCCGTTGGCCCGCCCTGAATTCGATCAGGGCCCTGTGCCCGACAGCTTCCCGATGGAACATCTCCAGCTCTTGCTCGAGCGCAGCCCGGAGCGGGAGCAGGCGCTTGAACGGTTGATTGACGAGATTCACGATCCGAATTCGCCGAATTACCATCAATGGCTGAACGCGGGGGAACTCGGGGAGGAGTTCGGTCCCTCGAGGCAGGACATTGACCTGGTGGTGAGCTGGCTGCGCTCTCACGGATTCGAAGTCAACCTCGTCTATCCCAACGGCCTGGTCATCGACGTCACAGGAACCGCCGGACAGGTGCGCGAGGCATTTCACACCGAGATCCACAACTACAGCGTGGACGGCGCGCTGCACATCGCTAACTCCCGCGACCCCGCACTCCCGGCCGCGCTGGCCCCGGTTGTGGCTGGCTTCGCTGCACTCCATGACTTCCGGCCGCGGCCCATGATGAGGCCGCATCCGCATTTCTCTTTTGTGTATCAAGGCCAGCAACTGTATGATGTGGGACCCCAAGACTTCGCCACCATCTATAACCTGTCTCCTTTGTGGATGGCCAATACCCCGATTCGAGGGGCGGGCGAGACCGTCGCGGTCCTCGAGGACACCGACATGCAAACGCCCGATTGGGCCGCGTTTCGTGCCGCCTTTGGTTTGTCGAAGTATTCGGGCACCTTTGCCCAGATTCATCCTCCTCCGCTCTCGGGCAGCAACAATTGCAGCGACCCCGGAACCAACATTGATGAGGGCGAAGCGGCCCTGGACGCGGAGTGGTCGGGAGCTGTGGCGCCAGACGCGGCCATCGAACTGGCCTCATGTCCGGACACCAGCACGATCTCCGGCGATCTGATTGCCGCCCAGAACTTGGTGAACAGCCGCAATCCGCCTCCCATCCTGAGCGATAGCTACGGCGGGTGCGAGGCCGATAACGGCGCTGGCGGCAACGCGTTCATCAACGACATCTGGCAACAGGCGGTAGCCGAGGGCATTTCGGTCTTCGTCGCTGCGGGAGATGAAGGCGCCGCGGAATGCGACTATGGCCGGCGCTTCGCCACCCAGGGCATCACCGTAGACGGGACAGCCTCAACCACTTACGACGTTGCCGTGGGTGGAACGGACTTTCAGGACTATGTCAACGGCACCACGAGTACGTACTGGAGGGTAACCACTGGCTCCGGCGGCCGGTCCGTACTGTCGTATGTTCCCGAGATGACCTGGAACGACTCGTGTGCCAGCAGCGTTCTGTACACGTACGAAGGCTTCCCAAGCGGAAGTGCGTTCTGTAACGACGCGTCGGGCGCACCCTACGTCTTCGTCGACGCAGGCAGCGGGGGGCCCAGCTCGATTTATTCCAAGCCAGCCTGGCAATCTGGCGTGGTCGGTATTCGGGAGGACGGCAAGCGCGACATTCCTGATGTCTCCTTGTTTGCCGCCGACGGCTTATATACCCATACGCTGCTCTACTGTATGTCAGACAGCAAGCAGGGTGGGTCTCCCTGTAACTACGCGAATGCGACGGACGCCTGGAACAACAGTGCCGGCGGAACCTCGTTTTCCGCTCCCGCCTTTGCTGGTATCCAGGCGCTCATCAACCAGAGCACCCGGTCCCTGCAGGGCGATCCCAATTTCGTCCTCTATCGGCTCGCGGCGACCGAATTCGGCACCCCCGCTCACCCTAACCAGCAGAACCTGTCAATGTGCAACGCCACCAACGGCAATCAGGTGGGCCCTTCGTGCGTTTTCTACGACGTCACGAAAGGAGACATCGACCTGCCCTGCATGGGGCCGGACGATTGTTATATTGTCCGAAACGCAGTCTTCGGCGTGCTCTCAACGTCAGACTTCTCGCTGAAGGTGGCCTACCCCGCAGGCCAAGGCTGGGATTATGCAACCGGCCTGGGCAGCGTCAATGTGGCCAACCTGGTGAACTCCTGGAACAGTGCCGCCCGCTAGAGTTAACGCTGAGTCGCGGGCCGGAGGCATTGCAGACGGGGCAGACGAGCGCGCGACCCTTGCCCGGCTAGTGTGACGTAGGGACGACCCTTGTGCCCGCCCCAATAACGAACGCCACCCGAAATGGGCGGGCATAAGGCCGCCCCTACGCCAGAGCGAGACACTACCACCCCGCGGCCAGGCTTGACTTTCGGTAAACGCATGGAGGATGTTTGGTGTTCGACGCTTTGACTGCCCAGCCTCGCCAGCGAAGTCCATCAA
>Ga0335078_10008211_pt1 | contig 15523 bp, 13 predicted proteins | sample Lox_Sample_32_FD_206711 | JGI IMG/M metagenome (GOLD analysis project Ga0335078, IMG submission 206711) | Soil microbial communities from Loxahatchee National Wildlife Refuge, Florida, United States - Lox_Sample_3.2 | ecosystem: Environmental > Terrestrial > Soil > Wetlands | place: USA... | reverse complement strand
ACGTCGCCGAGATCGAGCACGCCCTGGAGCGTCGCGTTCAGGCTGTTCCACTCGAGCGGAATGCCCTGGGTGCCGTTCCAGGTGAGGATCACGCGGCTGGTCGGGGCCTCGGCCGCGACCGGCCCGAGGGCGCCGGTGGTGGTGCAGGTGCTGCCCGCCTTGACGCCCGTCAGAACGCACGACCCGTCCCAGTTGGGCGAGGCGGCAACTATCACGTTGCCGTACTGGTCGAGGCTGAGTGAGCTTGCGGTCACGCGGCCGGTCCAGCCGTTCGGGTTATAGAAGGCGAAGTAGGCCTGGGCGCCCGTCTCGAGCTTGGCGGACTGGCGCTCGCTGGCACCGGCGGAGCTCGCCGCCGTGGTGGCGGGAGCGGCCTTGAAGCACAGGATCTCGTGGACGTTGCTGCTGCCACCGGTCGAGCCCGCGAAGCCGAACAGGAAGTTGGCCGGCAGGGGACCGTTGGAGGCGGTGATGCTCTGCGACTTGATCACCTGCTGGTAGGCGCCGCCGTTGACGCTGTAGGAGAGGCTCAGCAGCCCGTTGCTCGAGATCTTCAGGTTGTAGAAGATCGGGTTCGCGGCGCCGCGGCTCATGGCGCTCTCGTTGGCGATCAGCGTGCCGGCCGGCAGCACCGAGTAGGCGTTGGGGAGCGCGCCGTAGTCGAGGATCGGCGCGATGTTGGCCGAGGCGAGACCGGTGTTGAGTGGGTTGGAGAGGCTCGCCGCACCGGCGAGCGTCGGCGCATTCGCGACGCTGTAGTTCCACAGGTTGCCGGTCTTGCAGGTGTTCTGCACCGCCCAATACGAGTCCGGATGGGCCGTGCCCGGACCGCTGGCGGTCGGCGTCTCGGCGCTGTTGGTGATCGACGGGTTGGGCGGACCCTGTGTCGGGGTGTTGACCACCGGCGCAGCGCCCGAGCTCGACACCGGCGTGGTGCCCGAGCTCGCGGTCGGGGTGTACTGAGTACCGGCCGAGGTGGCCGCGGTAGTCGGGGCGGCAGCGGCCGTGCCATTGGAGCACTTGCCGGTGCCGGCATTCCAGGTGGTGCCCGTGGGGCAGCATTCGTCGGCGCTCGTACCGGGCACGAGCACTTTTCCGGCAGCGCACTTGTAGCACTGCCCGCTACCCACGAAGGTGTCATCCCAGGTATAGCCGGCGGCGCACTTCTGGCAGGTGTCGGTGTTGCCGTTCCAGCTGCCGACGCTGCAGGCGCCCGTGCCGGTGCAGGTGCCCGCGCCGCCGCTGTTGGTCCAGGCGCCGCCGGCGCAGGTCTCGCACTTGTTGGTGTTCGCGTCCCACGAGCCGCTGGCGCAGCTCGAGCAGGTGTTGGTGCTCGAGACGTAGCTGCCGCTCGTGCAGCTCTCGCACTGGTTGCTGCTCGAGTTCCAGGTCTGGCCCGCGGGGCAGCTCGAGCAGGTGTTGGTGCTCGAGACATAGCTGCCGCTGGTGCAGCTCTGGCAGGTCTGGGTCGTGGTGTCGTAGGTCTGACCCGCGGGGCAGCTGTTGCAGGTGTTGGTGGTCGCGTCGTAGGTCTGGCCGGCGGGACAGCTGGTGCAGGTGTTGGTCGCGGCGTCGTAGCTGCCGCTCGCGCAACTCTGGCAGGTGAGCGTCGTCGGGTCGAAGGTCTGGCCGGCAGGACAGGCCTCGCAGGTGTTGTTGGCGGCGTTATAGGTGACGCCGGACGCGCACTTCTCGCACTGGTTGGTGCTCGAGTTGTAGCCGTAATTGATGCCGGTCGTGCAGGTCTCGCACACCCCGGTGCTGGGATTGTAGGTGCCGCCGCCGTTCAGGCAGCTCTGCGCAAGGCTTGCCGGGTAGTAGGGCGCGGCCGAATTGCTGGGGTTCGTGCCATAAGCGCCCGTCAGGGCGTTCCAGGCAACGTTGCCGGCGCCGCGCATGCCGATGCGGGGGGCTTTGTAGCCGCCGCCGGTCGCAGTGTTGTCGCCGCTCGCGGTGGTGCCTGCCTCCCCGAGGGTGTTGGTCGTGCCGTTGAGGAAGTTGCCGTACTCGTCGATGCCGAGGCCGACGTAGCCGCCGATGAGACCGTTGTAGGGGGAGTTGGAGTTGGAGCAGCTGTAGCCGAGGCTGCCGCCCCAGGCGCCGAGGCCGTTGCCGTCGCCGCTCGCGACGCCATTGATGGCGGCTGTGTTCAGCTGGCTGGCGTCCATGAGAAAGAAGCTCATGCCGTCCGCGCCGTCGGAGTCGGAGGAGCCGCCGGAGTTACCGCGATAGGTGACCGTCTTGAAGGTCACCGAGATGCCCTGGCCGGTGGGGAAGGGGGTCGCGGAGACGATGCCGCCGTTCTGGCTGAAGCCGCCCGAATAGGCCGTACAGGTCCCCGGCGGGCTGGTCGAGGAGGGGCTGGTGCACCAGGAGCCGTTGGTGAAGCGCAGCGCGCCATGGCCCGCGGGGTCGGGCAGCGTCTGGCTGCCGCCGGCGACGCCGTTGTAACCGCCGACCAGCGCCTGGTTGTAGTAGAGGGGCCCGGCACCGCCCACCCCGATGGCGACGCAGCCCGGCATCTGTCCGCCGACGCCCCCGGAGGGCTCGACACCGACCGCGCTGCCGGCGGTGAGGCACGCGCCGTTGAAGAAGTACCAGCTGTTGGTGGTGCTGGTGCCGGTGAAGTCCTCGCTCACCGTCGTCTGCGCCGCTGCCGCCAGGGGGAGCGACAGCGCCGCGAGCGCGGCAAGGACAATGAGAACGCGGTTACGGTACATAGTTACTCACCACTTCGGTTAACGACGCCCAGCGCAATTTCGTACACGCTCTCGACGACCGCGACCGTGTTGGTCGAGCCGCCGTAAGCGTAGGCGTCGATCTGATAGGCCTCGCCCTGGGCATCGCCAGCAGCGCCGAGGTCCGCGATATAGAAAACGGGGGCGGCCGCGTACGGAGAGTCCCCCGGGGTCAGGAGCGGATTGTTCGCCGAGACGGTTCCGACAGTCATGCCGTTGGGCTGGTACTGCACGCCGACCGGGGCGCCGCCGACGGTCCAGGGGACGGCGTTGACGCTCGCCACCAGGCCGGCGGGCTGTGGCGGCAGGGTATAGAGCGCATTCGCGCAGATCTGCCCGACGTTGACGTTGAGGTTGGCATCGAGCAGCGCGCCGCCGCCGCACACGATGTCGCCATTGGCGACGTTGTTGGACTGCATCAGCCACCACTCGGCGTACTGCAGGGCGCTGTTGGCGGCGTGCAGCGCACGCTCCTTCTCGCGCACGTTGCCGGCGATCTTCTCCTGCGTGGGGAAGCTGCGGAACATGCTGAGACCGAGGATGGTGATCACCATCAGGAGCAGCAGCGCAGTGATGAGCGCCACGCCGCGCTGGGCGCGCGGTGCGGCGGCAGACCTGAGGGCGGCGGGCTTCATCATGTGTGGTCCCCCGCGCGCGACATCACCTCGATGACCCGCTCGAACTGCAGGGTCGGGAGTTGTCCCGGCTGCCCGAAGAGCGGGTTGGTGAAGGTGAGGATCACGCGCACCGCGCTCACCTGCTGCCAGTCGCTCGCCTGCATGTTGGCGGCGGTGACATAGGTGTCGACGTTGTAATCGCTGAACGGCACCAGCCGCTTGACGCCGTAATAGACCTGGAGGTTGGTGACGCCGGTGACGAGCGGTACCGGGGGGGCGAGCCCGCCGTTGTTGATCGCCAGCGCGCACACCAACTGCCCATTCAGGATGTAGAACTCGTTGGTGTAAACCGCGTCGGGGGCGAGGGTCGTATTCTGACCGCCCGAGCAATTGATGATCCCGTCGTTCTCCGCCGAGCGAAAGCGCACGTACAGGGTGTCGCCGGGTGCCGCGCCCGCGGTGCCGGTGCCCCAGAAGGCCTGGCCGGAGCCGAAGGGCGCGACTGCCGTCAAGGCGCTCGCCACGGTGTCTCCGGTCGGATTGTCGTAGTAGCCGCCCGACTCGACCACCGAGGTGATCAGCTGCATCGCGAAGCGCTGCTGGTCCTGCATCTGCGCGAGCGCCTGCTGATTGGAGTAGGTGATGCGCGTGTTCTGAAAGATCGTCACCAGCCCGTCGAGCAGGAACAGCGCGATGGCCACGGTCACCATCAGCTCGACCAGGGTGAAGCCGCGCGCAGCGCGTGCCGGGCAGGGCGGTGTGGAACGGCGTGCGGCGCTCATGGCTCTACGTACAGCGTGTAGGTCGGAAGCTGGAACTGGCCGTTGTTGACCTGCCCGGCTCCGGTGGCGTTGTACGCCTGGCTGTTGGTCATCACCGTCTGCTCGGTCCAGGTCATCTGGATGGTGCAGCTCGGCGGCTGCACGGCGCCCGGACAGGTGATGGTGGTCACGGCGTTCGGCAGGAGATTGTTGACGCTGGCGCTCCAGCGCACGATGTCGAAGCCCGCGAGGATCTGCGCGCCGGCGGTTCCCGGACAGGCGGGCACGGCGCTGGCGGCGCCGATGCAGGTAGCGCTGGTGACGCCGCCGATGAGCGCCGCGGGACTGACGGTCTGGGCGGCGCTGTTGATGGTGAGCGGCGCGCCGACCGGGGCCATGGCGGCCGCCGCGGCGCTCGCCCAGAAGGTGCGGTTCGAATGCATGCTCGAGGCGAGGCTCGCGGCGAGGAACGCGGCCATCGAGCGCTGCCGGGCGACGTTGCTGCTCGACAGGGCGAGCGCCTGCATCTTGGCGATGCCGAGGAGGCCGACACAAATGACGACCACCGCCACCATGATCTCGATCAGGGTGAAGCCGTGCGCTCGCGCGCGCTCAGGTCTGCGACAGGTTCTGCGGCTCATGTGCACGGCCCATACGCGGGGTTGATTGCGGTCTCGGTCTGCATCAGTCCGACCACCGAGATCAGCAGGCACTTGGTCCATTGCGCGTTCGCGGTCGGGTCATGCAGCGTCATCGTCGTGGCCGGAAAGGCCGCGCCACCGGCCGACTGCGTGAATCCGTCGCGGTTGAAGCTCACGGCGCTGATGCCGGTGTCGGACGTGAGTGAGTCCGGCGTGGTGCCGGTGAAGGCCTGCTGCACGCGCAGCACCGAGCCCGCCGCCGGCGTGTCGCTCGCGGTCGGGTCGGGGAACACGATCCAGCCGTTGCCCCAGGCGAGCGAGCCCGAGCAGTTCGCGCCATCGGAGGAGACGCACAGCGACACGGTCTGTCCCTCCTTGATGGCCTCGGCGCGGGCGTACATCAGGTCGCCCAGCAGGGCGTTGATTTCCGAGGAGGCGCGCGAAGCGTTGGTGACGTAGCGGTACGAGGGCACGCCGATGCCGAGGAGGATGGCGATGATCGCCAGCACCACCATCATCTCAGTCAGCGTGAACCCGCTTGCCCGCTTCATGGGCGGGAATCTAAAGGAGATAAGAGCCCCGGGAAGTGGTATTGCGTCACACCGGCAGGGGCGTCCGACGGACGGCGCCGGGCGGGTTACCGGCGGTCGCCCTGAGTGCACATAACGCCCGAAAAAGCGGGGCTGCCAATAGAATGGACCGCCATGAAGCAACCGCGGTCGATCGCTGTGTGGTGTCTCGTGGGCTTGCTCGGGATGTGCGGTCGCACCGCAGCGGCGGACGACGCGCGCCTCGCCGCCACCATCCCCGGCATCGAGGCGGCGATCCAGGAGAGCGGCGCCGAGGTCGCGATCGCCTTCGAGACGCTCGACCGCCGCGCGAGCTGGCTCGAGCGGCCCGACGAGCCGTTCCACGCCGCGAGCACCATGAAGGTCGCGGTGCTGATCGAGCTCTACCGGCAGCGGCGCGCCGGGCGGCTGCGGCTCGGGGACACCCTGGCGGTACGCAACGAGTTCCACAGCATCGCCGACGGCTCCGCCTACACGCTCGATCCCGCCGACGACTCGGAAGCCGGCCTGTATCTCGCGGCGGGAGACACGCGCACCCTCGCGCAGCTGAGCGAGCTCATGATCGATGTCAGCAGCAATCTCGCGACCAACCTGCTCATCGAGCATCTGGGGGTGGCGAACATCCGCAGCGGCGTGCATGCCCTGGGCGCCGACGGCATGAACGTGGTGCGCGGAGTCGAGGACCCCAAAGCGTTCGCGCGCGGACTGAACAACACCACGACGGCGCGCGCGCTGCTCACTCTCATGGAGGCGATCGCGCGCGGCACCGCCGTGGACGCCGCGTCCAGCCGCGAGATGCAGGCGATCCTCGAGCGGCAGACCTTCAATGACGGCATTCCCGCAGGGCTCCCGCCGGGCACGCGCGTGGCCCACAAGACCGGCGAGATCACCCGCATCCAGCACGATGCGGCGATCGTGCTCGCGCCGCGGCCGTTCGTGCTGGTCGTGCTGACGCGTGGGCTGGACGACCGGAAGAAAAGCGCCGCGCTCATCGCCGCTGTCGCCCGCGAGCTGTACGCGGCGGTGGAGTAGGGCGGCGCGACTTGCGGCGGCGTGCAAACGGCGCTAAACATCGCCGCGCCGGAAGAACCAGGCCCAACGAATCGGATCCCCGTGCAGCACAGCGGCAGCAGCAGCGAGGTCGAGGCGAGCACGCGTCCCGGGACGCGCCCCGCACAGGCCGTGAGTGCGCCCGCGCCCGGCGCCGAGGCCGCCGCCTCCTGGCGCAGTCTCGCGGAGGCGCTGGTGGCGCGGCACGGGCGCTACGCCGACGCCTTCGAGAACCTGATCGTGGCGCTCATCGTGCTGAGTGTGGCCTCGATCGGCATCGAGGCTCTGCCCGATCTTCCGCAATGGGTGCAGCGCGTGCTGCGGGCCGCGGAAGTCCTCATCGTTGCCGTATTCTCGGTCGAGTACCTGCTGCGTCTGCTCGTGGCGCCGCGCAGGTTCGCCTTCGTACTGAGCTTCCAGGGCGTCGTCGACCTGCTGGCGATCGCACCGTTCTTTCTCCTCGGCTTCGATGCCCGCTGGGTGCGGGCGCTGCGGCTGCTGCGGCTGCTGCGCCTGCTGAAGCTGCAGACCCACTATCTCGAGGCGACCGTCGCCGAGCGCACCCGCGAGCTCGCGCAGCAGAATGCCGCGCTGGAGACGGCGCAGGCGCTCATCAAAGCCGAGCTCGATGCCGCGCGCGCCCTGCAGCTCGCGATTCTCCCGGCACGCTTCCCGGCACGGCAGGGGTGCGATGGCGCGGCACGGATGCTGCCCGCCACGACCATGTGCGGCGACTTCTACGATTTCCTGGAGCTCGCGGACGGACGCATCGGAGTGGTGATCGCCGATGTCTCGGGGCACGGCGTACCGGCGGCCTTCTTCATGGCGGTGGCGCGCACCGAGCTGCGCGACGTCGCGGCGCAGCACCCTGACCCGGGCACGTGTCTCGCGCTCACCAACCGGGCGCTGTGCGCCGAGAATCCTATGGACCTGTTCGTGTCGGTGTTCTACGGTGTGTTCGATCCGGCGAGTGGCGCATTGCGCTACGCCAACGGCGGACACAATCCGCCCTACCTGCGGCACGCGGACGAGGAGATCGAGAGCGTCAGCGGCCAGGGTGGGCCGGTTCTGGGAGTCATGAGCGGCGCGGAGTTTCCGACCCACACGCTGCAGCTGCAGCCCGGCGATCGCCTGGTTCTCTATACCGACGGCCTCACCGAGGCCTGTAATGCGGGTGGCGAGGCCTACGGCGAGCAGCGGCTGGCGGCCGAGCTCGAATCGCACGGCGCCGCCGCCCCGGCCGAGATCGTCGAGCGGCTGTGCCGCAACGTGGCCGCCTTCACGGGAGCGGTGGCGCAGGCGGACGACATCACCGTCAGCGTGCTCGCCCGGGGTCCGGCATGAAGGTGCGCGTGGAGATGCTCGAGATCACCTCGCTGGTGATTCCGGAGGGACGGCTCGATTTTGCCGCCGCCGCGCACTTCGAGCAGCGGCTCGCGGAAGCGCTCGACGTGGCGGGCGCCTCCGGGGCGGCGCTGATCGTCGACTGCGCGTGGCTCGAATACGTCTCGAGCGCGGGACTACGCACCTTTCTCGTAACGGCACGGGCCGCCGAGCGCGCCGGCGTCATGTTCGCGCTGGCGGCGCTCACCCCGGCGGTACGCGAGGTATTCGAGCTGAGCGGCTTCAACCGCATGATCCCGTTGCACGCCGACCGCGGCACGGCCCTCGAGCATGCCGTCTCCCGCGCCGGCCGCAAGGCGCGGCTCGTGGTGCTGAACGAGGCGCTGCAGCTGCCGGCGCTGACGCGCTTTCTGCAGGAGTTCTGGGCAGACGCAGCGCTCCCCGCCGGGCCGGCCCAGGCCTTCGAGCTGGCGCTCGAGGAGACCTTCATGAACGTCGTTCTGCACGGCGCGCCCGCGGGCAGTGCGCGTGTCGAGGTGTCGCTGCATCTGTCGGGCGGGCAGCTGGCACTCACCGTCGAGGACGACGGCCCGGCGTTCGATCCGCTGTCGGTCCCGGCGCCGGATGTCTCGGCGCGGCTCGAGGACCGCCCGGTCGGCGGGCAGGGCATTCACCTCGTGCGCCGGATGATGGATGAGGTGAGCTACCGCCGTGTGGGCAGGCGCAATCAGCTGCGGATGAGCAAACGGGTCGAGAGTTAGCGGCCCGCGGACCTGCGGGCGCGGCGCACGCAAGATGCATGCACGCGGCGGTGAATTCGCGTACTTTTCCCCCGGGGGCACATGTTCCAGATCCATCTCGGACCCGACGGCGAGGTCGTCATGGCGGGCAGGCTCGACGCCACGCAATGCGAGGCGGCGCTCGAGTTCCTCAACGCCCGCGCCGCACCCCGGGTCATCGATCTCGCCGCGCTCGACTACATCGCGAGCGGCGGGCTGCGCGTGCTGCTGCTGACCCAGAAGCGTGCGCGTGCCGACGGCCGCAACCTCCTGCTGGTGAACGTGCGGGCCCCCATCCACGACATCCTCCGCTACACCGGCTTCGACCGGATCTTCGACCTGACGCGGGCGGGGTCCTGAGACCCCCGGCGCCGGGCCTCTCCCCGACCAACCCTTTGCCCGCTCGCTTGTACTTGTGAAAGGGGAGGATGACAGGGTGCTGGTGAGTCGTTGCCACGGCGGGGATCGTGCGGCCTGCGGGGAGCTGGTATCGCGCTACCAGAGGCCGATATTCAATGCGGCTCTGCGCATGCTGCATCAGCCCGAGGACGCCCGGGACGTCGCGCAAACGACGTTTCTCAAGGCCTTCGAGCACCTCGGGGACTACAACCCGAGCTTCAAGTTCTACAGCTGGATCTACCGGATTGCGATCAATGAGTCACTCAACGCTCTCGGCTCCCGGCGTCCGCTTGCGCCCCTGGACGCGGACGAGCAAGCCGACGAGGCGCCCGGCCCCGAGCAACGCCTCGAGGGCGAGCAGATGAGCCGCGCGATCGACAAGGCGCTCATGGGGATCGAGCCCGAGCTGCGCACGCTCGTCGTGTTGCGGCACTTCATGCACCTGAGCTACCAGGACATCGCCGACATTGTCTCGCTCCCGGAAAAGACCGTGAAATCGCGCCTGTACAGCGCCCGGCAGCTGCTGCGCGACGGCCTGGTGCAGCAGGGGACTCTGTTGTGACCACCCCCGAGCAGCTGGCGCTCATCCACGCCGAGATCGACGGCGAGCTCGATGCCGGGCAGCGTGCCGAGCTCGCCCGCAGTCTCCTCGCGGATCCCGAGCTGCGGCATGTACGCGACGAGCTGCGGCGGGTGTGCACGGCGCTCGATGCGCTCGGGGACGTCGAGCCTCCCGGCACACTGCAGGCGAGCATTCTTGCTGCGCTGCCGCATACCCCGGTGCGGGGGACCCGCTGGGCGATGGGCTGGCGGTATGCGGCCTGCCTCGCCGGCGTCGCCGTCGCGGCAGCCGTCATTTTCACCACCATGCGGGGCGTGCGGCCGGCGCCGACAGAGCTCACCGGTACGCTGGCGCCGGCGGCCGCGGCCACGCTCGTCGATTCGGCGACCGTCAGCGGGCAAGGTGTCTCGGGGAGCGCGAGTCTGTATCGCGACGCTTCCGGGTTCAGTCTCGAGCTTGCCGTTGCAGCCGACGCCGCGCTCGACGTGCGCGTGGCGGGCGAGGGGTATACGCTGGCCGTCAACAACCTGAAGAATCAGGGGGGCAGACCGATCCGCGTGTTGCTGCCGGGCCTCGAGCCCGGCAGCGGCCGAATCGACCTGACTTTCCTCTCTTCGGGGCGCCCGGTCGGCAGTGCGAGCCTTCGGGCCGGAGAAAAATGACGGTGGAGCTTTCTTTTCGGAGCCGGGCCAACTTTCGCCTTCCTGCCCGGTAATTATCAGCAGAAGGGGAACTCAACCGAACGTTCCAAACACCTGGGGAGGTTCTATGGCTTCTAAGACACTATGGATTGCGGGCGGGGTCGTGGTAGCGGCTGCAGTAGTCGGTTACCTGACCTACAACGGATCGCCCTCGAGCAAGGACACCGCCGGGACGATCGTCGAGGCGAAGCGCGCCCGCGCCGACGGCACGAACTCACCGCAGCCGACGCAGGGCTCGGCGAATCCGTCCGATCAGGGTGCCGCGGCGGGCAGCGCCGGCAGCGATGCCGCCAAGGCGGCGGACGCTGCCAACGCAGCCGGCTCCGGGAACGACGGGCGCTTCAAGGACGCGAGCCGCGCCGCGGATGCGGCCCGTGAGGATGCCTCGCGCGCCGCGGACTCGGCCGCTGCAGCCAGCGGTCACGCGAGCTCCAACTCGCGGGCGGCGGATGCCTCGCGCGCTGCGGATGCGAGCCGCGCGGCCGATGCAGCCGCGGCAGCCAACGGGCATTTCGCTTCCAACTCGCGGGCGGCGGACGCCGCGCGCGCCGCGGATGCGAGCCGGGCGGCCGATGCGGCGGCCTCTGCCAACGGGCATGCCAACGCCAACGCGCACGACAACGCCAACGCTCAGGACAAGTAGTTCCCGCTCCGGTTGGCGCTACTGAAGAAGGGTGAGTGGTCCGCCAGGCGGGCCACTCACCTCGTGCTTGCGTAACAGCGTTCACGGCCTGCGCGGGCTCCTCAACGGTGCGGCCGCCACGGTCGCGCTCGGTCTGGCCTCACCCGTGCACGCCGACGGCATTCACTTCGTCGAGACCCGCGAGCTCACCCTCTATTATTTCGATCCGAGCGAAACCTATCTCGCACCCTATGTCACGCAGTCGTTCCTGAGCGGTCTCGCCGCGCAGCGGCGCCTCTACGACTACGTGCCCGACGGCCGGGTGAGCGTGCTGCTGCAGGACTTTGGCGACCGCGCCAACGCCAGCACCTTGTCCGTGCCACGCGACCGCATTTTTCTCGACATCGCCCCTTCCAACGAGCCCTACGAGACGGTCTCGTCGGCGGACATGTTCGCCTGGACGGCGGTGCACGAGCTGACGCATCTCACCATGAACGACCGTGCGAGCCCCGCGGACATGCGCTTCCGGCACCTGTTCCACGGCAAGGTGGCGGTCGATTCGGCGCACCCGGAGACTCTGCTGTACGACTACCTGACGGTGCCGCGCGCCACCGCGCCCCGCTGGTACCAGGAGGGCGGCGCGGTATTCACCGAGACCTGGATGAGCGGCGGAGTAGGGCGTGCCCAGGGCGGCTACGACGAGATGGTGTTCCGAGCGATGGTGCACGACGACGCGCGCTTCTACGACCCGCTGGGACTCGTATCGAAGGGCACCGAGATCGACTTCCAGACCGGCGCCAACGCTTATCTCTACGGCACCCGCTTCATGGACTACCTGGCGCTCACCTACGGGCCGCAGCGGCTGCTCGACTGGTGGCGGCGCGATGCCGCCAGCCGCCGCTACTACGCCGACGACTTTCAGCGGGTGTTCGGCCTGCCGCTCGAGCGCTCGTGGCAGCAATGGATCGACTTCGAGCACCAGTTCCAGCGGCAGAACCTCAAGTCGGCCGCCGCGCATCCGCTGAGCCCGTTCCGCGATCTGACGCACAAGGATCTGGGCGCGGTGTCGCGGCGCTACGTGTCGGCGGATGGCTCGCAGGTGTATGCCGCGGTGAAATACCCGGGGCAGGTGGCGCACCTGGTCGGGATCGCCACGCGCGACGGGCGGGTGAGCGAGCTCAAGGAGATCAAGGGGGCGAGCGGCTACACCGTGACCTCGCTCGCCTACGACCCGGGAAGCGGCACTCTCTTCTATACGACCAACAATAACCGCCACCGCAACCTCGAGGCCTTCGACCTGCGCGCCGGCAAGTCGCGCATGCTGCTGCGCGCGGCGCGCATCGGCGACATCGTCTACAACCCGGCGGATCGCTCGCTGTGGGGACTCAGGCTCAACAACGGCTTCGTCATGCTGGTGCGCATCCCCTACCCGTACCAGGAGTGGCAGACGCTCTACGTCTTCCCGGGGGAGGAGAAGGCCTTCGATCTCGACCTGTCGGCCGACGGCACTCTCGCCTCGCTCTCGGTGTCGATGCCTGCCGCCAGGGCGGGCGCGCCGAACGTCACCGAGCTGCGCATCTACCAGAGCGCCGAGCTGGCCGCAGGCAGGCCGACCGTGCTGCACAGGTTCACGATGGGAGGCTCGGTACCCGAGGGCTTCGTGTTCTCGAGAGACGGCCGCTATCTCTACGGCAGCAGCTACTTCACCGGCGTGTCGAACATCTATCGCTACGAGATCGCCACGGGTGAGCTCGCGGCGGTGAGCAACGCCGAGATCGGCTTCTTCCGCCCGCTGCCGCTCACGGACTCCGAGCTCCTGGTGCTGCGCTACTCCGCCAGGGGCTTCGTGCCGACCGTGATCGAGCCGCAGCCCACCGAGGACCTGAGCGCCATCAGCTTCCTCGGCGACCAGGTGGCGGAGAAGTACCCGCAGGTGCGCAGCTGGGTCGCCGCGCCGCCGGAGACGGTGAACTACCAGTCGCAGGTGCTGCGCACGGGGCTGTACCGGCCGCCGTCCGCGCTGTCGCTCGAGTCGGTCATCCCGGTCGTCGAGGGGTACCGGAATTCGGTGGCGCTCGGCGGCAGCGCCAGCTTCTCCGACCCCATGGGCTACAACGGTCTGGGCGTCGATGCGAGCTACAGCCCCGACGATGCGCTGCCGTCCAGACAGCGCCTGCACGTGTCGGCCGATTATCACTACGCGCGCTGGGCGGTGGGGGCACAGTGGAACGGCGCCGATTTCTACGATCTCTTCGGACCGACCAAGCGCAGCCTCGCCGGCTACAACGGCTACGTCGCCTACAACCTGCCGCTGATTTTCGATCCGCCGCAGACGCTCACCTTCCTCGCGAAGCTGGCGTACTACGGCGACCTCGATACCCTTCCCGGCTATCAGAACGTCACCTCGCCGAGCCGCAGCCTGTTCGTCGCCGAAGGCGGTTTCGTCGGCATCGACACCCGCGCGTCACCCGGCGCAGTGGACGCCGAGACCGGCCACTCGTGGTCGCTGAATGCGCATCTCGAGGGGGCCGCGGGCGAATTTCTACCGAGCCTCACCGGGACCTTCGATGTCGGCTTCCCGCTGCCGCTCAATCACTCCTCGATCTGGCTGCGCACCGGGGCGGTCGTCTCGGGCGGCATGACCACCGATCCGCTCGCCAATTCCTACCTCGGCGGCTTCGGCAACAACTACGTCGACAGCGGCGCCAACGGCAGCGCGCAACGCTACCGCGACCTCCTCAGCCTGCCGGGCTTCGGCCTGGATGCGCTGCAGGGCCGCACGCTCGCCAAGGCGCTGCTCGAGTGGTGCCTGCCGCCGGTGCGCTTCGAGGCGCTCGGCACGCCCGGCTTCTATGCCAGCTGGGCGCGCCCGGAGATCTTCGTCGGGGCGCTCGAGACCAACCTGAGCTCGGCGCTCTACCGCCGTAACGCCGAGGACGTCGGGGCGCAGATCGACCTGCAGCTGCACGTCATGCACCGCCAGCCGATGATGCTGTCGGCCGGCGTGGCGCGCGGCTTCGGGGGCGGCGGGCTGGGCACCACCGAGTTCATGCTGTCGCTGCAGGTGCTGTGAGCCGATGCGCGTATCGCTCGCACTGCTGCCGGTCGTGCTGTTCCTCGTGGGACTGGTGCAGCTGGATGCCTTCAAGCTCGTGCGCCTGCGGACGGTGCTCGAGCTGATGGCGGCCGGAGCGGTCGCCGCCGGTGCCGGCTACCTCCTCAACCGCTACGCCTACGGGCATTTCAGCGGCGACTTCCAGAGCTACTCGCGCTGGGTCTCGCCGTGGATAGAGGAGGGGCTCAAGGCACTCCTGATCGTATTCCTGCTGCGCACGCGGCGCGTCGGCCTGCCGGTGGACGCCGGCATCGCGGGCTTCGCGATCGGCACGGGCTTCGCCCTGGTCGAGAACGTCTACTACCTCGCCTCGCGACCCGACGCGGCGCTCGCGGTGCAGGTGATCCGCGGCTTCGGCACCGCGATCATGCATGGCGGCACGGCGACCGTGATGGCCATGATCTCGGTGATGCTCTACGAGCAGCGCCCGCACCGCGGACCGCAGTTGCTGCTGCCGGGCTTCCTTGCCGCCGTGGCGCTGCACGCCGGCTTCAACTTTCTCCTGGGGAAGCCCGTGCTGGCGGCGCTCGCCATTCTCGGCGTGCTGCCGCCGGTGATCTACCTGGTGTTCGCGCAGAGCGAGCGCACGCTGCGCAACTGGCTGGAGATCGACCTCGACCACAAGGTGCAGATGCTCCAGAGCATCAACTCCGGCACCTTCCTCGACAGCAGCGCCGGTCGCTACCTGCAGGAGCTGCGCGATCGTTTCCGCGGCGAGGACCTCGCCGACATGCTGTGCTGCCTCAGGCTCCACGGCGAGCTCGCGCTGCGTGCCAAGGGACTGCTGCTGCTGCGCGAGTGCGGCGCCGAGGAGCTGCCGCCGGATGAGGACCTGCGCGACAAGCTCGCCGAGCTCGGGCAGCTGCAACGCGCCCTCGGCCGGGCAGGCGTGCTGGCGCTGCGTCCGCTGATGATGTCCACCGGCAAGGACATCTGGGCGCTGACCCTGCTGCGGCGCTGAGCGGCTGGTACCCGAATTCCTGCCGGAGCACTCGAGCCTGGGGGAGGGGTCCACTGAAAGCACAGGCGTCAGCCGGGCGCCGTCACCGCGGCGCGTTGTTTCTCGGGGCGCTTTGTCTGTGCGCCGGCCTGGCTGCGCTCGACTCACCGGGGGCACGCGCCGACGCTCCCGCAGTAACCGCGCCCACCGCGCTTGCGGCGGCCATTGCGCCTCAGCCCTTGGCGTCCGCGCTCGACATCCTCGCCGCCCAGACGGGGCTGCAGGTCGCCTATCTCGCCGGCGTCGTCACCGACCAGCAGACACGCGGGGCCCCCGCGGGAGTCACGGCCGACGAGGCGCTGAGCCGGCTGCTCGAGGGAACCGGCCTGCGCGTCGAGCTTCTCAATCCGCGCATCGCCCGCATCGTGGCGAGCACGCCGGCGGCCGAGCCCGAGGCGGCCCCGACGCTGGAAGAGATCCTGGTGCTGGCGCACCGCATACCGAAGCCCTACGTGGCGCCGCCGAGTGCGAAGGAACAGCGCGAGCTCGACGTGGCGAACGCGGATCTCGAGACGCGCATCGGACGCGAGCACCTTTTGTACGGGAACGCGCTGCTCGACCGATACGTGCAGGGTGTGGCCGAGCGGCTGCTGGCGGTCGATGCGCCGCAGGGTGCGCTGGTGCG